>Ga0307515_10020879_pt1 | contig 11642 bp, 8 predicted proteins | sample 17_EM_MG_FD_194513 | JGI IMG/M metagenome (GOLD analysis project Ga0307515, IMG submission 194513) | Populus trichocarpa ectomycorrhiza microbial communities from riparian zone in the Pacific Northwest, United States - 17_EM | ecosystem: Host-associated > Plants > Roots > Unclassified | place... | reverse complement strand
GCCGTTGATACGTCATACAATTTTCGTACTGTGGACTAATTTTGGAACATAGCTTGATGGCATTGTGGTTATATTTGACATCGAGACCAATGGAGTTGCGCGAAAACTTCGAGGGCACACTCGTCAGGTTCAGTCACTGAGGTGTGTTCCGTGCAATTATCCTCTCTATTACAGCTTACCGATTTCTTATAGCTGGTCAGCCGATGATCGATACCTTCTAAGCGCTTCTCAGGACTGGAAATGTGTTCTCTGGGATCTAAAAGATGGCTCGAGAGTGCGGACCGTCCGTTTTGAGGCACCAATCTTCATTGCAGAGCTCCACCCGAAGAACCAGTTCGTAGTCCCATTACACATACCTTACAACTCTAACACTAGGCGTCAGTCTACTCTTTGTTGCTGCCATCTTCGAAGACCAGCCTGTCCTGGTCGACATATCCTCAGAGATACCCGTCAAGCGAACCCTTCCCTCTGCGCCGCGTCGATCTCAAGTAGAACGAGAGAATGCCACAGAAAAACAAGCTGCACAGGATGCTAAGCAGACATCCACGGTTACTGTCTTCACTCCCTCCGGGGAGCATATCCTAGCTGGCACAAACAAGGGATGGATGAACATTATCGACATCGCAACTCGTCAGGTCCAGTATTCCACACGACTTACAAACAACCTGATTATTTTCATAAGAACAACAGCTTCTGGCAGGGACATCGTGGTCAATTCAAGTGATAGGATTATCAGGACACTCCATTTGCCTGATTTGACGGATCCGAAAGTCGATTTCGAGAATATGCGACTGGAGGTGGAACATAAATTCCAGGATGTGGTGAATCGTCTGTCATGGAACCACGTATCATTCAGCTCCACCGGAGAATATGTCACAGCATCTACCTGGATGAATCACGATATCTACGTTTGGGAACGAGGTCATGGGAGTTTAGTCAAGATTCTAGAAGGCCCTAAGGAGGAACTTTCCGTTGTTGAGGTCCGTATGGCACCTACAAATCTGAAGATACCGCAAACCTGACATAGCTAGCAGTGGCATCCCTATCGACCTTTCGTAGCAGCTGTCGGCGTTGACTCTGGGCGCGTATACCTCTGGTCAATTCTCACACCGCAGCGTTGGTCGGCACTCGCGCCTGATTTTGTTGAAGTGGAAGAGAACGTGGAGTATGTGGAACGGGAGGATGAGTTCGATATTCAGCCAATCGAAGAGATCCACAAGCGCAGGTTAGATCTCGAAGACGAGGAGGTGGATGTGTTAACAATTGAGCCCGTGAAGGCAGAATTTGAGCCCGGTGAATTCCGAATGCCAGTTTTACTAGATATCGAAGCTAGTGATAGCGAGGACGAGGTTATTGCTATTGGGGCCGGACAATTTAGGCGGAAGAGCCCAGGTCAAGGAAGGGATTGGATGAATGATAATGAAGCGGTTGCGAGTGGGGATGAGCAGAAGAAGGCCGCGACGAATGGAACTGCAAGAGCGCAGAATGGTACTAAGAGACGCAGAGCAGAGTAGGCTACAGGACTCCTCTAGAGTTTGGACTAGTAGGAAGTCAACGATTCCATGTGGCACATGGAGAGCGAAGAATACCTTGACGTTGATGAAGCTGAAGCTGAATAGGGCGATAAATGCAAGCTTTAAGCTCATCAGCAAGGCTGATAATTCAGAAAATATCAGATATCCAACGTTAGCTTATTCAAAAATTCGATTTTAGATGTGCTCTGGTACTTCCCAAGCAAGCGCTTCGAAACGTCTTATTTCAAGCCCAAAATATCTCTACTACCTGTTTCATTCTCATCTTCATAATTTCTGTTTGAACATTTGGAGTTGACGATCATCGAACAAAGGATAGCGCAGTGAGCATCCCTTCGTGTGGCAAAGATTTCTTGCACTTTTCGTATATGCAAGCCTCTCAAGCCAATCTGGAGGCTCTATACCGTATATGACTTAGTGTTGAAGCCTCTGGTCAATGCGATTGCTCGGCAGCAGGGGTGCTGGCGCCTCATTGACACTTGAACCGTTCAATCACCTGCAGTACTTGATCTACCTCACCTGACATATACAACACGTCCTCCCTTATAACCTTAAGCTCTAACGTATTTGACCACTCCCCGGGCCACACCAGTCCTCGGGCCACCCCACCAGAATCGCGACACGTTTATACCTTAACACAGCAATGGCATTAACGCAGCGCTTTTGATTACCTTAAAGACAGGGTAGACTTCTTCTTGCATTTTAATCGCTTCAAAAAAACCAAGTTCCAAGCCAGCGTAAAGCTGTAGCGCTATACGATACTCCGAGAACAACGCTCTAACGCCGCCTTTAACACGTCCCTATAATCCAAGAGTTTAATATATAGAAACGCAAGCTACAGCAATCTGAGGAGCAGGCACTTATTCAGTAGATCCTAGACCTTAATTAACGAGGATTCCCCCCCCATATTATTGATGTACGGCGTATAGCAGACACTTTACTCGCAGCGCGCGGCCAAAATCCTCCCCCCTAGCTAGTCGGCTAGAACTGGGCACGATGCTTTATAAACACTTAGCCAGAGCTATAGATGAAATGGAATTAAAAATTCTACTTATAGCGCGCGAAATGCGAGGATCCAGTTATAATTAACGCGTGGTTTAAGCGCGTAGAGGAGACGCGACTAGCGTACGGCATCCTTAATAAAGACAGCTTTAATTTCGACGAGACAGGATTTATAATAGGTGTTGCGGTAATATTAAAAGTTATTATAAGCTTAGATATAGTCGGTTAAGCAGTCCTTATTTAGCTAGGTAATTGTGAATAGGTAATAGCAATTAAGGGAGTTAACGCTGCTGGCTGGGCAATTCCGCCCTTTATTATCCTAGTAGGTAAGGTCCACTAGTTAGGCTAGTATTAAGCTCTACCTGCCAACTAGGTAGTCGCTATAAGCGACAATGGCTAGACTAATAATAAGCTAGGATATAAGTAGATTTAGCACTTTAATAGATATATAGAGTCTTCCATAAAGGGAGCCTACCGCCTACTTATCCTTAATGGCCATAATAGCCACGCGACGCCTAAATTCGATTAGTACTGTATAAACCACAAGATTATTACGCTCTATATGCCTGCGTATATATTATACCTTCTCCAGCCGCTTAATGTAGGCTGCTACTCCCCTCTAAAGCGCGTATACGGACGTAAGGTTTAAGAGCTTGCCCGCCAAGGAATCCACTATATTAACAAAAAAGACTTCCTTACAACATATACAAAGGTGCGACCATCTATATTTTTAGATCAGAATATTAAGAGTGGATTTCTAGCTACAGGGCTCGTGCCTTATAATCCTCAGCGTGTCCTATTATCGCTTACAGTTACAAAGACACCCTCTCCGCCAGGCACACGTCAGGAAAAAATTTACCAGCATTTTTGCAGCATTTGGCAGCATTTGGCGGCCAAATGCGCATTCCGCGCACTAAAACGTGTAGCGTACGGAGGTACAGCGATTAAGTAAAGTAATAGCGCTAGCAGGGGGTCCTCCCGCTTACCCTAATAGAGTAGCATCGCGCTCCAAGCTTCAAAATAAACAGATTCTCTTAATTCTATATAAATTAATACTTAGTAAAGAGACCTTTTGCACTAACCACAGCTTGACAGCGTACTTTTATATTATTAATTAGCTGGCATTGTAAAAGGCTAATTGGCATTAATTCTTACTGAAAATTGTAAGGAACGTAATACAAGACGCGTAAAATCGATATTATATATACTACTATATTAGGGTAAGCGGGAGGACCCCCTACTAGTGCTATTACTTTACTTAACCGCTGTACCTTCGTATAGTATCGACTAAGGTACGGCATACTGCTGTATTTAACAATGCAGTGCGGTATACTGCTGTGTACTGCTGTATTTAACAATATAGTGCGGTATACTGCTATATTTAATAATGCAGTATAGTATACTGCTGTATTTAACAATGCAGTGCAGCTAATTACGCATTTTACGCATTCTATACATAATGCCCTCCTTGTACATTCTGTATATAATGCCCTTCTCACGTATTCTATATATAATGCCCTTCTCGCACATTCTATATATCTTACTCACTTTAAGCAATAAATAAGTATTGCTCTTCCTACGCAGTTAGTGCAAAATAAATTATATTATTTTAGATAATTTAATATAATATAGCGATGGTTCTCCCCTATCCGCCTACCTACCGATTTACCTACCTACCTACCTACCTACCTGCCTACCTACCTGCCTGCCTACCTGCCTACCTACCTACCTACCTACCTATCTATCTATCTGTCTATCTATCTATCTATCTATACCTACCTATCTATGCCTACCTATCTGTGCCTACCTATCTATATTACCTTAATTTGATTAATCGATTAAATCGTTTATTGTATTCGCTGGCTAGTCGTTTAAACGGTTGTCGTATAGCTCTGGCGACGGTTATATAGCGATGACGACAGTCGTCTAGCTCTGGCGATGGTTATCTAGCTCCGGCGACGGTCGTCTACTAGCTGTCGTTCTAGTGTCTTCCTAGGTAGGGAGGATATAAGGAAGGGTAAAAAATAAGGTAGCTACCTAGGTGTATATAGGGGGTATACTTGGCAGAGGCACGTATAGAGGCTATTAGAAATATAGCGGGGACCCAATACAGAGCTTTATATAAAGCCTCTATACGTAAAGCTTCGCGCAAAGCCTTATATAGAGCCTCTATATATAAAGCTTTATATAAAGCCTTATATAGAGCTTTATATAGAGCTTTATATAGAGCTTCGCGTAGAGCTTTATACAGAGCTTCGCGTAGAGCTTTATACAGAGCTTCGTATAGAGCTTTATATAGAGCTTTATATAGAGCTTTATATAGAGCTTCGTATAGAGCTTTATATAGAACTTTGTATAAAACTTTATATAGAACTTCGTGTAGAGCTTTATATAGAGCTTTATATAAAACTTCGTATAGAACTTTATATAGAACTTTATATAGAGCTTTATATAGAGCTTTATATAGAGCTTTATACAGAGCTTCGTACAGCATTTAATTTTACTTTTTTGCCATTTTAGTATTTTCTAGCATTTAGTAGCTAAATGCTAATACTTAATTATAAATGTAGCATTTGGCGGCTAAATACTAGTACTTAGTAATAAATACAGCTAAATGCTAATACTTAATTATAAATGCGGTATTTGGCGGTAAATGCTAGTACTTAGTAATAAATGCGGCATTTAGGTGCTAAATGCTAGGAAATACTAGAAATGCTAAAATAGCAGAAAAGTAAAATTAAATACATTAGGATTTTTTTTTTAGCTATGTTATTGCAAGCGAAAATCGGGGTCTATAAAACCTGCGTAAGTCGCAATTTTGGCAATTTGCGGGCAATTTTATAGTAATTTGCTACAAACACATAACCCTAATTTTTGGCCGCAATAACGTGGCTAAAAAAAATTTCCTAATGCATAGGAAGTGTAACCGTAGGGGTAGGCCGGTAGACCTCTCTTATTAAATACGAAATTGCTATATATTAATAGGTACACTCCTAGTTCTTTAAGCGGCAAGTTAGTAGACTTCTATTATTAAGCATAAAATTACCGTATATTGCCTAGCATATTGCCCAGTTCCTTAAGCGGCAAGTTAGCACACTTTAGTTATTAGGCATAAAACTGCCGTATATTACCTAGTACATCGCCCAGTTCCTTAAGCCGTAAGCTAGCAGACTTCCATTACTAAGCGCGAAACTGCTATATATTACCTGGCACATTACCCAGTTCTTTAATCGGTAAGCTAATAGACTTTTACCACTAAGCACGAAGTTGCCGTATATTGCTAGGCATATTGCCCAATTCTTTAAATTATAAGCTAGTAGGCGTCGCCTATTAGTAGAGTATTCTAATATATTAGCTCGTATATTGCCTAGTTCCTACATTATAAGCTAGCAGACTTATTATATTAACAGAGCACCATAACATATAGCCTAGCGTATTACTTAGGTCCTTAAATAGCAAGCTAGCAGTTATCGCTTATTACTAGAGCACTGCGATATATCCAGTCGCTTATTGCCCAGTTCCTTAAATAGCAAGATAGTAAACTTCTCTTATTAATATAAGAATTGCGGTATATTGCCAATATATCGCCCTATTCTACAAAAAATAACCTAATATACCTTCTATTAACCGTAAGAAAGCAGTACATTACCAAGAAACATTACTTACTCTATTAAAAAAAACCCCTAGCATATGCCTTCTATTAGCTATAAGACTGCGGCATATTACCTACTATATTACCTAATTCTTAAAATAACAGCCTAGTATACTTCTTCTACTAGATAAGACTTTACGGCAAATTGCCTAGTATATTGCTTAATTCTGCGCTAAAATATTAAAAATACCTCGCTAGAGCACTTCTACTAGCTACTCCTTCGAACTCCCTAGCTTATTTATATCTACGTTTAGTATCTTATCCGTAGCAGTCTTTTTAAACTTATGCTTATTTAGAATTCTAACCTTAATATAGAAAGCTATATTATATAAAATATATACTATTATAAGAGGGTTTTCTTAGCTAATTCGGTAGATGCGGTATATAAACTATTTCTATTTGCTAAAGGACGGATTAAGCTCTATAAGCATAATAAAGTGTGCCTTATTAAAGGTAATACCCTCTATAATAGCCTTTAGAGATAATAAAAGAATCTATAATCTGCTTAGCTGCTTCTATAAGTTATAGATAATATAGTTCTTTTACTTTAGTAATATTCCTCTAGGGAGATATATAATAGCGTTCTTGCTATATTTAGTAACTAAGGCCTAAAATAAGTATTAACTTAGAGTTCTAGTTAAGCAAGCTGCTATTAAGAGGTAAAAAGATAGAGTATTTTGTTACTTACTGCTATATATACCGCCCCAATAGTTAGGAAATTAGTGCTAATAATAACCTTACTATAATACCCCCTAACGTTTTTTAATCGTATAACTTCTTTATAGATAGCTAAAAGCGCCTTAAACTTTATATTACCGCGAAGAATTTCCTCCTTATTTTTATCCAAGATGCTTCTAATAGGAGATTTAATTAATTTTACGTGAAATTTCACTTATATGTTAATTTTGTCATTATCTAGCAGATCCTTATTATATCTATCCTTCCATAAAAGTAACCTAGGCGTTATTACTACAATACGGCACGTAAAGTAGGTGCTTAAGGAGGTACCGGCCATTTATACTGGTTAGTTGCCCTTAGAAGAACTATCTTCTTTCTATTTAACCATTTTCTGCTAAAATACCTCTTCTATTTCTAACGCCATTACACTTTCTATGCCCTATAGTAATTTAATTTCTATAGTTCTATACTTATAGTTTAGGTAGTAAATTTAGAGCTCGCCTAAAATAACTTTTAATTTTCTTCTATTAAAGCCAATGGTATTTAAGGTACGGCGAATTTTAAAGTTTATAAGTATTTCTCCGCTAACCTAAACTAATTCTTTGTATGCCGTAGACTATAAGACCTATTTAGGGTTGCTCTTTCCTTATTTTAAAAAATAACTCTATAGCTTTACTATTTTTTTAACTTTAATAGACGTGCATTTTTTAAGAATATTATTATCTTAGGCGCTTACCTAATCTAGATCTAAAAGGCCACTTATAATAAACCAATATATATCTATAACACTATTCTCTATTAGAGTCCCTAATATAGCCTAAATAAAGAATCTAAGGCGTTTTGGTATAGTACTTTTATAGAAATAAAGAAATTGGTTAACTATAGTCTCTTTATTCTTTTTATTATAAAACTTATCCTATAAAACCCTACTAAAAAACGTGGTCTTAACCAACTGCTAACCTTTATCCTCTTGCTTACCGTTAGATAAGAAGCGGTAGACTCTTCTAGTAATTATAAAGTTGTTAATAATACGCTATTTTAGGCATTTAGATATTATAATTATAATAAATCTTATTGCTAAGGCAGCCGGGGTACTAACTAAAGGATTGCCCTTTCTAAGTAGTAGGACACTATTGGAGAACTATAGGTAAGGGGTCTTTACTTTATCTATAAGAGCCTAATAAGTATTTAAAGTATTATAGGCGGTTCAGTTTCCCAACGTTCCCATTTCTAGCCACTTATTTAAAGTTAGCTACTCTATACCTAGAGAAATATCCGCCGTTAAATGGCACATTATAACTCTTAGCGGTGCCTACGCTTACGTTATAAATGGTAAGTCTTTAAATAATAAGATATAATTATCTCTCTAGGCAGTAATAATATGTAAAACTAACGTATTCGGTAAGCAAGTGGCCACTGCAAGCATGTAGCCACCCCCATCAAAATCGCGCAACACGCGACGTGTTATACAATTACAACCTTAATGGCCACCCCACAACAGCAAGACGCCCTTTTTCAAGAGGGCAGACTTAGTCTAGCTATTAATGCCTATAATCAAGGCCAGTTTTAAGCCCTCCAACCTGCCATAACAACGTACGATATGTCCCGAACGACAGCCAGGCGCTGTATTGCCGGCATTACACTAAAACGCGGTTCTATTGCATCAAATCGCCGCCTAATACCTGCACAAGAAGAGAGCCTTAAGTAGTGGATTCTATCAATGGATTGACGCGGTATGCCATTAAGAATCGCGATCATACGGCAGATAGCTGGTATTCTAGCTACCCTACGCGCTGGGTCTGCCACTATATAACCTATCGGCGAGAAATGGGCATACAATTTTATTAACCGCCATAATAACCTAAAATCTAAATTTAATTGTAAGTATAACTACTAGCGTGCTAAATGCGAGGATCCTATACTTATTTGGGGCTGGTTTAAACGCGTTTAAGATATAAAGATACTATATAGGATTCTTAATAAAGATACCTAGAATTTTAATAAAACTGGCTTCTAGATAGGCGTTATTGCAACTATAAAAGTTATTACTGGAACTAACCGTACTGGCTGGCCTAGAATAGTACAGCCAGGCAATTAAGAATGGGTTATAATTATTGAATACATTAATGCGTTAGGGGGTATAATTCCGCCACTAGTTATCTTTAAAGCAGTAATGCACTAAGCTACTTAGTACGAGGATAACATTATTCTATATAACTGGTTAATTGGTATAAGCGAGAACGGCTAGACGATAAATAAGATTGGCCTAATTTAGCTAAATCTATTCCATAAGCATATAAAGGATCGTACTATTAGCACGCATCGGCTGCTTATGCTAGATGGCTATAACAGCTATATAAACCCCAAATTTAATTAGTTCTGCTTAGATTATAAGATTATTATTATCTGTATACCGGCGCATTTATTATATTTACTGTAGCCACTAAACGTAGGCTGTTTCTTAGTACTAAAGCAGGCCTATAGATATAGTGTTAAATAGATTATAAGCCGCGGTGTTAACTATATTAATAAACGCGAATTCCTGCTACTATATAGGTAAGCTAGGCAAACAGCACTACATCGAAATAATATACAGGCAGGATTTGTAGCTACTGGCCTTGTTCTATACAGCCCCAATTGCGTACTATTACAGCTGCATATTAAATGTTAGACACCACCCCATCTACCATTAAATGCATCTTGGGTAGCTAAAACACCTTATAATATTGCTGAGCTATAGAAGCAGACAGCCTTGCTAAAGCGCTATCTTAAGTAGCATTTATATAGCCTACTAAGTCTAACAGAATAAACCCTTAGCTAGCTTATTAAGGGGTGCGAAATAGCGATGTTAAGTGCTGTGCTACTTACAAGCGAAAATAAGAAGCTACGTATAGAAAACCAGCGCCAGAAAAGGAAGAGGGCATAGCGGCGCACGTATATAGCTAGGGGGGGTGTTCTATTAGGAGCAGAAGGGGCCTCTTATATACAAGCTGCCCAAACTAGGCATAAGGAGGCTATAGCAGAGGCAGCGGCCGAGCGACCGCAATGAGCAGTGCGCAAGTGTAGTATATGCAAATTGACAGAACATAATGCACGTACGTGCCCTAGACGTCAAATAAGTGCCTAGTAGATAGCTACACTAAATACAATTGTTCGTGGTTGAGTAATTCGCATTATTTGGCACTGGTTGCTTGGTGGGGTGGCCACATGCTTACGGTGGCCACTTGCTTACCAAATACGTTATAATAACTAGGCTAGCACTATACTGTTTACGTATTATAGATATAGCGTTATAATTTACGCACGAGTATAGTAGAGGCACTCTATCTTAGCTAGGACACTTAACATTATTAGCCTAGTGGCCCTTCAGTAGATATTAAGTAGCATTTCTAGCCACTTAATTAGTAGCTACTTCGTCCAGGTTTATAGTATAGTAGTAATTAAGGACAATAGTTAAGTATACGGTTACTATTTTACCGGTCCCTATACCATCTATAAGAACCCTACTATTTAGCTCTATGCGTTCCTAGTAGAATATCTTAAATACACTATATAGCTAGTATAGGAACGCTCTAAACTCCGGATTTAGACCCTATCTACGGGGAATAGGGACTATATTATTCCCTAGGAGGGCCCCTTTAGAAACCCCCTATAGCTTAGCTAAGCGTTTATATATCCACTACTCCATTCTCTTAACCTTACCGCCTACTTTTACTATAGCGGCTTCTTAAAATCTAAAAAAAGCTAACATTAGTCTAATTTAAGATGTACTCTATATGCTTATATGCCTATACCTTTACTTAATACAATTAGCAGCCTCTACCTCCCTATCGGCTTCGTTTATCGTATCTTTAAGGGCCTCTTCTTCTAGGTTATCGTCTTCTGCAGAAACCTATATGGTGTTATCAGCTAGATCGTCTATAGTTACAACTTATAGTTAAGCTAGTTTGGGATCTAAAGCGGTTGCGCTTTAAAAAGTATTATAATTATCTTTATTCTCCTCTATACTGTCGGGACCCCCTATAGGCTAAATAGCTAGACCGCCGCAGCCGTCCTCGGTAGCTTGCCGCAATTTATCTTTAGATACTCTAGCAGGTTACTCCCTTTTATAACTATATTTCTTCTAACCTAATAAACTTAGAATACTACTATACGCTAATAAGGTTGATAAAGCATCACTCTTACTTTTGGTGTCTTTATTAACGAACTTATTATCTAAGTACTCTAAGTACTTACGGGTCTACTTAGACGCAGTCTTCCGCTGTTTCTTATATATAGGCTTACCATGTAAAGACTGGCGAATTGGGGTATTAGCGATGCTAGGAGGGTTTATGCTCTGCTTACACGGTATTTAGTGCAGTGTTTTTATAATTAAATACTTAGCTGCAATTATTAGTATATAGATAGCCAGATATTATTAAAAGAACTTATAATCGGTACTCTTAAGTATAAATTCTACTTTACTTCTATGGTATAGCATACATCGCTAAAATGCGGCTTATAATGCCCCTTACTAGGTAATATAAGCCTCCTTATAGGATTTAATGTTAACCTATATAATTTAATCCTTGTCCAAGTTAAACCCTACTAATACTATAACCTCTTAAAATAGCAAGAAACTGATTTCTTTAATTATTAGAGTTTCTATATTGGCTTCTATAATATTATAGATCGTATAAAGCTCTATAGTGTTTTAGGTAGTTAAGTTTATTCTTTAAAATTAAAAGGTTATATTTTTAAGTAAAAGCGGCTTACCTAATAATATAGGGCCTAGTGAT
>Ga0307515_10020878_pt1 | contig 11642 bp, 10 predicted proteins | sample 17_EM_MG_FD_194513 | JGI IMG/M metagenome (GOLD analysis project Ga0307515, IMG submission 194513) | Populus trichocarpa ectomycorrhiza microbial communities from riparian zone in the Pacific Northwest, United States - 17_EM | ecosystem: Host-associated > Plants > Roots > Unclassified | place... | reverse complement strand
TCCCACACCATTTTTCACTGCTAAGAGACAACGAATTCCTTGTCTCCCTACATTGACCAGATATATATCCCCCATATTACATTTTTTGTGGGTGGACGATCGCCGCGACGTCGCTCACGTGCGACAATATTGATGAATTTTTTCATAAGGTCATCATAGGTGGATGCCCCAAATCTAATATGCAATGGACCTCCCCATTAGACCTTTAAAAATCTAACTTTATTAGTGTTAATTGAATTTGGTTGACCACAAGTGTTTCAGCTTCATATCGATGATGTCTATTGACCGAAGTTAAAAGGGTATTAGGATGAGATTCTACGGGCTTTTTTCTTTGAGTTTTAATATGTTGTTTTACCTTTGTTGACATGTGTTGTAATTGTTGAGCTAGTTCTTTTGAAATCTACTTTTTTTTTCATACTAGCAAATTTTTTCAGTAATTACGACATTTAGATTCCATCTGTCATGACTCGCTTGGCTTTGATACCAATTTATAACAAACCCAAAAATCAAAGCATGAAATTGAAAAATTTTATTGAATAGAAAAAGATTGAATTACTAGAATAATAAGGATCTAGTTGAAAATAAAAATTGGACAGATTCGAGGTAGCCCAGGACTCTAAGAACTAAACGAATTTAATCAAATATTTTTCTCCATGCTAAAACACTCCTACATTATTCAATTTATACTAATAACTATGAATTTAAATTGTGAAACAGACTTGAATTCAAATTTGAAAAGATTTGGATTAAATTTAATTGAAGACTTTGAAATTTAAAAGTTGTTATGACATGTGTCAACCTGTCATAGACCGGTGAACATCCATCATCCATCTCGTCTCCTATTTCATCCATCGTCAAAATCATCCTATAAGTCCATAACAAAAAGACGAGCTAGTCTCACATCCCATCCATAAGATAGTGGGGTCTATTTCTTCATATATTTGTTTGTTTGTCCTTCATTTTTTTAACTTTAGTTATCAAGAAAAAATTTCAATTTCATCCTTCCACATTATGTTGATTGATGATTGGGCTTGATGATTTATTTGGTTCTCCCTTTTTTTTTTGGGTTTTAACTATCTAAAAAAAAATCCTGGCATTGATTTGGATCTTGATTCCGCTAAGAAGAATTTGGTTTGAATGTTTGCAAATAATTAAAATATGAGGGGACTAAAATTGAAAGTGAGGTGAAATGGCAGTCATTTATTAAAAAATAAAATATTTTTATTTTTTTATCCTTTATTTCTTCTTTTTTTTTCAATTCAACTATAATCATATATTCTCAACTACACGACTTAGTCTATAGCTAGCATTAGGATCCCTTTTTAGCATATATTATTACAAGTAATTCTCAATTTATTTTATTATATATATTTATCAGATTTTGAGTTAATGATTAAAATTTTTGTTGGTGCTAAAAAACACATGAACATTTTTTTTTTTTTGTGTTAAGAAAAAATTGGTCTGGCCCGTGACGTAACACGAGTCAATTATCTAGTTAACAAAAACTAAAAGAGAAAGTGAATTCATTATTCACCTCCTCACAAAACATTGTTCACGGTGCTTTGGCTTTTTTTTATTTTCAATTTCATCCTTTAATATTAGATTTATTGAGAATTAGATTTCATAATTTATTTCAATTTGTTTTCTATGAGGTTATCTTAGTTTTATGTCCCAAGTCATAGATTTAACGAGTTAATCGTGGTTGACTCAAGTTTTTTTATGTTTTTTTAATTAAATTTTTTAATTCATATTTTAATATTGAGTTGTTTGAGAATTATGATTTATAATTTGTTATTTCAGTCTCATGACTTGGATCATGGGATTGACAAGTTGATTTGAGTTTGTTTTTATCCTCTTTTGTGTTTCTATTTATTTTTTATGGGATTGTTAAAGTCTCATAATCAAAAACATAAATTTAACATATTAACTTGGATTTACCCGATTTGATTAAAAAATAATTATTGAACGCACAACATAGCATAGCATTAACAAATGATCCAGACTAATTGGATATCTGCATTTAAAAAATAAAAACCTTCAGATAGGAAAAACTGAAAGAGGAACAAAGTGAATTTATCGGGACCTAATGTCCCCAGATAATTTGTCCCATTAAATAACACTCAATGGGGCTTGAAACCTTTCATCCAACATTTTCTTTTCCAATTTTTCTGCCAAATGATTTTGGGAATCAAACTAGTAGGAACACTTTTATCGAATTATTTTCCAATCGGTGCTATTCTAATCTTAACTCCAGAATAAACCTACGGAAAGACATCAAGCATAACAATTTTCCATGTCTTGAATCCTTTATGCAGGGAATGGGAATAAACTCAAGGTGGAAGCACATTCACTTGCATGCAACTGTCAGGTGTGTGGAAAAAAATGCGGAATATGGAAAGGCACAAAGTAGCCATGCATTTCACACTCATGAAACAACACAGTTTTTCATTTTCCAATTTCTTTTGATTATGACTTAAACAAAATCCATGAACTACATAGATAAAATTAAACAATATAAATACAATAACAAAATGAACTAAAAAATGAGGAACATCTTTTCTAGCTTCATCAACTCGTACTTTGTTTGCACGAGCTGGATTGCACATATCATGGTGATAATGCAAGTACTTTCTCATACGTTAATCATGTACATTTTACATCTCCAGATCATAAATTGAACATGTATAAGACATGTCTGGGTGTAATTTTGAAAGAACAGAATTAAGGTAATGCAAAGGTTCACAACAAATTGTTCCAAGTTTCATCCAAAATCAAAGCATAATACAACGTTCTCTCACTCAAGATATAGCTTGGAACTCTTTGATTATGATTTCACTTATATATACACGTCCTCCTCATAAAAAACTTGGTCCAACATCATATAATAGTAGAAATTGCCCAAGGTAAATGACTTCAATCGATTCGAACAAGTAAAAACCTGCATGAGAAAGTTAAAATCACTTCGTTTCCATAGAGACCAATTCATGTGAAAGGAGTGATCCAGAATTATTTGATAAATGAACAATTGATTCACAAGTTCTGAAAGGATAACTTACATTCCGCTTGTACATCCACAGCCCTCTTTGTATAATGTATGTTTCCAGGTAAAATCTGGTGTGCTTATAACTGCACTCTGAAAAGAACAATCCTCCTTCATAGCAACATTAAATAAAAGATTCATGATTGCATAATAATAATATTAGCCTGGAAATATTCCAGAACTAGTAAGGTGGCATTAGACGGAGATGTCTTTTTTTTTTATTAACTTTTATTTCCCCTTTTTTCTGCCAATATGACGATCAAGAAAAGAAAATTCACCGCCTCAGAACTGGAATTATTTCACGTTGATTGGAGCAGCCATGTTCCGCAGTCTCCGAGAAATCTCTGAGAATGAAGGTCTCTCTGATGGATCTGAGGACCAACAACTTTCCATCAAAGATTTCCACTCCGGATCACACCATGTGGGAATTTGAGGACGTAATGTGTTGTTAACAATTCCTCCTAAGAATCAAAAGGAAGAAACAAGCAAACAAAGAACAATCAAATACACAAATAAATCATGGCATAATTTGACATAATTAAAGTATAAATATCTCTCGGTTATCAATGTAAAAAAAAATAACAAGTGCAAAATTCAGAGCAGCCATATGCATAAACAGGTATTCTAAACACTTCTGCAGATATGACATGGAATCTCCTGATGCATTGACTCAGCTACTAACTCAAAAACTAGCATGGAAAATCTATAGATACATGCTTCCTTTTAAGAGTTTGGAACAAACTTCAAAAACCTATGCCATAAACATTTGGGCAAGCTAGAGGAAAAATAAATTAAAGAGCACCATTAAATTTAGAAAAACTTAAAATGCAGGATAAACATAAGCTTTCAATATTTCTTGACAACTCGTCTGCTTTCCAGTTTAGGTTGTGTGGTTTCTTTGTTCACAACAAGGCTTACTGTTTCCCATACAAATAAATTAGTCCAAGTCTGATTTATACCCACACACACACACAAATATATAACATCAATTCAGGTCCAACTCTAGAGTTGATTCACATGACATAAGAACAGATCATTGACATGGTACATATAAATCTTAGAGGTCATGGTGCTCCATCTATTTACAGCCCACATCTTTCTTCTGATCTCAAGGAAGATTGTCAGTAGGTACCTATGATCTTAATTTCTCTTTCTCACAGTGTGAGCTACTAGCAGTTCTAAAAAGGACTATGGGAATGAAAGAATAGAATAAAGTATTCTTCCTCTCATCAACTGGTCACTCATGCTGAGACTAAAACAGAGTCCATTGATAGTCACTAGTCAGCCATCAACACAGAATGCATGATGGACCAATGAAAAACTGCCCTTACTAAAAATGTACCAGAGTTAGCTCAATATTGTTAAAATATCCAATAAACATAAATTAGAAATCAGAAACCCATTGGTTTACCCAATGAAAAGCCTGCTGTCAAATATCTAGAGCATCCAGGTCCCCACATGCAATTAAGGAAATGCAAAAGTCAAGAGCTATGTGCTTTATTATGTATTAAAGAGACATTATTCAGAGTATTAGAGTGAAGTGGTTAAAAAGGAAAGATAAAATTGGAGAACTATGGGATCTAAATCCCTGTTAAACTTAAAGACAATTTCTGTATAAAAATTAAAAAGCATAGTTAGGTAAGCTGTATGTAGTAGTGCTGGCGATGTCAAAGTAATATGTCCATGAAATACATGGAGTAAAAGCTAAAATGAGCATTAAGGTGAAAATTTAAATGAATAAAAAGATCATATAAAATGAATGTATGAGTAGGAAGGTGGTGATGACACTCATTGAGAATAAATCAAGGGAGAATCATATTAATTGGTTTGACAGTGCTCAAGAAAGGCACGTAGATGCTCCAATGCAGAAGAATTAAGCAGCTCCTACATCATCCTTGCATCCATGTGGTGCAGTTCAAGGGCTTTTAAGGTGTTTCCCTGACTGATATACTCAGAGATTCAGACACTCTTTAGTTGTCAAAGCTTTGTTTCTTGTTCTTTTCTGTTCATTTCGATGGTTTCTTATCTCGAAATTTAAATATCTGTTCGCTTCTCATCAATACTACTAACTTTATCTAAAAAAGAATTAAGCAGCTAAGTTTCCAGAGCAATTCAAAACACCATACCCTGTAGCCATCCAAAATTTTGACCCATGCCCAAATATGTCTTGAATTTGTAAAGTGAAGCCTGTACTAGGATATAACCTAATTTCCATTGGCTTTCCTGATTCTTCATCACCTAGATATTGCATGCTTCTTTAGTGTTCATGCTGCACAGAGACATGGTTATCCAAAAATACATGGTAACAACAATTCAGGTTCAAAGTCCTTTAATTTACACTCGACGAGCAAGACATCTGAAAACCCAGGTTAAAAGAATCTAATCTTCCATCCATGTGTTGATAAATGAACACTTTCCTATGAGTATATGGAAAAATAAATTATATTGCAATTGATATCCTTATTCATTATACAAAAACATGGATGCTTACCAATTATGGAGGCGCAATGCTTGTTAGCATAAGGTTCTTCTCCTGTAAGCAATTCCCACATAACAATCCCAAATGAATAAACATCAATCTACAACACAAGATAATAAGATGTTACTTCAACTAGCCAAGACAGAAAAGAAAAATTAGTTTAGGCATTTTTATCTGAGCATAATATTACCTTCTCTGTTACCATGTGGTTTTTGCCACTCAAAAGCTCAGGTGCCATCCAGGGCAAAGTTCCGCGAACACCACCTGAAACTAACGTGTGTTGTTTCACCTTTGACAAGCCCAGATCACCAATCTAAGAATGCAAAATGTGTTAGATGCCAAATTAACGCCCTTCAGAAATGATTACCGTTATTAGAAGAACATAAACTACAACTTTGAAATGAATCAGCCAGGAAATTCATAGAGCTGAACACCAAATAAACATCAAAAGCTGAAAAAAACACCAGGCTTCAACTGTTGTCCACTTAATTACAGGAAGCTGGCCGTTAAAAGCACTTTAAAAAAAAAAGCAGTGACAACACAGAAATAAAATGAATCTTGGTTAACAGAAGAAGAGATTAACCCAAGTTTAGACCTCAGTTCTACAATCATTTCTATTTCAGCATACCTTGCAAACTGGCCGTTGCGGATCTCTCATATTTACTAACAGATTCTCACATTTCAAATCAAAATGAACAATGTTCTTCCCATGCAAATACTCCATTCCAAAAGCAGCATCCATAGCTATGATTAGTCTCTTGCGACGATCAATGGTTCTGTTCAAAATATTACAGTGTTACAGATTCTAACTCAGAATGTTTGTTTGTAGACTATCTTTTTCCCCCAAGTAATTAAGTTTTAGTAAAGCAAGCTTCATTGACAGTTGACAAAGAATAAGAACTCTTCTAACAACGTGAGATAGAATATTCAAAAGTGCAAACTCATGACATCACCAACAGCATGGTTACCTGTCCTTCTTCTGCAAAAACTGTTTCAGAGATCCATTAACCATAAACTCAGTAACAGTTGCTAAAGATCCATCAGGGCCATCACGAACAATACCATAGAAAGAAACAACATTTGGATGGTGTAATGAACTCAATATCAAAGCCTCCTTCCAGAAATCTGCAATCTACAAAAGCAACATTAATGCAATAATTACCATCAATCAACAATTCACTACAATACAGTGTGTTCATATTAGCTACTATAATTTGGCATCAAATCCAAAGAGAATTATTGCAGGTGATTAATTTCATAAGTGAAAACTGTTTGAGATGCACAATATCAACTCCTCTCCAAAAAGATACACTATAAGGTCGTGGCATAATTGAATATATGCATAAAAAAATGGGAAAGATGAAGAATAAGAAACTCTCAACAATCTGGTGAAGTTGCCATCAATAAGAGACATGAATGCATCAAATCTCCTATACAAGTTGTCAAATATGTATAATATAGTCACACACTAAAGGTTTGCTCCTTCCTCAATTCATACACAAGTATCAAAGAACAAAGAAGCAGATATTCAAAGCAAAACACAAACTTCACGTTATAAAGGTCATGATTCAATTTCCCTTTTCTTTTGCTTCAAACAAACTAATTATGCCATTTTTACAGTTATTCTAGATAAACTTAACTCGCACATCATTTCCTACTCTTGCATATTTAGGGGGTGTTTGAGAGTGTGGTAGCGGTTGCAGTTCAAAGTGTTTTTCGCTCGGAAATGCATCAAAAAAATATTTTTTTTATTTTTTAAAAATCATTTTTTACATCAGCACATCAAAATGATCTGAAAACATAAAAACAAAATTAATTTTAAGAAAAAAAAATCAAATTTTTGAGAAACACGGTTTCAACGGCGTTCCCAAACAGCCGTTCCCTAACACTGCTTAAGCACCATGACCCAGCAACACCAAAATTACCACAAGCCTCCCTTTAACACTGCTTTTAAGCACCACTAGCTCACATGCACATGCACATGCACGAGCACATGTAACACATTGCGTCACTTGAGACTAAGTCAATCTTCCAGAACAAGGCAATGATTAATAACATAAACGAAAAATTATCAGAAGAATATGGGTCCTACCAAGCGCTCTCTTTCAGCAGGTCTCCCAGCAAAGCAGCTGGCTTTTATTCTCTTTATAGCCACATCAGAACCCTTCCATTTCCCATGATGAACAGCTCCATATGTTCCACAGCCTAGTACACGAATCTCCTCCAAGTCATCATTTTTTATTGTCTGGACACAGAATCAAACCTATTGTTAAAAACACAACACACAAAACAAGAAAGTGTAGATAGCAAGGTCCAATAAATAAGATGAATATGCAACATTAAACAAAACAAGCAAGTGTAGATAGAAAGGAACAATAAATAAGATGAATATGCAACATTAAAAAATCAATGATGTGAATGTGACAGCAGGCGGGCACCTGCAATCCCCTTTCTATAGCTTCTGCCTCGGCTTTTGTCGGCTCAATTTTGTTGTTTATATTTTCATTGTCAGAGCTCAGCTCTGCTTCTTCATGAGTGTTCTGTTAGACATGCAACGCATTAGAAAAAGATAACATGTTGTGAAATGCTTTTTGAGCAAATAAAAGTTCAGTTCATTCTCACCACAGCTTCAGGCTCCTTTTCATCTATTTCTCCTGATACTAAATCATTCTTTGCAGGATCAGCATTTTCTTCAACTCTAGCTTTCACCTCTTCAGCCTCTTCCAGTGCTGCCTTCTTTACAGAAGCAATTAAATCAGGTAAGAAACTCATACAGCTAATTGACAGATTTGGTTCTCCAAGAACAGCAGAAGGATCTTTTTCTCCCGCTTTCACTGTATCGCCACTTTCTTCAACTAACCTCAAGAAATTGGAATTGAGAGACTCAGGAAATGCTGCCTGGCCATTAATATCAGCAATCATATCCTGCTCCGGGCAAGGTACATTTGGCACATCCAAGTTTTCAACCTTCCCTACACCATTTGCGTGATTTTCTATGCCGAGGACGATCTTTCCCTCCATCTTTGATGCTTTGGTAACAGTGTTATTACATAACTCAGGGTTGTAACCAGAAGCAGCTATATTTGCGGATGAGTTTAGCATTTCATGCGGGAGTGTTGGTCGAATGGGTTCCGGAGGAAAAGACTGCTTATTTTCTAGCCCATAAGTATTTGGATTCAATTTCAACATGTGACCATAAGAATATTCCAAGGAAGTTGTCCCATCAAAAACAAGCATTTTCTGAGAGGACTCAACCCAAGGTTGCTGACTATCTATGCCAATGCCATTCCTTTGACTACCACTAAGAAATGATGGATTAACAGCACCATTTATCTGCAGACCTGCACTGGACGCTTCATAAGGAGTTCCATGCACTGGATTTTGAACATTTCTCCGTAAAGTCTGTGGATGTGCATGTCCATGTGGCAATGAATGAAGATTCTCTGGCCCATAAGCGCAAGGAAAATTCCCATGCTGTACTGAACGTTCTTCAGGAGGTGAAACGTGTAGGTTGTGGACAGCAACTGCACCTTGATCGTGAAAAACATCGTTGCCCAATTCAGGCCCAGGCTGGTGGTGCGAGGACATATGATGACCATCCACCAAATTTCCATGTCCAAGGGGATAATTCATGCCTGGACCATCTACAATGTACTGATCATTGAATCTTGTGGCTCCAGAGATATGTGTTCTGGCTTCATCAGTGCAGGGACTCAACTGATGCTGCACAATCCATCCTCTGTCATGGCCTTGAGTGTCATTGTAGACAGCTCGGGGATCATTCAGCTCTCTGGGATAGACTGGGTGGTGCGCCTTTGCATCTGCGTTTAGCATGAAAGTCTCCCTATTCGGAGGACAGTCAGCACCTGGATTAGCAACCTGAGGGACTCCGTTTCCCATGCTGGGTTGCTCGAAATGCAGTTGATTTCTTGGGAAAGGCCCCCTGCAGTGCTCACAAACAATGTTCCCTTCAAAATTACCGGGACCATGCGGCAAGTTACCAGGAAAACCACCCTTATGACCACATACGCCTCCAGCAGGCATCCATACTACATTTTCGGAATATTGTGGCTGGTGGTCATAAGGGGGATGTTGATTTAGCTGCGACCGAGCACATTCTTCAAGCATTCTATCCATGCCTTTATCGGGTAAATCCCCAAACTGCATACGGTAACGCGAAGAAGGGGGTGAATTTGGAAACTCTGATAATGATCTTGGATCATGGTGTCCATGATGCCCAGGAGAATAATATGCAGGGCTCCATGAACTCTCCATTTCATTATACCTTGGAGCAATAGTAACATGATGCAAGTTGTGCTGTGATATTGGCATCTCACCACTCCTTTGGCTAAGGAGACCACCTTCAAGACCCAATCCATTAAAAAACTGTTCTTGTAAATGAATATCATCAACTGGACCAATCAAAGGGGAGTCAGCATGCTGCCTTCTAAAATCAGGCCCATCATTCAAATTATTCAGCGCATCCACATACCTCCTCTCGCTCTCCCTCCCATCCCCATCAACATAATGCGCCGAACCATCTGGGTCTGTATTCAAAAACAGAAAAATCCTAAGCCTGGTGAAACCATCCCCAGAACCCAATTTCTCATACTCCTCCATCATGTTAATCACATCATCATCATTCACAACCGAAACTAATGCATCAAGATCCTCATCAGGCTGCTGATACTTCAACACCATCGCCCCATCATAAAGCTCTCTCATTTTACTCATCAACTCCTCATAACTAATATCCATAGGCAAACTCACAATCCGCGTCTCTCCACCCACATAACGCAATTTCCCATCTTGAGGTCGAGGCATTATGCTACCTAAGAAACTACACAATAATTTAACACGGGGAGTATCATCGTTCGAACCAGGGTTGGAACCAGCGGTGGAATTAGTGGTAGACATTGGTGTATCCATAAAGTGAAAGGCTTGCTGGTTATCAACAGGATTAACAGTCTTGTTCAAGCATTCAATTCTTTTATTACACATGAATCATCACCTCACAACACATCAATACTAACAGCTTTATCAGACTTGAATGCATACAATACTGATTCTTCATTAAGCAGCTCATAAAAAAACCCTAAAATCATCAAAACCATCCATATCAATAGTCGTTTCCAACTAATGCCACCACCACCCCACAAATAAAAACGAGGAAAAAGAAACCCTAAATTAAATGTTAAGAAAACAAACTAAACCAAGAGAAACTACTGTTTTAAACAACTCAAAATATCAAAAAGAACCCTCCTTTAAGAACCCAGATTCGATCGTGTAATATAAAAGAAAAAAAAGAAGAAGAAAGAAAGAAATCCTAGATTCTAAAAGAAAGTAAAATACCTGGTGAATAAATAGATAAAAATGAAAAATAGGGTTCTTCCAAGATTGGATTAAAAATATGTCGGTGTGTTGTGTGAATTGGTTTAGTGGGATTTCAGAGAAAAGAATGAAAGAAAAATAAGGAAAAAATTGGGGAGGGGGTATGGAGGGAGAGGCCTGAGGATGAGGGTTGGCTTGTGGTGTGACAGTGATGATGAGAGAGAGAGAGAGAGAGAGAGTGCAACGGCTGCTTGCCAGGTAGTGTCACACGTGGCAGCCTCTTCCTTTTTGTTTTCGTTACTTTTCTTTGGAACATATAGGTTTTTCAACATGGAACTTGGAAGAGGCCAAATTCTTGGAGTTGGAGGGTGAGGGTGAGGGTGGTGGACAACTGGACACGATATGCATGCTGCGTGTTCAAAACTCCTTACCTTTTCACGTTATACGGAGCGTTTGGTGGTTGGACCATAATAATAATAATCTACCTCGCTTTTTTAAAGAGTGTGCAGGAATATGATAATATTTATTTTTAAAACAAAATTGTTTAAAAATACATTTACATAATTTTTTTTATTTTTTTAAAAAAAAATTGATAGTACATCTCAACAATTCAAAATTATAAATCAAAAAAATCAAAAATCAAAAAAATTAAAAATTCTTAAAAACATTTTTTAAAACAAAAAAACAAACATATTAATCTACCACATTTTAATACTTTTTTATATTTCATTAATTAATTATTATAATTAAAAAAAACTAAAAATGCTCAGTGTTTCACTGTGCAAGTCAACA
>Ga0307515_10020877_pt1 | contig 11643 bp, 2 predicted proteins | sample 17_EM_MG_FD_194513 | JGI IMG/M metagenome (GOLD analysis project Ga0307515, IMG submission 194513) | Populus trichocarpa ectomycorrhiza microbial communities from riparian zone in the Pacific Northwest, United States - 17_EM | ecosystem: Host-associated > Plants > Roots > Unclassified | place... | reverse complement strand
TGCGTTTTGCGCAAATTGCTATCGACCATATACATCTGCCGCAACCGTACGGTTTGCGGCAATTTGCCGCAAACCGCAACAACGACCCCAAAAAAAAATTTCCTGATGTTAAGAAGTAATAAATTACGAAATATATACCTAGGGTGGGCTATTCTTCTTATATCTAATCTTTTATTAGGCCGCGCTTAAAGCTCTATTAACTATTTTACTTAGCTTTTTAGTCTTTATCTTTAAGGTATAGATGTAAAGCGTTAAATTCTATTACTAATTTATAAACTAGGGCTTATTAATAAATATAAGACGCTTAACTACTAGTAGATAAAATTAGCTAAACACTTTATAGAAGGTTATAATATTAGCGGCGGATATATTAGTGCTAATATTATTAAAGACTTACCTCTAATTAATGTCCACTTTTAATAGTATCTATACTATGTATAATAATTTTAACTCCCTTAAGCAAACGTAACATTGGTTAATTAGAGATACTATTTTAGCAAATTGTTTATACCTCCTAATAGTACTAATAGGCTTTTAATAGCTCCTATTAGGGCCACTAGGAGCTTAAAAACACTTATACTTAGCTTTCTATTAAGAACCTATTAGGAGGCTCCCTAGTGTTACGGAGTAAGTATAAGCAGCGATAATATATAGCAAAGTAGATATTATTAAGCTATATATATAAACTGTATAATAAAATTAAGACGTTATATAAGGAAAGAAGGAAAGAAAATAGGAAGAAAGGGTATATATTATTTACCTAGTTGCTTAGTTAATATATATACGGAGTAAAATAGGATTTAGATAGTAGTTCTAGTAGAACTTAGTAAGATTTAGTAAAACTTAGCAGAATATAGCAGAATACGGTAGATTACCATTAGATTACTATAAATTGCGGCAACTTATGGTTTTATAGTCGGCTTTTAATTACTAAGTTAGTAGAAATAGGTGGACGTATATAAGTATAAGGGATATTATTGCGGACACCTTAGGTTACCCTTAGGATAACCCCCAGACGCCCCTTAAATAGTCGCCGGTTATATACTAGAGGCATATACCTATAGTATATAGTCTCTATAATCCTAGAGGCCTTACCTCCTTAAGGATTTATCTCTCTTACCAATCTATTCTATTCCTATAATTATGCCTTACAGCCCCCTGTCTATAAAGTCTCCTTATATTTAAATCTTTTCTACTCTATTTAAAAGGGTAGCTAGCTTAAGAACCAGATTATTTATTTACATTTTAATTTATACCTATTATCCTCCCTTAAAAATCTTATGACGACCTAAACGGAAACTCTATAAATACCTTATAGAAAGCCATTATATTAAGGCAGAAAGATCCCTTTAATAGTAAGAGATTATAATAATATAAACATTTAGGTAAGATAGCTAAACGAGCCCTAATACCTAGATACGCTAGGAGCTTAAAGACTCTTATATACCTATAATTACTACTAAGGAAAATACGGACACCCTCTATAATAGTTATAATACTACTAAAAAGTAACTAGAACCCCTCTGGCCCTACTTAAGCTAATTAGAAAATTAAGCGCTAGAGGTAACTTTAAGATCTTCCCCTAAGTTAGAAATGCTAGAGAAATATACTAATACGTCTAATTAGGGACCCAACTAGAACCCTCCCGGAAGACTACTAGCTTATAATTAGTGTAATAGTAGTATATAAACTACTTATAAGCTAAGCGGGCCTACCTTTTTAGAAAACTAAACTTAAATACTATCTTAAAACCTAAGGCTTATTAAGAAACCCGTATTAGCTACTAGTACTAATACTACCTTTATAATAGGAGCTTCCCTAAGCCCGAGTTCGGAAGGTTAAGAGCCTTATACTAATCTCCTTTAAGATAAATATTAGGAAGCTATTATAAGGCTCTTAGAAGCCATATAGGAGGAAGCTATTAATAAATATATTAAAACCCTTTAAGGGCAAATATATATCTAGTAGGGTTTAATCTAAGCTAGGTAAATTCTTTTATAACCTAGTTAAGGCTAAAGGCTTTCTAGGGGTTACCTAATACTTACCTAAAAAGGTATTAAAAAACTTAAAGAGGTATCTATAATAAATAGAAATAGGGTATAAACTAACTAGCTAAGGCCTTTAGTAGTTTAGAACTTCGTTATAAACCTAACGCCTAGTATTTAAATAATTAGGTTTATAAGGTAGATAACTTCTTTAAGATGCTAATAATATAAGATAATACTAGAGAGCGTATATGCTAAATTATTAATAAGATTAAAGACCGATTACTAAACTAGATCGCGCTTAATTAACTTAATAAAGAGTAAATTACTATATAGCTATAGTCACAGACCTTCCTAAAGGGTTAGACCTAAGATCTATATATTATATTATAGAATAATATAGAATAATTCTAGAATAGTACGTAGCTAGACTATTAGGACTTTTACCAGCTTATAAACTTTATAAAAACTTATATTTAATAAATGGATCTAAAGCCCTTTAAAAATAAGAACGGTAGTATTTATAAGAAGATAATTATATTTATCTAGGCTAGAATTAAGCTAGCAATTTATAATAAAATAAAGCGCATAGGAGCCTTACCGCGGATTACTGTATATACGGATTTTAAACAAGCAGTTTTAAACGCTAAAGATATAATAAGGAACTAGACCTCTTCTAGTAGGAAGCTAAATGGTAACTAAAAGTATAGGCATTCTAGTAGTAATATAGGGCAGACCCAAGCTTTAAAGAAGCTGTTCTTAAGGAGAACTTTAAAAGGGTTAAAGTTAGGAGCCCTAAGTAATAGGAAAGACCCCTAAGGCTAACCTAATACCTATTTAGCACCCTTATAGAAATACTTTAAGAAGCTAAAAGGAAATTTCCCTAAAGGTAAATCTTATTAAAAAAACAAGTTGGGTAATAATTGCACTAATAATCTAAAAAAAGAAAAGCCCTAGTTATAGACGTCTCCTGGCTATAACTAGGGCAATATATAGAAGGAAAGACTCTCCGTATTACTATTAAGCTAAAAATAAGACTCCCTATAGGTAAGACGCGTTAGTTCTAAGTACTATATAATAGCGGCGCCGAAATTAATCTTATACGATATAATTTAGTAAAAGAGTATAAACTTATTCTATTGTTAAGGTAGCGGAAACTTATTATAGGCTTCCTAGATAAGTATTAGATTAAACTATATAGTGCCTATAAGCTTATAGTATTAGTAGCTAATATATATACCTATACTAAGGTAGTTAGCCTATAACCCTTTTAGGCGGCCAACTTTATAAATTATAATCTTATTTTTAAATACCCTTAGCTTATAAAAGTATATTTAAAAATATGCTTTAAGATAGAAGCCTATAAATAATAGAATAATAAGGAATTAGAAGGGCGTATATTACTAATAAGTTTAAAAAATATTCTAAAAAATATAGCTTTAGGTAAAATAGTATACGCACTATACCTAAAGGAGTATTAGATTTAACCCCTATTTTATAATAAGATAGGTATAAAGCCTAGTATAGGTACTAATAAAGCTACTAAAGCCGCTATAGTAGCAGAACACGCTCACCACTTACTTAATAAAGAAATAACCACTTCTAATTAAATCTACGGCATAATATACCCTAGATTTAATATATATATTACGGCTGGAAAGCCTGTGTAATAAAGGAGGGTTGCTATAGACTTAAAGATGGGCTAATATATAGAAAAACGCGATACCATAACAAACTCAATAGGGGGCGACTTAACTATAATAACCAAAGGACAACGGCTAGAAATAGTAGAAACTCGTAAATATCCTAAAAGACATTTAGGAAGATCTAGGGAAGGGAGAGGATAAACACCCACGCGTAGGGGTAGCGCGTGCGGCCTAATAGGCAGGATAAATTACCTAGGAACTTTAGATAAGGCACAATAGGAACTAAAACGCGGTAGAGGACAGGCTTAAACATATTAAGGATGCTATAAAATTATAAAAAGCTCTAACAGCATAGGCAATAAAGCTATTATAGGCCAATATCGCTATAAGCGCCCAATTGGCGCCCCTTTAGCGTATACTTAGCGTAGCACCGGTTAGGGCTATAGTTAGGGTTTAAATACTAGAGATAGTAGGTATCGGGAATAAGGCAAGCGGTCGTTACGTGACGCCGCGGCACTAGCGTGGCGAGGAGTCTTAAGCTCCTCACCCTTCCTTATTCTAATTAATAAGCTTTTTTAACCAATATCACTATAACCTACTCGAGTAGTCGTTATTAGTGAGTTACCCTATATAACTAATACTGATTAATGGTTAAATATATAGTCAACTATAGAGCAGCTAGGTTTTTAAATAGAAGAAATAGTCTTATATAGGGGTGCTATATACGCTTATATAGAATAGATCCTAGCAATACTATACTACCTTAGACTTACGGAAAACTAGTAATAGAAGTGTTACTAAGTACTAGAAGATACTAAGTTACGTCTATTATATAGAACAACCGCGTTTATAAAGATTTGGTTAAGTACTTTAGGTTAGAAGTATTACTAAACCTAAGGTCTTAAGTCAACGTCTAAAACGCATCAAATAACCACCTTAATACCCTCCGTATACCTTCATAGACCATAAAATTATAATTATTACCTAATTACACGTTAAACAGCCTTTAATAACAGCTATTATAGCGTTAACCTATCTAAAGAAGTACAAGAAGGGTATTAACCAGGAAACATGGAATACTAATATAATTAACTTTATAAACGCTAAGCAACAGGACCTAAACGGATTCTTATTATACTATATAGCATACTATAAAGATAGCGAATACAACGACACTATGCTATAGTACTATGTAAGGGAGAACTTTATTAAATAGATAAAGGAAATATAGACTCCTATAAAGAAGGATATTATATAAGATTTCCGTAACTTCTTGCGGGAGTATAGAGTATTTATACCTATAGATAGGGGTATTATTAGAGACAATATTTAGGAGCAGGTTATTAACGTAAAAGAAGAGCACGAATAGACTTTATAAGAGATTAAGCACCAACTACACACTATAAGGAAGCTTAACTTATAATAGAACCTAAGTAATACACCTCTAAAGACGAACCTACCTCCGCCTCTAACTCCTTTATATCCAATTTAACCCATAACCTTAATATTGGATACTATACCCTAACGAGAGTAGGTATAGGATCCCATTACTTTATAATTTAATAACCTTTAGACTCTACTAACTAGACCTACGTCCCTACTATAGCCTATAATGCAACTCCTATCTCCTCTATCTTAATCTTAAATTGGAAATAGTTTAAAATTACTTATAGAGCTTACAAAGCTCTACTTAGATTAGGAGAAGAAGTTTAGCAGGGAATTATATAATATTCTTAATTTAAAACTATATATCTTCTATAGCTGTGCTAAAAGGTAGAAATAGAGTCTAATTAATACTATAACGCCTATTCCGTTATACTTAAGGGCTAAGCTAGTACCTTCTATTATAATTATTTAGTAGAAAAAGAATATAATTTTAACCGCATAATATATATATTAAGATACCACTTTAAAACAGAAGAGAATAAGTAGTAGTATATATTAAAATAGAGAGAGACTACCTTTCTAAGGATTATTGCTATAAACCCAGGTATCCCTCGGCTTAATTATCTTTAAAAGCTCTTTAATTAACTTTAGATAATTTAGTATAGTTTATCCAAATTATATTAAGAGGATTTTAGCCTATATAATTAAGTCATTAGCGTATACTAAGGCGTTAAAGAATACAACCTTGCTCTCTTTAATCCTATAAATACTTACAAAGGAGTATATACTTAATTAAGATCTTCTATTAGCACCACTCTACGCTCTTAAGAAGTATAGCAATTTAACGCCTAACTTTAACCTACTTTAATCAACCCGCCTAACTAACACGACTATAACTGGACTAATTAAATATATAGTGGCCGTAATAGGCAATATAGTAGAGGGTATAATTAATAACTATAAGGTAAAGGTGGAGGTCCTTATAGAGGTTTATTTTAAAGTAATTACTAAAAGAAGTGCTACGTTTATAAGAAACCAAATTACTAGTTAACTAGGCATTCTCTTAATAAGCGAAAGGAGGTATATAATAAGTTTCGCTAGAGTATAAGAAATATTAGAAATTATAAGGCTACTATAACTTACTTTTAAAGCTTCCTGGTTTAATATAAAGGCATAAAAGATCTTAAGGGTGAGGTTAATAAGGCCGAATAGCTCCTTATAGATATAGAAATTAAGAACTACTCTCCTAACCAATACTTTACTAAGTATAGTAAGGTAAATAGTATATAAACCGTTACTATTCTTAATAACTAATTTACGCTCCATTCTATTATAAAGTTAGATATCTTTAATAAGCTAAGGAAGATTTCCGCGTTCTCCTTTAATAATAAATACTTAGTAAATATCTTTTATAGTATTATACTAGATACTAGAGCCGCAGAAGTATCTATAGTAGAAGAACCTTAAGTTTAAGCCCTTTATGTTACGGACGCTTTAAGTACAATATTATAACTACTTAGAGAAGAGTTGGAAGAAGCTAGTTAGTTAATTTAGGCACGATCTAAGATAGAGCCGGTAGAGCTATATAATAAGGAATAGTAACTAAGGTTATATAACGTGATCTATATAATCTAGAGAATCTATATAATCCGTAATAGAGTAGATAAAGTATACGTATATTATGTATAAGAAGGATTTTATAGGAGTATAGTTATGTATTTAAGGACCCTTAGTCCCTACCTAGATAGTTCCTTCCTTATAGTAATTCTTAGAATATAATTAGAGTTAATCTATTAGGTAACCACTCTACCAGTTATTATTACGTTGTTAACTTTAATTTATATTATCTATACACCTAGCCTATTAATAAGCCTATTGTAGTTTTTACTATAAGGTTCCGTTATATAATTACTACCTAGTTACGGTATTAAATATAGAAAGTTAAATAATATGCTACTAAAAGCACTAGCTATAACGCTATTAACGGCGGCAACTACTTTAAGATTAGGTAACGACACTAGTATAGTAAATACTAACTTACAGCAACCTGTAACGGTTAGACAGTTATAAGAAATAGTTAATTAGCTAATAGAAAATAATGCGATATTAGAAAATAGAATTAACGGGATAGGAGCAGCAAAGATTAAACTACTATTAATTAAAAGATACTTAGGAGAAAGATTAAAACTTAAAGGATTCCTTACGCAAATGCACTTTAAGGTTATGTAAGAAGGAGTAAAGCTGCTAATACCTATAGATCGAATAGCGTATGTAGGACTATTCCTATTAGGAAGGGCACTTTAAGTAGTTTAAGCCTTACTTTACGGAAATACAAGTAAATGGAATAACGACCACTAATTAAGATGTATGGTTTATATTTATAAGTTAGAAAGGGTTTACAGAGCGACTTATATAGATATTTAGAGACCTAGAGGCAGTAACTATAGCAGAAAGAAAGCTTTAAGATATTATGCAACGGACCTTAGTAATTAAGTATATAACGTAGTTCCAGACGTTAGTAATATAAGTAAAGTGGAATAATAAGGCGCTTATGGCATAGTATAAACAGGGACTTAAGGCTAAAGTCTAGGACGTAATTATCCTAATAAAAGATATGGAAACCCTATAAAATTTAATAGATTAAGCGATTAAGATTAATAATTAGATCTACTAAAGGGAATAGGCTAAGAGAGGTTAGGATAGAGTTCTATAGTTATATAAGGCGTAGAGCACGCAATAACTAAAGCTAAGTTAAAAATTATAGTATAGCGCAGAGCTAATGGACTTAAGTGGTACTAAAGAAGCCTATAGAAAATAGAGTAAGAAACCGTAAAAACCTAAAAAATAAGGATTAAGTAATTAAAGGTTTAAGAAGCAGAGGCCGAATTAGGGATCTTAATAGCAGAAGACGTTTAGGCGGACTCTATAATAAGAGAAATAGTTTAAAAAGGGAGCTTATATAAATTACGGAAAATAAGGTTATTACATTAGAGACTATAGAAGTAGTTAGAGTTACTATATAGTAAAAGGAACGAGACTAGTAGACGATATATATATATATAGAAGGACAATAATATACTATAAGGAATAAAAGAGTGTTTAATTAAAAGTTTTGCGTTTTGTTATAATAACGTATACCAAATTTATAAGGACACTAAGTACAGCGCAAGCTATTAGCTATAGGAGCTATATTTAGCGGAATATAAAGGAACTAATAAACTAGTTTATAGATTGGATATTAAGGACAATAAATTTAATATAGGCGAAACATTTTATAACGATAAGGTAATAAGGGCGGCTTACTAGGAGCACGTAGACCTTAAAGATGTTATACTAGAGGTAGAGGATAATTCCACTATAGAATAAGAAACATTAGTAGGGATTAAGACCCCACTAGATACAATGTCTATTGCTTTACAAGACGTAAGAGAAGTAGGACAGTAAGCTACTTCGGCACTTAATAAAGGTAAAAGGCCAAAAGCTTAAGATTCTTAAGATAAGATATGAGATGACTAAGATTCTTAAGATAAGATAAGGTAAGCTTAAGGACCTATAACGGACAATAACCAATAGAGCAAAGTAATAGCTTAGTTTAGTAATATATAAATAAGCTTAGGACGAAGTTTCCTAAAGGTATAAGATTCTTAAGACAAGATAAGTAAGATTTAAGACTCTTAGGACGAGATAAGAACACTAAGCAAGCCTAGTTAGACTAAGGCTAGAGTAAAGCTTAAGATAGAAGCAAGCTTAGGATTAAAGGATCTAAGGGACTAAGAATTTGGAGTATAAATAAGGACACCTATAGGTAAGAGGTAAGAGGCTTCTTTATAGATTAGAGAATCTGTAATATAAATAGTAACTAGACTAGGAGATAGATATATAGACCTAGAAGACTTACTAAGGGAATAAAGTGTTCGGCCTAAAGATTAAAATGTTAATACTAAGATTAAGAAGTAGGAAGACTTTAAGGATCTATCTATAAAACGTAAACTAAAAAAAACCATAGAAGAATTTAAATAAAGAATTATCGTATAGCAAGAAAAGAAACTAGATAAGAGATTTAGTATATTAGGACGTATAAAGGATAAAGCACTAGTATAAAGAATTACTAATAGGCCTAGGGCAGGCATACTAAGAGCTAAGTAGCTTACCGAACTGGAAAACAAAGAGAATTTAGGGATTCCTACTAGGTTTAAAGAACGATATATAAAAGGCTATTACAATATAGTAATAAGAAGATACTTCCTTATGGATAAGCCGTATATACTCTAGCAGCTATACTAAAAGTAGTATAGACAACAACACAACAATAAGTGGGAAATTTTCTATATATGGTTAGATAAATAAGTTATCTAAAACTACCTAATTATAGAGAAGGCTATAACTTATATTAAAGGAGCCTTACTTATAATATTAAAGGATCTAGAGGAATAATTAGAGGACTAGAAAAGCAAAAGGCGTATTTTAGTACCTATAAATAAAGTCGCAACGTTTAGATTAGCATAACTTAGGTTTAAACTTAAAAATAAAAATAAGTTAAGAGTTAACCTAAAGTACCTAGCACACTATACGCTATTATAGATTATATACGTAGATAATATATATAAAATGTATAAAAATCTAAAGGAAAAGAATTGGAAATACCCTATAAGAATATATTAGGCGCTAGATAAGCAATAATATAGGAATGCTAAGTATATACATAGCTGGCATTTAATAGAAGTTTAAGAGTTAGGAGACTTAATACTTTAACTAGGAAGATTTCTTATAGAAGAATGCTTAAACGGATAATAGTGGTAAAAATACCTAGAGAATATGTGTTTATAGTATATAGAAGACAAAAAGCAAACTAGGTATTAGCTAAAAAAAATAAGCTAAGTATAATAGGATTAAGCAGCTAATAGTCGGGAAAAGTAGAGGCCTATAGAACTAGAGGGAGCTAGTAATAAACCCTTAGACCCTTAAAGGAATTTAAGGACAACACCTAAATTTATAAGTTAAATAGTAAGATTAACAGTTTAAAGCGCTAATAGATAGTAAAGTAATATAAAACTATATCTTACTAGCAGTAGTTAAAAGAATAGGATTACCTTATAGATAGAAGGAATAATCTTACCTATTAGTTATAATTTTAGGAGATCTAATAGCCTACGGAGAAAGGATTATTAACCTTAAAACAGGACCTATTTAAATAACCATTAAAGGAAGATAAATTAAGATGTCTTTTAATATCCTACCGTTGGGACGGGATAAGGTAGTATTAGGTATACCTTAGTTATAGAAATATAATCTAAAGATTAATTAGATTATAGGTTAGGTCGATATTAGGGATACTTAACGCCATAAGATGTAATAGCAAACTAAGTTAGTATAGTACTAAGTTAGAGCAATATATAAAGAGACTAAGCGAGGCTTAAGTTATATACTAAAGAGATACTATAAATATAGCAAGAAACTATGGTTACTAAAAAGTAAAAAGCTGTTAGAGTATATAGTATAGGACTATAAAATAGAGTTAGAACTAGAAATAAGTCTAAGGTTCTTTTTAACCTATAAGCTTATAAAAGAAGAGTCCAGAGCACTTAAAGAGTTTATCTAGGAAAACTTATAAAAGGGATATATTAGACTATTGCAGTTATTAGCGGGTTATCTAGTACTATTTATACTAAAGAAAAATAGTAAGCTAAGGCTGTGCATTAACTATAGATAGTTAAACAGCATTACTAGGAAGGATAGGTATCCTCTACCCTTAATTAGTGAAATTTAAGATAGAATAGATAACGCGTAAATCTTTATAAAGATAGATCTAAGATAGGCGTACTATTAGATTAGGATTAAGGAAGGTAATAAATAGAAAGCAGCTTTTAGGTTAAAGGAAGGACTATATAAGCTATTAGTTATACAATTTAGGCTTATAAACGTACTAGCAACATTTTAGAAGTATATTAATAATATATTAGAAGAGCACTTAGATAAATTTGTTATAGTATACCTTAATATTATTATTATCTACTTAATAACTAAGGAAGAATACGGGGAATACGTTAAATAGGTTTTGAGGAGACTATAGGAAGAATAAATACTAGTAGTAATTAAGAAATGCGAGTTCTTTACTAGGAAGACCGATTTTGTTAAATTTATTATTAAACTAGGCTAACTTAGTATAGATCTAAAGAAGATTAAGGCTATAGTAAATTAGTAAGAACTAGAGAACGTTATACAGTTAAGATTATTTTTAGGGTTTTACAATTACTATAGGAGGTTTATAGCGTAATGGTTAAAGGATATTAAGCTATTTACGCAGTTAATAAAAAAAGAAGAACTATAAGTATAGGGAAAGGAACAGCAAGAATTATTTAAAAAGGTTAAAGAGTTGTTTACCTAAGAACCAGTTCTTAAAATCTATTAACTAGGACTAAAAATGGTTGTAGAAACGGATATATTAGACTTTATACTAGGGGCATACTTTATATAGAAATATTAAGATAGATGGCACCTAGTAGCATACTATAGTTAGAAGATAATACTACTAGAGTTAAACTATAATATCTATAATAAGGAGTTATTAGGTATAGTTATAGTATTAAAGAAATAGAGAGCATTCTTATAAGGTATAGAGAAACTAT
>Ga0307515_10020876_pt1 | contig 11643 bp, 11 predicted proteins | sample 17_EM_MG_FD_194513 | JGI IMG/M metagenome (GOLD analysis project Ga0307515, IMG submission 194513) | Populus trichocarpa ectomycorrhiza microbial communities from riparian zone in the Pacific Northwest, United States - 17_EM | ecosystem: Host-associated > Plants > Roots > Unclassified | place... | reverse complement strand
GGGCTGCATGCACACGCACCGCACGCTGATGGCCAACGCGGTCGGCGGTGGGCTGTGGGGCATGGCGAGCCCCGAGTCGATGAGCCTCGCGGTCGTGCCGATGTTCCACATCACCGGGATGATGTATGGCGTGGTCGGCAACGTGTACATGGGCTCCACCAGCGTGATCCTGCCGCGCTGGGACCGCGAACTCGCCGGGCGCTTGATCTCGAAGTACCGGATCACGCACTGGACCTGCATCCCGACGATGATCATCGACCTGTTCGGCAGCCCGAACTACAAGAGCTTCGACCTGACCAGCCTGACCTACCTGAGCGGTGGCGGCGCGGCGATGCCGCAGGCCGTGGCGCAGCGCTTGCTCGACGAGTTCGGCCTGACCTTCGCCGAAGGCTACGGCCTGACCGAGACGGCCGCGCCGACGCACGCGAACCTGCCCGAGCGCGCGAAGCTGCAATGCCTGGGCATCCCGATCTACGGCGTCGATTCGCGCGTCGTCGACCCGCTGACGCTGACGGAGATGCCGGTCGGCGAGGTCGGCGAGATCATCAGCCGCGGCCCGATGGTCTTCAAGGGATATTGGGGCCACCCGGAGGCGACGAAAGACGCCTTCGTCGAGTTCGAAGGCCAGACCTTCTTCCGCACCGGCGACCTCGGCCGCATGGATGACGAAGGCTACTTCTTCATGACCGACCGCCTGAAGCGCATGATCAACGCGAGCGGCTACAAGATCTGGCCGGCCGAGGTCGAGATGCTGCTGTACAAGCACCCGGCCGTGCAAGAGGCCTGCATCATTGCCGCGCGCGACGCCTACCGCGGCGAGACCGTCAAGGCCGTCGTCGTACTGCGCGCCGAGGCCAAGGGCAAGACCACTCCCGAAGACATCACGAACTGGGCACGCGACCACATGGCCGCGTACAAGGTGCCCAAGCTCGTGCAGTTCGTCGACGCGCTGCCCAAGTCGGGTTCGGGCAAGGTGATGTGGCGGCTGCTGCAGGACCAGGAAGCGGCCACTTGACGTCCGCCGCGGTGCTGCCGGCGCTGCCACTGCCGGCGGGCGTTCGATCGCGCATCGTCGACAACCACAACGGCTTGCGCATGCACGTGCTGGAGGCTGGCTTCGACGATGCCAGCGACCGGCCTGCGGTGCTGCTGTTGCACGGCTTCCCGGAACTGGCCTACAGCTGGCGCCACGTGATGCTGCCGCTGGCGCAGGCGGGCTTTCACGTGATCGCGCCGGACCAGCGCGGCTACGGCCGCACGACCGGCTGGGACGCCGACTATGACGGCGATCTCGCATCGTTCCGCCTGTTCAATCTGACGCTGGACGCGCTCGGGCTGGTTTCTGCGCTCGGCCATGCGTCGGTCGCCGCTGTTGTCGGGCACGACTTCGGTTCGCCGGTGGCGGCGTGCTGCGCGCTCACGCGGCCCGACGTGTTTCGCTCGGTTGCATTGATGAGCGCGCCATTCCCAGGTCTGCCTGATCTGCCCGCGCTGCCCTTCGATCGCGCCGACGGGCCTGTCGACGTCGCTGCGCCCTGTGTCGATCTTCGTGCCGAGCTGGCCCGGCTTGCGCGGCCCCGCAAGCACTACCAGTGGCACTACTCGACCCGCGGCGCCGACGCCGAGATGCGCCATTGCCCGCAAGGCCTGCATGCCTTCTTGCGCGCCTATTACCACCTGAAGAGCGCCGACTGGCCCGGCAATCACCCCTTTGAGCTGGCCGCGAACACGGCCGCCGAGCTGGCCAAGCTGCCCGACTACTACGTGATGGACCTGCACAAGGGCATGGCCGAGACCGTGGCAGCGCAGATGCCGTCGGCGTCGCAGATCGAGGCCTGCCGCTGGCTGCCCGAACACGAACTCGCGGTGTACAGCGCCGAGTTCGCCCGCACCGGCTTCCAGGGCGGGCTGCAGTGGTACCGCTGCCAGACCGACGGAAAGTCCAACGCCGACCTGCGGCTGTTCTCGGGCCGCCGCATCGAGGTGCCGTCGTGCTTCATCGCCGGCCGCAGCGACTGGGGGCCGTGGCAGTCGCCCGGCGCGCTGCCGCGCATGCAGGCACAGGGCTGCAGACGCATGCGTGGCTGCCACTGGATCGACGGCGCCGGGCACTGGGTGCAGCAGGAGCAGCCCGCCGAAGTCGCGCGGCTGTTGCTCGCGTTTCTGCGCGAGGCCTGACCCCGGGTTCAGCACCGCGGCGCTCGAGCTGCCGGCGCTGTCACGCGGGTTGCGGCGCGCGCAGCGCGCCGAGAACCGTGGCCATCGCATCGCGTGCGGCGCTGGCTTCCGGCGCGTTGATCTGGCCGAACAGGTCTTTCGGATTCGCGCCTGGCGGCACCAGCGCCACGTCCTCGCCGATGCCGCGCTCGAGCGCGAGTTCGTGCACGTAGCGCAGCGCCGAATAGTCCTCGAGCGCAAAGCCGACCGAGTCGAACACCGTCACCTGATCGGCATGCTCGCGGCCGGCGGCCAGGCCGGAGAGTACGCGCCACAGTTCCGTGACCGGGAAGTCCGCGGGCAGCTGCTGGATGTCACCCTCGATGCGCGTCTGCGGCTCGTACTCGACGATCACGCGCGCGCGTCGCAGCACGTCGGCATGCAGTTCGGTCTTGCCGGGGCAATCGCCGCCGACGGCGTTGATGTGCATGCCGGGTTCGATCATCTCGGGCGTCAGGATGGTCGCGAGTGTCTTGTCGGCCGTGACCGTGGTGACGATCTGCGCGCCGTGCACCGCCTCGGCCGTCGACGCGGCGCGGATCACGCGCAGCGCGGGCCAGTGACTCAGGTTGCGCACCAGCTTGTCGGTCGCACTCGGGTCGACATCGAACACGCGGATCTCGTCGATGCCGAGCAGCGTGTGAAAGGCCAGCGCCTGGAACTCGCTCTGCGCACCGTTGCCGATCAGCGCCATGCGGCGGCTGCCGGAATTTGCCAGCTTGCGTGCGACCAGTGCCGAGGTCGCCGCGGTGCGCAGTGCGGTCGTTAGCGTGAGCTCCGACAACAGCAGCGGGTAGCCGGTCTCGACCTCGGCCAGCACGCCGAAGGCCATCACGGTGAAGAGGCCGCGGCCGGTGTTGCTGGGGTGGCCGTTGACGTACTTGAACGCGAAGCGATGCGCGTCGGCCACCGGCATCAGCTCGATCACGCCGACTGGTGAGTGGCAGGCCAGGCGCGCGGACTTGTCGAACTCGTTCCAGCGCAGATAGTCATCGGTGATGGCCTGGGCGAGCTCGCTGAGGAAGCGTGGCACGCCGACATCGCGAACCAGGCGGGACATGGAAGGAACGTCGAGGAATCGGGTCATGGGGTCTCCGGTGTCAGGAGAATCTTCCCGGGCTTCGCAGCCAACGAAAAGACAGCAGACTGATCGATATGATCGCTACTCGAGGCAAATTGTTCTGGGGTGCTGAGCAAAATGAACAATATCGACGACACCGATCGCGAGCTGCTCGCGCTGCTGCGGCAGGACGCGCGCATGCCGGTGGCCACACTCGCGGCCAAGCTGAAGGTCGCACGCGGCACGGTACAAAACCGCATGAAGCGGCTCGAGCGCGACGGCGTGATCGTCGGCTACACCGTGCGCGTGAAGCCGCAGGCCGAGGCGCACCGCATCCGCGCGCTGATGACGATCGTCGTCGAGGGCAACCGCGGCGCCGAGGTGCTGCATGCGCTGCGCGGCCACCCGAACGTGACCGGCCTGCACAGCACCAACGGTCGCTGGGACCTCATCGCCGAGCTGCGCGCCGATTCGCTCGAGGCCTTCGACCGCGCGCTCGGCAACATCCGGTTGATCGATGGCATCGCGAGCACCGAAACCAGCCTGCTGTTGTCGACGCACAAGCTTTAACTCACAGCTCGGGTATGTCCCCGGCGCTGTCGCGCGGCTTCAGATTTAGATTCGCTGACGCATGACCGCCACACCCGAACTTCTCGCTGCCGAATTCGACCTGCGCCACCTCAGCGATGCGTTCTACGACGACCCGTACCCGAGCTTCCACGCACTGCGCGAACACGCGCCGGTCAAGCGCATGCCCGATGGCAGCGTGCTGCTGACGCGCTACGCCGATGTGATCGCGGTCTACAAGGACCCGAAGACCTTCAGCTCCGACAAGCATCAAGAGTTCGGCCCGAAGTACGGCCTCGACTCGGCGCTGTTCGAGCACCACACGACCAGCCTCGTCTTCAACGACCCGCCGCTGCACACGCGCGTGCGGCGACTGATTGCCGGCGCGCTGACGCCACGTCACATTGCGGCGATGGAAGACGGGCTCGTGCGCCTCGTCGACGGCCTGCTCGACGCGATGCAGGCGCGCGCGGAACGGGGCGAGACCGTCGACCTGATCGAGTCGTTCGCCGCGGCGATCCCGGTCGAGATCATCGGCAACCTGCTCGGCGTGCCGCATGCCGAACGCGGCCCGCTGCGCGACTGGTCGCTCGCGATCCTGGGCGCGCTTGAGCCGGCGCTGAGCCCGCAGCAGCACGCGCGCGGCAACGCCGCAGTGCGCGACATGCTGGCCTACCTCGAGGGCCTGGTATCACGCCGCACGGCCGCACCGCGCGACCCGGAGTCCGACGTGCTGACGCGCTTGATTCAGGGCGAGGTCGTGATCGGTTCGGATGGCACGACCGAGCGGCTGCTCGCCAAAGAGCTGCTGCACAACTGCATCTTCCTGCTCAACGCCGGCCACGAGACCACGACCAACCTGATCGGCAATGGCCTGAGATGCCTGCTGGCCGCGCCCGCGCAAAAACAGCGTCTGATCGATGAGCCCGAACTCATCAGAACCGCGATCGAGGAGTTCCTGCGCATCGAGAGCTCGAACCAACTCGGCAACCGCATCACGACCGTCGAGACCCACATCGGCGACGTGCTGCTCGCACCGCGCACGCAGGTCACGCTGTGCATCGCCGCGGCGAACCGCGACCCGGCGCAGTTCGCCGACCCTGACGTGCTCGACATCGCGCGCTCGCCGAACCGGCATGTCGCGTTCGGCTCCGGCATTCACCAGTGCGTCGGCATGGGGCTGGGCCGGCTCGAAGGGCGCGTCGCGATCAGCCGCTTTCTGGCGCGCTTCCCGAACTACCGCTTGAACGGCCCGGCCTTGCGTTCGCGGCGCGTGCGCTTTCGCGGCCACCTGGCCCTGCCTTGCGCGCTGCTGGGCTGACCCGTTTTGATTCCAGATTTGCATTCCCGATTCCAACGAAGAGACCCCGCATGAAAAAAACGACCGCACTTTCGCTGCTCGCTTCGCTGCTGACGTTCGCCAGCGCCCCGGCGTTGGCCCAGATCAAGATCGGCGTCACGCTGTCGACCACCGGCCCGGCCGTGTCGCTGGGCATCCCCGAGAAGAACACGATCGCGCTGCTGCCGAAGACGATCGCCGGCAAGACCGTCGAGTACATCGTGCTCGACGACGCGAGCGATTCGAGCGCGGCCGTCGTCAACACGCGGCGGCTCACGCTCGAGGACAAGGTCGACGCGATCATCGGCTCGACCACCACGCCGAACTCGCTCGCGATGACCGACGTGGTCGCCGACAGCGCCACGCCGACGATCTCGCTCGCGTCGAGCGCACGCATCATCGAGCCGATGAGCGCCAAGAAGGCGTGGATCTTCAAGACGCCGCAGACCGACACGATGATGGTGCTCGCGATCCTCGAGCACGCCGCGAAGCGCGGCATGAAGACGATGGGCTACATCGGCTTCAACGACGCGCTCGGCGAGGCCTTCTACGCCGAGTTCGAGAAGTTCGCCGAGGTGCGCAAGATCAAGATCATTGCCAACGAGCGCTTTGCGCCGCGCGACACCAGCGTCACCGGCCAGGTCATCAAGCTGGCCGCGGCCAAGCCGGACATGATCGTGATCGGCGCGTCCGGCACGCCCGCGGTGCTGCCGGCGCGCGCGCTGGTCGAGCGCGGCTACAAGGGCAGTGTGTACTTCAACCACGGCGTCGCGAACCCGGACTTCTTGCGGGTCGGCGGCAAGGACATCGAAGGCATGTTCGTGCCGACCAGCCCGGTCGTCGTCGCTGCGGCGCTGCCGGCCGATCACCCGGCCAAGGCGCAGGCGGTGGAGTACGTGAAACGCTACGAGGCGGCGAACGGCGCCGGCACGGTCTCGGCCTTCGGCGCCTACACCTGGGACGCCGGGCTGCTGCTGAGCCACGCGATCCCCATCGCGCTAAAGACGGCGCAACCGGGGACCAAAGAATTTCGCACCGCGCTGCGCGACGCCATCGAGGGCACGCGCGATCTGCAGGTCTCGAACGGCGTGATGAACATGTCGAAGAACGACCACCTCGGGCTCGACCAACGCGCCCGGGTGATCGTCAAGGTCGATGGCGGGAAGTGGAAGCTGGATTGACGGGCGATCGAGCGGGCCGAGCGCCGGGCCGCTCCCAAGCCGGCCCGCATCCCCTTGGGGGATCGACGAACGTACCCGTTCGTCGAGGGGCTCTATTTCATCATCAGCTGACCGCGGATCTCGCCACCGGGGTTTGCGGCGGTGTGCACATTCACGTACCACTTGCCGGCGGTCAAGTCGGCGACTTGCGCCGGCGTCAGCGTGGCCTTGCCCTCGATCGGGCTGACAGCGGTTGCGAACGGCACGGCCACGCCGGCGTTCGCGCCCGGCATCGCCGGGCCATGGAAGTGCGCCATCGTGGCCGGGCCGCTCAAGCCGACGAAGGTGAGCTGCCAGGTCAGCTGATTGCTGCCTTTGTCGAGCGTGGCCTCGAGCATTCCGGTGCCGAGGCTGGTGTTGGCCGGCACCTCGGCCGCGCCGCTCAGCTTGGAGGTGAAGGTCACGGTGTCCGCGGCCACGGCGTACAGCGGCGCGGTGCTGGCCCAGGCGAGCGCGGTGGTCAGCAGCGAGTGGCGAAGCAGGGGCGTGAGTTTGAAGTTCATGGTGGTGCTCTCCGTGATGCGTTGCAGGGCAGAACAATGAGCTTACGCCGCTGACTCGACGCATGTGTGTCGGACGGTACGCCGCAGCAGCGTCATCCGTGCGCTCACATGCCCCTCACCGCGTCGTCGTCAATACGTCGCCCGCCCGCCCGACAGATCGAACACCGCACCGGTGCTGAACGAGCATTCTTCCGAGGCCAGCCACGCGATCATCGCCGCGGCCTCGCCGACCTCGAGAAAGCGCGCCATCGGGATCTTGCTCAGCATGAACCCGATGTGCTCGGGCGTCATCGAGTCGAAGATCGCGGTCTTCGCCGCGGCCGGCGTGACCGCGTTGACGAGCACGCCTTTTGTGGCGAGCTCTTTCGCGAGCGACTTGGTCAGCGCGATCAGCCCGGCCTTGGACGCGCTGTAGTGCGAGGCGTTCGGGTTGCCTTCCTTGCCGGCGATCGACGCGATGTTGACGATGCGGCCGTAGCCTTGGCGAAGCATCTGCGGCACGATGGCATGGCAGGTCAGGAACGGCGCGATCAGGTTGACCTCGATGACCTGGCGCCACACCGCTGGGGCCAGCTCCCAGGTCGGCGCGTTGCCGCCAGTGATGCCGGCGTTGTTGACGAGGATGTCGATGCGGCCGTGGGCCTTGATCGCGTCTTGCGTCGCGGCTTCTACATCGGCCTGCACGCTGAGTTCGACGATGCTGGCGCTGACCTGGCCGAGCCGGCTCAGCGCGGTCTCGGCGGCGTTGAGCCGCGCCGCATCGATGTCCCACAGCGCGACGCTCGCGCCCGAGGCCAGCATGCGCTCGGCCACCGCATAGCCGATGCCTTGTGCGCCGCCGGTGATCACGGCCACGCGGCCTTGCAGGTCGATCTGGTTCATCAGCGCATTCCCTTCAGCGTCTGGTCGGCGTTCGGCGCGGCGGCGCAATCGGCGATGTACTGGTGGATGATCTCGGCGAAGTTTGTGTGCGGTGTCAGGCCGAGCTTCAGCGCGCGTGCCGCGCTCGCGCCGCTCGGCCAGTTCGCGACGATGCCGGCGATGCGCTCGTCGCGCTCGAAGCGCACGCGCGCACGCACCGCGGGGCCGGCGACCTCGGCGAGTGCGTCCAGCATGTCGGCGACACGCACGTTCAGCGCCGGCAGGTTCAGCGCAGTGCGGCCGTTGAAGGCCTCGCGGCTGGCTTCGAACACCGTGATCAGGCCTTCGACGGTGCGTGTCGGCGACGACACCGGGTGCGACACGCTCGCATCCACCGGGCAGATTGATTCGACGCCCGCGAGCGGCTCGCGGATGATGCCGCTGAAGAACGACGAGGCCGCGCCGTTCGGCTTGCCGGGCCGCACCGTGACCGTCATCAGACGCGCCGCGCGGCCGTCGATGTAGCCCTTGCGGGTGTAGTCGGCGACGAGGTGCTCGCAGATCAGCTTCTGCGTGCCGTACGAGGTCTGCGGCGCCGGCAAGGTGGTATCAGTGACGACGGCCGGCAGCGGCACCGCGGGGTCGGGGCCGAACACCGCGACCGAGCTCGAGAACACGACGCGCGCGGCGCGGCCGCCGGCGTTCACGTTGGCGCGCAGCGCATCGAGCAGCGCGCGCGTGCTGTCGATGTTGGAGCGCAGGCCGAGGTCGAAGTCGGCCTCGCATTCGCCCGAGACGGCCGAGGCGAGGTGGAACACGCCGTCGAACGGCTCGTCGCGTAGCGCATCGGTCTGCGCGAGCAGCGGCCCGGTGCGGGCCGATACGCGCGCATCGGCAAGCAGGTCGGCGGGTGGTGGCGCGATGTCGGTCAACACCATCTGCGTGATGTCGCGCCCGTTCAGGTGGCCGCGTGCGAGCAGCGTGCGTGCGAGGCGGGCGCCGACAAAGCCGCCGCCGCCGGTGATCAGCAATTTCATCGAATGTCTCCTTGAGATTGTTTCAGTGCCTCGAGCCAGCCCAGCCCGGCCGAGGTGCCGGCGCGCGGGCGGTATTCGCAGCCGATGTGGCCGGCCCAGCCGAGCTCATCGATGAGTGCGAACAGATACGGGTGGTACAGCTCGCCGATGTCCGGCTCGTGCCGGTCCGGCACGCCGGCGATCTGCAGGTGGCCGACGCGGCCGGTCGGCATGTATTTGCGCAGCTTCATCGCCACGTCGCCCTCGACGATCTGGCAGTGGTACAGGTCCATCTGCACGCGCAGGTTGGGCGCGTTCACGTCGTCGAGGATCTCGTGCGCGTCGTCCTGCCGGTTCAGCAGGTAGCCGGGGATGTCGCGCTTGTTGATCGGCTCGATCAGCACGTCGATGCCGGCGCTCGCTGCTTCGCGCGCGGCCCAGGCCAGGTTCTCGACATAGGTCGCGCGCATCGGCCCGCGCTCGGCACCTGGCGGCATCAGGCCGGCCATCACGTGCACGCGCGGGCAGCGCAGCGCCAGCGCGTAGGGCAGGGCTTGCTCGACGAAGCCGCGGCGGAACTCGTCGCGCCGCGCGGCCAGGATCGCGATGCCGCGCTCGCCGGCCGCGAAGTCGCCCGGCGGTGCGTTGAACAGCACCTGTCGCAGGCCGTGTGCATCGAGCCGGGCCGCGATCTCGGCCGCGGGGTGCTCGTACGGGAACAGGAACTCGACGGCCCGGAAGCCATCGGCCGCGGCCGCGGCGAAGCGGTCGAGGAAGGCGTGCTCCGTGTACATCATCGAGAGGTTGGCGGCAAAGTTCGGCATGGGTTCACCAACTCGCGCCGAAGCTGCGGCGCAGTTCGTCGATCTGGGCGGTGCTGAGCGGCGCAGGTTGGGGTTCGGTGATGCGCCACAGCCGCGCGGTTTCTTCGAGCTCTTCGAGCACGGCCATCGCGGTGCCGAGCGAATCGTGCCAGGCCACGGGGCCGATACGGTCGAGCATCACCGCGCGGATCGGCGTACCGCGTATGCGCGCTGCCTCGATCGCGGCGGCCACGAGCAAGGCCACCGCCGGGTCGCCGGGCCGGTGGTATGGGATCAGCGGCACGCGCCCGACCTTCATCACGAAGTACGGCGTGATCGGCGGCAGGATCGCGTCGGCACGGGCCACACCGCCCAGCGAGAGCGCGACGAGTTCGGTGCTGTGGGTGTGCAGCACGCACTGCGCGTCGGGCTCGGCGGCGTAGATCGCGCGGTGCAGCGCCAGCGTCTTGCTGGCGCGCGCGCCAGCGAGCGCGGCGCCTTGCGCATCGGTGTGCGCGAGCTGGTCCGGCTGCAGGAAGCCGAGGCACGCGTCGGTCGGCGTGATCAGAAAGCCGGCGTCGCCGGGCAGCCGCACACTGATGTTGCCGGCGGTCGCGTGCACGTAGCCACGCTCGAACAAGGAGCGGCCGACGCGGCAGATCTCTTCGCGCTGCGAGGCAAATGTAGTCATGAGGTGCTGTCGGCGCGAGGCGCCTCGGTGAAGAAGTCCGGGCCGCCGAAGTTGCCCGACTTCAGGGCCAGATGCAAGCGCGTGCCGGCGCTGCTGGTGTCAGCCTGTGTCCATGGCACACCGGGGCAGATCGCCGCACCGATGCGCAGCTGCGTCACGCCCAGCGCCTGCACGACCGCACCGGAGGTTTCGCCGCCGGCGACCACGAGCCGGCGCACGCCGCCATCGACCAGGCCGCGCGCGATCTGCGCGAGGCAGGCCTCGACCAGCGCGCCAGCCTGCATCGCACCGAGCGCCGACTGCACGGCCTGCAGCTCGTCCGCGCTGGCCGTCGCGTACACGAGCACGGCGGCGTCGGGCGATTGCGCCTGCGCCCACGCGAGCGCGCTCTCGGCGACCGGCTCGCCGCGTGCGAGTGCGCGCGGATCGATCGCGAACGCCGGCCGGCCGGCCTCGCGCCAGCGCTGCACCTGCGCGTTGGTGGCGAGCGAGCACGAGCCCGACAGCACGGCGCTGCCACCCTGCACCGGGTCGAGCTCGGCCGCGTGCGCGTCCGGCGTGAGCCAGCCGCGCTCGGCGTAGATGGCCGGCAGCCCGAGCGCGAGGCCGGAGCCGGCCGTCAGCAACGGCAGCTCGGCGCAGGCCGCGGCCAGCGTGCCCAGATCGTCGTTGCTCGTTGCATCGGCAATGCCGATCGAGACGCCGTCATGCCGCAAGGTGTCGATGCGGTCGCGCACCGCGTCGACGCCTTGTGCGATCGTGTCGTAGCGCAGCAGGCCGACGCGTCGCGTGGTCTGCGCTTGCAACACGCGCACCAGGTTCGCATCGGTCATCGGCGTGAGCGGGTGGCGGCGCATGCCGGAGTCGCTGAGCAGCTCGTCGCCGACGAACAAGTGGCCGCGAAAGACCGTGCGGCCGTTCTCGGGGAAGGCCGGGCAGGCGATGGCGAAGTCAGCGCCGAGTGCGTCCATCAGCGCGTCGGTCACCGGGCCGATGTTGCCGTCGGGCGTGGAGTCGAAGGTCGAGCAGTATTTGAAGTAGCACTGGCGCATGCCCGCGCGCTGCAGCCAGTGCAGCGCGGCGAGCGATTCGCGCACCGCGTCGGCGGCTGGCACGGTGCGCGTCTTCAGTGCGACGACGATGGCATCGGCGTCGGGCGCCGGACCATCGGGAATGCCGATGACCTGCACGGTCCGCATGCCGGCCCGCACCAGCATGCTCGCCACGTCGGTGGCGCCGGTGAAGTCGTCGGCGATGACGCCCAGCGTCATGCGTCGGTGCTCGCCCTGAGTCACGACTTCTCCGCAGCCTTCGGCAAGGCTATCCCGGCGAGTTCGGCGTAGAACTTGATCACCGCCGAGTCGTC
>Ga0307515_10020875_pt1 | contig 11643 bp, 5 predicted proteins | sample 17_EM_MG_FD_194513 | JGI IMG/M metagenome (GOLD analysis project Ga0307515, IMG submission 194513) | Populus trichocarpa ectomycorrhiza microbial communities from riparian zone in the Pacific Northwest, United States - 17_EM | ecosystem: Host-associated > Plants > Roots > Unclassified | place... | reverse complement strand
TGTAAAATTATATTTTCATTATTTTTTTTAATTAAGGAAGATGTTCGGGTAGCTTGTACGTACCTTAACTAATACTATAACAACTATGTAAGTTTTTAATAGTTCTGAGATTTAAAAGACTTGAATTATTAACCTTAAAAAAAAAATCTAGAATTTATAAGTAAAGCAAATTCAAAAATAATAATTGCTATCCTTTATCAAGGGGTAATCTGAAAAGTAATTACTACAATCTATACAAATCAACAAATAAGTGCCGGAGATGGTTATAATCTGTATGTTTGAATTGTGTGTTGTCATGATTTACTGCGATTCCAGAAGTTCATTGATATAATAAGTTCCATGCAAGGTACACGTGTAACACATATATCGTATAATTTGCATGTTTTAATTAGGTGTATTGTTGTGATACATTCTAATCATGGTATGTCATTTAAACTGTAACGTCAAAATTAATAATCTTGATGAAGAGTACGCATATTGATTTTTTTTTTTTAATGTGGTTGCACTGGATATGGATTAATCTATATTTAGAGTGTATTATCGCGATCCTGTAAGTAGGGGCGGAACTACCAGTTTTGATCATGCTTATAAGACAGTTTAAAAATATAGTAATAATTGTTTTTTATTTAGAAATATATTAAAATAATATTTTTTAAAATTATTTATGACATTATCATATTAAAATAAACTAAAAACACTAAAAAAATATTAATTTGAAGTAAATAAAAAAATATTCAGATTTTTTAAAAATATTTTTAAAATATAAAAACAAATAGACTCTGTGTTTATTTGAAAAACCTCTAACACATTCATATTTTGCAATTGAATATTAGGATATTGAATGAGATTTAATCATACATACAAGGTCTCTCTAAAAAGAATCTCTTTGTGCCTTCATCGGTGAAGTTAATCAACATGATTATACTGCCTTTTAGCTATATAAGAAAGCAATTACGAGGTTTAAAACGTAAAGTGCTGGTAATACGTACCATTTTTTCCTGAAAATTTTAAATCTGAAAAACGTTACAGGTCAGTCAAGTTTAATAAGATATTGAACTGGAAAATACGGGGCGGGTTTACACCAGTTTTTTAAATAAAATAAAATAATTTTAATAAAAATACCGAGCTGACTTTGTTTTCCCATTAGTTAGAAAAATACTCCCCGTATTTGGCCATCTAATAACGTGAAGTGCTCCCATCAAACTTTTCTGCTCAACAACAACGACCGCAGCGCAGCAGCAATCCCTTTCACCCTGTCGTTGTTGTAAATCAAGCAACTACGCCAAAAACTTGATGCGTCAAAAGCCGTGGTCAGACGTGAAAATAATAGTTGAACTAGCTCGTAGCTTTCACTAGTTAATGACATCGTAGTTTAACAACAATCAATTAGTCATTAAATATAATCAATTAGTCATTAAATATAATCAATTAGTCATTAAATATTACATTCTGATTTGAGATTTGTTTAACCGAGATTGCAAAAAAAAAAAATTACCACTCAATCAGAGCATCACGTGCTGGAGTTTGACTAAACGAGTGTCCGAATCGAGCGTCTTGTATTGGCGGTGCAAACCATCACACCCTTCATCCTGCCTCATAAATAGTTTACAAACGAACAAAAGTTATTGCCCCCACGGTATATCCTTAGCGTTTATGGGAAAAACATTAAATTTTTTTTGTTTTAAATTGTTTTTTTAATATTTTTAATATATTAAATTAAAAATAAATTTTAAGAAAAAAAAAAGTATTTTTAAAAAGTAGTAATCATGAAGGGGCTCATAATCAAGTTGAAAAAAGCGCGGGAACAAAGCATGGGATGCCCACGATTTTAGTCTTTCTAGGATATATAGTTAATTTATAATAATTACAGGCCGAAAAAAACGTACCAGTCAAGTTCTGCGTTACGACTCGAAGCAGTTGAATTAAACAATAAAATTTATAAAATGCACGCTGGTGTTGGAAATGATAAGCATGAGTTTCTAAGAGAAACTAAAAATAAATTTAATAATTAGAGGGATAAAAAGGAACGACACTGATTGTTTACGCACTGCGCTGTGTTCTTGCGAAAATTAAAACCAATATTTTAAATTAATGTTTTTTTTGTTCTTAAATTGTGCTTAAAAATAAAAAAAAACATTTCAATATATTTTTAAATAAAAAATATCGTAAAATGAAAACATCTGGTCAGATTCCAATGAATGCATGCCTGACAGCAATGAACACCTCTAGGTTCCAGCATCGTTGAAATCTGCAGTCCCAATTTATTAATATTTGCACGAGGCACGGATTCTTGGGGGTGATACATGAACGACGTGTATTTCTGTGTCTCTTGGAAATGAATGCTCCATGGAGTCTGTATGTATAGAAGAAAGCAAACGAAACTCACCTTTCTCAGATCTCAATATATTAGTGAAAACAAGACGTTTAAATGACTTGCTCTGATAATTTAAACAAGTAATAGCAAAAAACATTTAAACGGGGAATCATTATCTTGTTATTTATTTATTTTTAATATGGTGAGGTTAAATATAAATTTTAAGAAATGATAAAATATTAATTTAATATACTTACAAGTAAATAAATTTAAAAAGTAATCTCTAGCGCGAACACGGAACCTTGTTTTTCCCGCCTTTTGTTTTTCTTCTGTTAAAAGCAGGCGTATTCTCTCACCACTTTATTATTACTGCCAACAACAGCCAAAAAAAAAAAAAACACCCTGAAAATGGTAGCAGTAATAATGACAAAGGTCCGTTTGCATTGGCTGGCGGGTTCCACGAGTGTTCTTCACTTCTCAATTCTCCCTCCATTTCTCTGCAAAACCCTGCACAGAAGAAGAGGACATGGACCCCTCTTCTGCTTCCCTCTCTGACACATCCCTAACAGTAATCACACATCTCTATACATCAATTTCTCCTTTTTAATTCATCTAATTCAGCATCCCCAGTTCCATCATCCGTCAACCCAAGATGAAGAAAACATTAAATAACTCCAAATCTAAACTCCTTTCCTGATCCAATTACTCCAATATCAACCGTCTGATTCAGATCCTCGCTATTTCTTTCTATTTACTACCACTACTATGGTTTCCAACTATTCCCTTTTCTATCAATCTATTAGTAGCCATCACTTGCTCCGTGCACCGAAAAAGATCACTCATCTCTAAAACAATGCTCTCTCCTTCTAGAATTCTTGCACAGTCACCATGAAAGCTACACCGTTTCATCTCTCTTTCAAGAATTACTTTCCTTTCTCATTGCTATGGGCTGTGGAGGTTCTAAAGTGGACGATTTACCACTAGTAGTTCTCTGTAGAGAGCGCAAGGAAGTCATCAAAGCTGCCTCCGACCACCGCTACGCTCTCGCTGCTGCACACGTGGCTTATTTTCATTCGCTGAGAGACGTTGGCGACGCGATTCGCCGGTTTGTCGATGAAGGGCTCGTGATCGCCTCTTCCTCAACCGCTCCTGCCTCTCCTGTACTAACATTACCATCTCGCGAAGGGAAATCCAGGCACATATCGAAGAACTCCTCTACTTCAACCTCACTTTCGCACTCTATAGACACCAAAAGCAAAGACGAGGAGATTGAAGATTCGCATTTGCGCTTGTCTTCCGGGTCGGATTTGGATTCGGACTCAGGTTCAGGTTCAGGTCACATCCACATTCATGATACCCCTGAAGAAGAAGAAGAAGGAGCTGTAAGAGAGATACCTTCTACTTCTTACAATAATAATTTTAATGATTATCCCCAACCTCAAGGAAATTGGGGTTTTCCTAATTACTCAGGAGATAATCCGTATCCTAACCCGTATCCGTATCCATACTCGTATGAGAATTCGTATGCTAATACGTATTATATGAAGAGATCTGCTACTCCGGCTAAAACGGTGGTGTATGAGGATCCGTCAGTAAATGGGTATTCTGATGGCGGGTCGGGTTATTACGGAGGTGGGTATTTTGGGTACCCGATGATGAGTTCACCAGCAAGGAAGCCAAGTCCTGAGAAGCCACCGCCGGTGCCCCCATCACCACCAAGAGTGTCAACATGGGATTATTTCAATGTGTTCGATGCATACGACAATGGTGATAGTGGTGGGTATCCAGCTTATCATCCGTACGCGAGATACGGATATGGGTCGAGTACAAGTAGTCCAGATTCGAAAGAGGTGAGGGAGAGAGAAGGGATTCCTGATTTGGAAGATGAAACGGAGCAAGAAGTAATAAAAGAGGTTCATAAAGAGAAGAAGAAAGCGAGTGAAGAAATGGATTTGAATGGAAAAATGAAGTTTAATGAGGAAATGATGAGGAATTACGGAGAAGGTACTTCAAAATCAGTGCATATAGAAAGCAGTAGTGAGAGTTTAGAGTCTGTTAAAGGTAAAGGAATCAAGAACAGTATGAGTCCGAACACGGTTCAGAGTCCTGATAGTATTGTTTCGAAGAGCCCTGAAGAGGGGTCTGTTAGGAAAAAGGAGGTTAGTTTTGAGGTTGAAGATGCATCTAATGTAACAGTGGAAATTGAGTCTTCAAAGCCTAGTAGTGTTCCTACTACTAAATTGTCGGCTCATGGTACAAGGGATCTTCAAGAGGTGGTGAAGGAAATAAGGGACGAGTTTGAGACCGCTTCTGGTTATGGGAATGAGGTTGCATTAATGCTTGAGGTGAGCAAGTTGCCTTACCAATGCCAGCAAAGAAGCTCCCTATTTAAAGGTTGGATTCTTTTATTTCATTTATTTTTGTTATGTTTGTTTCAGTGGTTTTCTAGTTTGTTTCTTAGGCATGTGCTAAAATTTCCGTTTGGGTTCTTTTTGTTCTGATTATTTTTTGTGAATTGTCTATCATACTTGCACGCACCATTACAGTCAAGGTGAAGGTTTAGAGTGAAAGAAAATTATCCACTGAATGGTTATATTTCCTTGAAGAACACTCATAGGAGATTTGCTCTTTGACCCCAAATATTCGACATGATATTAACTTGAATGTTAATTTTAGTGCCATGTCTTTTCCTCGTACTTTTGATGGGTTCTGCTGGAGAATGCTTGCTGTTAAAGCACCTCATTTCCGTTGTTTTGTTGAATTTAAGTATTATCTCTATCAAATACAATAATCTTGCCACTCAAGTAAAACTGACATGCCTTGGTGCAGTGATTCTTTCCAGGATCCTGTATTTGGTGTCTTCCCACCCTCCTGCAAGGCCATCGGTACGCATTTCTTCTAGGACAATGAAAATGGCAAAGTCTTACCCCTTGGAATCTGGAAATGACTTTGACATGAGGCGGAGAAACCTATCATCTACTCTACAGGAAATTTACGCTTGGGAGAAGAAACTATACAAGGAAGTGAGGGTATGGGGCAATGATGTTGTGGGTTTCTTCTTTGGTTGCCATGATTTTATTTTTCTAATATTCACCTAATAATTAAGTTTGAGTTGAATGCCTGTTAAAAGGCATCCGGTTCATAAACTTGTACGAGGAAATTTTTTCTTGTGCCACCAACAAAATAGCTTGTTTGACATGGAAATATCAACGTATTTTGCATTCTTCCATACATTAGATATTGTTCAGTGTTTGGTTTGATCACAGTCTTTGATGTATAGTACAATTTAAACGTGCTTGCTAATGATTTCGAGAAAAGAAAATTATGCTTTGGGAAAACAAAATTGAAAATTTTCAAGAATTAATTTGTCTTTATATGATGGAAGATGTCTGAGTATTAATAGTTGTGCTGCTACTTTAGTTGCTGTTGGATCTTTCTTTCTTATCAAGTGAAGTATTTCTGTGGATGTTTAGGATGAAGAACGGCTACGGGTCATCTATGAAAAGGAGTGCAAAAGGTTAAAAATGTTGGATGACCGTGGAGCAGAGTCTAGTAAAATTGATGCTACTCAGGCTTCGATAAGGAAATTGCTGACAAAAATCAATGTGTGTATCCGAGCTGTTGATGCCATATCCAGTAAGATACACAGGTTGAGGGATGAAGAATTGCAGCCTCAGATCACTGAATTGATTCATGGGTAAGTTTACTGCTGTGCTCCTTGGTCTTTTCAATGCTAAGCAATTTGGGGTTCACAACTTGCATGTCTTACACGAAATATACCTGAGGTTTTTGGGGCAAATGTGTGAATGGTTAGTCCTTGGGGACTGTCACTTGCCATTTGTCCATACAAGGATATGGTGTCTGCTAGGTTACTCAAACCAGGGCCGGTATGCTGACAGAGAACTATGGTGATCTCACTCACCATCTATGCCTCTTAATTCTTATGCTGTGTCGAGATACCTGAGTTGGTAAAATGACCTTTATTGTCAGTCTTTATGATAATCCATTCAATAAACTGGTTATTGAATCTTGCTTTCTCCTTGTTCACTGAAGCATACTGGTTACGTGCACAAGTAGAGGGCATTTCTGTGTTTTAGACCTATTAATACTCTTCATTTCTAGCTGCTACTTGATTCGGATATCATCTTCTACTTTTTTACGGATTTGTGAAGTATTTCATCCCAAGTTTTGATAACCCTTGCACACTTTTTTGTGGCTCTAGCAGAAATTGTAAAGGTTAGGAGACTTTCTGATTCCTAGTCCTGCATGTGCTGTAGGCATGCCTGTTTAGTGTGGGCGAAGTATGATTGGAAGATGGAAGAAAAGACCAGTGCATGTGCATATCTTTTTTGTGCTGTCAATTATTTGATCACTAGTGTTTTGGATTCTTCCATTTTCATATGATAATGGACTTCTATTTGCAGGTTGATCAGAATGTGGAAGTCCATGCTCAGATGTCACCAGAAGCAGTTCCAAGCTATTATGGATAGCAAAGTTCGCTCTCTAAAAGCACAGAGAGATTCTGGTTTGAAAGCCACAGTTGAACTTGAAGTAGAGCTTATTAATTGGTGCACCTGTTTTAACAATTGGATTAACACCCAAAAATCCTATGTGGAGTCGTTAAATGGGTGGCTGTTAAGGTGCCTTCACCAGGAACCTGAAGTAACCGCTGATGGGATTGTGCCCTTCTCCCCAAGCAGAATTGGTGCTCCACCTATTTTTGTAATTTGCAATGATTGGTACCAAGGAATTGTTAGGATTTCTGAGCAGGAGGGGGTTGAAAATGCCATGCTTGGTTTTACTTCAAGCTTGCATCAGTTGTGGGAACGGCAAGATGAGGAGCAGCGACAGAGGATCAAAGCAGAGTACCTTACAGGGGATTTTGAGAAACAGCTTAAAACCTTGCGAATGGAGAAGGGAAGGATTGAGCAGGAGCGTGGAATCTCACCTCTAGATAAAACCATGTCAAAGGTTTCTTCAGAGAGTGGAATCTCACCACTAGATGATCTGAAGGTGGATTTGGATTCAATGAGGAAGAAATTGGAAGAAGAGAGGGCAAGGCACAAGGAAACAGCCAAATCAGTCCATGATGCAGCTTCCAGTAGTTTACAAGCAGGTTTGGTCCCAATTTTTCAGGCTCTGGGCAAATTCACTTCCGAAGTTCTGAAAGCTCATGAAGAAGTTAGGCTTTGAGATGCTGGAGGCCCATAGGAAATGCTTCAGCAGCTATGTTGAAGGTCCTTCAGGGAAAGTTACCCTGCTTTACCTGGATCAAGTAAAAATTGGAAAAAGGTTAGATTCGTAAGGAAAGTAAAGGAAGATGAATAAAGCAAATATACCAGGAAGGGTTTGGCACAACGGGTAAAACTACTTGGATAAGATAACGGAAGTGCAATATAGAATTGCGTAGAGAAGCTGGAGGTTTCTGGGGAAGAAATATGTGTGAGAGGCAAGTCAAACCGTTGTTTCCGTTTCAACTGGTTCTGCCCTAACCCCTGAGTAGATGATATGTAGGAATTTTGTACAGAAATTCATTTATTGGTTGATTGGTTGTTGGTGGATGTATTTGGTGTAACTGAACTGATGGGATGGAGGATGATTCAGATGGTGTACGCAGGCTCTTCGATGTAGAATTTTTATTAAATTTTTTTTTGAATGAAGTACTTGGTAATGAAATTGAGGAGCCGTTTTTGACTGCCATGTGAGTTGTTGATTGCACCTGAATTAATGATCTGTGTGATTTTCTGTTTACAAGGATTCAGTGATGCATGTGCATGGAGGGCATAGCGTTCCAGTGCTATTTTGTTTAATAATCATCTGTAGAACAGGATGCTTGACGTCCAGTTTCTGTTGGATTTCCATCCTCAAGTGGTTAATAGAATGGCTGTTGAAGGCTGCCGGAGTTCTCACTCTACAAAATTCATCGTCTTCTGGAACTGCTGCGGGTAATAGGTGGGTACATGTTTAAAGGACGCAAATTTCTGCGTGCATGTTCTTGCAAATTTAGGAGGACGAAGACACGTGGTGTCTTGGAGGCCTTCCTCCTGCTTATGTTAAAAGTTAGAACGTGTCTGTATCCCAGTATCACTGGTGGTGTTGTACATATATAAATTTTATTGAAATAAAATAATTTTTTTAGTATAATTTCTTGTTTTCTTATCAATTTAATTTTTAATAACAAAATATAGTTTTTTTTAAGATATGTTCTTTATATCAATTAGAATAAATTGAACAATTAAAAATTAGGATTAAAAATGCAATTTTTCATTAGAATTTAAGGAAAGCTATGTTGTTGCTTTTTGGCTTTTAATCTGTTTTTTTTTTCCTTTTAATCATGTATTCATGCGACAGATCCGAACTATATCTTATTAAATTGGTGTCTAATCAAGTTCTAAATCTAAACAAATCCTTTTATTCTAAAAGATATACAAAAAGAATAAAAGATACCGCAAACAACACGCTACAATAAAACTACCACACGAACTAGTTTTTTTTATAATTTTAATAATACTAGATGTTCTTGACAATATATTACTGAGTAGCTTTAATAATCTATTTATATTTTATTAGGCAGCAATTAAAATAAAATACTCATAAAAATTAACAAATTATTGAGAACAAATATATTTTTCATGCAATTTATTCCTTTTTTGTTCATATATTTCTTTGTTATGATAAAACATGTTTTTTTATAAGCAACATTTTTTTTTAATGAGAACTAAAGGTGGTTAAAATAAATATTTGTAAAAACTTCAATCACATTAATTAAAGATGAAAAAAATGTATATCTTGAGTCAAAATTCCATTTATTCATATATTTCTTTCCATTTTTTATTTTGATAAAAAAATCTTTTTTATATAAAAATATATTGTTTTTATATAAAAACTTGTCATGATTTGAAAAGTAATTTTCATTAAAAAGACATGAAAATCAACAATCAGTAATTCACATGAGATGCAAGGAAAAAAATAATTAATCCTAGAAAATTATGAAAAAAAATACAATAAAAAATATATTTCATTACTATTGAATATTTATGAGCATTGTTTTTTAATTTTGCATACCGTGTTCATTTATAATAATTCATAAAATAATTATTAATATTATCATTAAAAAATATAATTTTTTTGGAAACCATGATGGAATTGGATAATATTATAAATATATTTAAATTATTTTATTTACATAAATTTTATTTAATATCAATAAAAAATAAAAAAAATTGAATGGCAATGTAAAAAGATGCCAAATGTCTATGTTTGAGCGACGAGTTAGTGTTTCTCGTCCAAAATTTTTTTTTTTTTAAAAAAGCCTTGGACGTGCATGAGTTTGCAAGGTCAAGCTGGTGCATATGTTTGTTTTTTTTAAAAAAAAAAATACAAACAACATATGTTTAGATTTTAATCACCCCAAATAGTTGAAAAGTTAGGGTCTGAATTTTAATACCCCATAAAACACATTTTTAACTTGTTTTCACATGTAAACATATTATATGAACTTCATTAAATTTATTTACAACCCTTAAAACATCTTTAATCTGATATAAAAACTAAAATTAATTTGAATAAATAAACCCTCTCGACAGCAGATCTATTTTTTCCATGAAAAAATCAAACTACTTCTATAAAATTTCTCATGAACCCATGAACTCCAAGATTAGTTTTTCTCATGGTCGGAACGTGGTCGACCAACAACTTATTCCTCTCTTTCTATTTTCAATGATTTTCTATTTATTGTTCCAACACTTAGGAGCTAAAACAACATAAAAATAAGGAAGTCAAGAGTTGAAAAATAAAATTATAAAACTCTAGGAATCAAATAATGCATAAATTGAAAATTCTACTACTAAATTAAAGTTTTTCATGTCTTTTAAATAGTGGGCTCTATTTTTTTATTATTTTAGTTCTTGTTCTTTTATTTTTTAAATTATAAGCTTGAATTTAATTTTATAAGATTTATCTTTAATTAAAAGTCATAATTTTTTCCAGATAATTTGTACTGAGATCATGCAAAGCGAAGCAAATCTCAGTTAAAAAAACTACTAGCATAATATATAACCTGTGAGGATGAAATTATTTCTAAAAGGTTGATAATAAAAAAACCGAATTGTTCAAGAAACGGCGTCGTCGTGTATTGCGCTACAGTAATGTACTAACGTATTCACCTAGTGCACCGAAATAATTCGGCAGGGCTCACTTGAGGATTTTTTCCGAAGACATTTTAAGATCTCCTCCTTTGCACTGGCATTGACTGGATTGGGCTTGGCAGTGCACAGTCCTCAACAGTTCGGTGCGAGGGTGGGTCGCAAGTCGCAACTCTTTGAATTCGAAGAAGCTGTTTTATTCTTTGGAAGATGAAAATAAAAAATAAAAAATAAAAAATCCCGGTATTGATACGAGAGAGGCCTTGCAGGTCTTTTACACTTCGTTATTTACTCATCCTCGTTGACCGTTGGATGGGATCGAGTTCATCAGCATCAACCGTCCACATAAAAAAGCAAATCAATTTCATCTTCGCTTTCAAACCGTCCATACACACACGAATGTCACCAGTAATTATCTGGACAGTCAAGATATCGGTACACTAATTTTAACCTTATCTCACTCAAGTACACAAGCTTTAATTTTATTTATTTGAGTACACTTTTTTTTTCTTCAAAACCACCGGTCAAACACTGTAGAATCACATGATAAAAGTTTACTTGATTAGAGCAGTAATATTTTAATTTTACCAGTAATTTATTTATTATTATATAATAGTTCTCAAATTCGATGATGTAGATGGCTTGTCATTTATCTGAACAGAGAATCAAATTTGGGATAACTATTCTATGCGAGATGGAGAGATTTTGTTTTCAACAAAAAAAAAAATATATATGGATGTTGTTAACCTTTTTTTTTTCATTAAAAAAAATATAACTACAAATTAAAAAATTAATACATGTATTTTAAAAACTAAATTAAAAATTATATGTATCAATAAACGATAATAGCTCCATTTATTTTAATTAATAATTGAGTTGAAAAGCTTAATAAAGATGTAAATAAGGATATATGATCTCATGTTATGTGAAGCTCTTTATTTAAAAAAAATAAATTAATTGTACATAACAATATTGCTTTATGTTAGAAAACAAATAATTTAAACTCCATCAAGGAAAATTCTAAATTTTTTTTGTCATGAATTCTTAAATTGATAAAAAAACAAATATGAAAAGAATACGAGTAAATATATATATTTTTCATTCAATATCAATGAGAAAATTATTATTGAAATTTCGTACATTGTGTCAAATTATAATTATCCATAAAGAATTTGATAATATAAT
>Ga0307515_10020874_pt1 | contig 11644 bp, 2 predicted proteins | sample 17_EM_MG_FD_194513 | JGI IMG/M metagenome (GOLD analysis project Ga0307515, IMG submission 194513) | Populus trichocarpa ectomycorrhiza microbial communities from riparian zone in the Pacific Northwest, United States - 17_EM | ecosystem: Host-associated > Plants > Roots > Unclassified | place... | reverse complement strand
TACTTTTTGACCTCCTTAGGAACCACTGCTGCCGTAACAAGCCTACGGACGCGCTAGTATCGCAAACTTTACTCTACTGCTATAGAGTCATCAGGGGGCACCCGTTGCTCGCCCCCCTGCCTTTTATATAAAGAATTATAATAATCCTCTAGGCGGCCACTATAGTTAAGTAAAAATAGTAGAATTACTTTAACGTAAATACTACTAGCTAAGGCTTAATTAGGAAGCAAAGGAGTACATTAACTATTATAAGAAGTGTTAAGTATATAAGATCCGTAAGCACAAGCTATAGGGTCTACTTAAATTAGTTCCCCCTACTAGTAAGCTATAGTAATATTACGCTATAGACTTTATTATAGATCTCCTACTATTTAAAGATGACTAAGAACGAATATATAATTTGGTCCTTATACTTATTAATAGGTTTTTAAAGTACGTCTAATACCTTCCCGTTAATAAGATAATTAATATATAAGAGCTCGCTAACCCAATTAAGGAGAAATGCTTTTTTAAAGTAAATTAGCTATACTTTATTATTACTAATAGGGGCAGCGTCTTTATAAGCCAATACTAGTTAAATCTATACTTTTATTTAAAGATAGACCACTATTATAGTATAGCTTTTTATTTATAGACGGATAGGTAAACAGAACGCCAGAACTAGGAACTAGAGTCTTACTTATAAATATATTTAAACTACTAGCAAGATAACTAGTATAAGCTACTTCCGTATATAAAGTACGCTTGTAATTTAAAATAATACGTATTATATAAGTATACACTAATCCAGATTACCTATAGCGTCTAACTATTTAGGTTTAATAGTATACCTAATAATTACTAGCTAAGGCTATATAATTAGTTATAAAATCCTATAAGAAAGTTTAAGGACATCTACTAAAGAGTATAAAGATACCTCTAGGAATGGGAGGAGTAATAAAAGTATGCGAAGTAAAGCCTATAAAATACCCAAGAGTAGTAGAGACTTTAGTATAACCGCAAGCACCAGAATAAGCATTTTAGAGTAGGCAACGAGGTTCTATTACGTTTAACAAATATTAAAACCCGTTAACTATTAAAGAAGCTTAATATAAGATACCTAGGTCCCTTCTAAATTAAGGAATAAATTAGTAAGTTAGCCTACCGTCTCTAGCTACCCCTATCTATAGCCTATATATATCTAGTGTTTTATATAAACCTACTAGAGCTATAGTATAGACTACCACTAGAAAAGAACTTCCGTTTAGGCCTAATTAAACACCCTAAGGTAGTAGGCGAGCGGTATAAGGTTAAAGCTATATTATGCTATAAGTCTATTAAGAACAAGCTTTAATATAAAGTTAAATAGCTAGGCTAGCCCGCTAAGGACTCTATATAGGAACTAGAGGATTACCTTAATTATTATAAAGATATTCTAAAAGAATATTAGGACCAAGGTCTATAATCTATAAGTTATAAAAAGCGCTTTAATACTATGGTGTTATCGCGACCTATAAAGAAAGCTTGTGAAAAGAGTAAATAGGTTAAACCGGATATAGAATAAACAAGCTCCAAAAACCATAAGAATTAGGGCTATAGCCTAAGGTAGGACGGGTCCTTAGCCTTTTTATGTATATAGCATAGAGTTAATAGGGCATTTTACTAGAATTGCATTCCTATTGATTAATTTATACTAGGAATATTATTCCTAGGGCTCCTAAGCCCTTCCTAAAAGCCTTATAAGGCCTTTCCAAGCACTTAATTAAGGTCTTTAATTGCTACTATATATAAGAATAAATCCCAAATACCTAATCTAAAAAACCACTATGCCTTATCCTTAGGAGTAGGATTAGTATCTATCGGGCTACTAAGTAATGGCTAATAAGAATAGGATCTAGACCCCTTAGTAGGGGTATAAGTAGGTATAAAAACAGGGGTAGGATAATAAGGTGTAGCTAGGGCAGAGATCCTTAAATGCTTAATACTAATATTAGGTCCAAATCAATACTAATAAAGCTCTTATGGCGTAAGCTTATAGTTAATAAAGACACGCTTAAGCCTAAAATAAATAGAGATATTAGCTAGCTAGTATAGTCCAGAACCACTAAGACCTTACTATAGCAACTATTAGGTACCTATCCGCTAGGTACCTAAAGGGTAACCTACCTAATACTATATTATATTATACTCTTTTAAAACTTAACTCGTATATATAAACTCCTTCCTATAGTAGACGACAACCTTCTTATTATTACCCCCATCCCGCACCTTATCCTTATTATACTAACCTTACTCTTATATTAGGCGTTACTAACTAGCTTACTAGAAATTATAGGCAGTATAAATAGCTATAGCATAGTCTTAAATTCGGCTAAGTTATTTAGCATTTGCGCTAGAATAAGAGAGAGCCTAGGCGATATAGTAGTTAAGGATATTAAAGAAACGTCGTTACTTAGGTCCAGGCTATTAAAGCTTAAAGTTAGTAATGGAAATCTATTAAAGAATAAAAAAGCTTACCTTAATTAACTGCCGCTCTTAGTACGTATGCATTAATTATAAGGACTAAAGGTATTAGATTTAACGCAGTGTATCTTATTATAAGCCTTCAGAATCCTATTATTAGATTTCTAGTCTTTTAAAGATATACAGGCAAAATTATTTAGGTAGGATTAGCACTAGTTGCGAGTTAGCGGAGGTTAGGGTTCTATATATAAAGGTAGGGCTAAAATACGCTATAGAATCTGCTTAAAAGAGCAGTTAGCAGGAGAATAAAGAGGTATATTAAATTAGTAATAGAAAAAAAGAAAATCTTAATAATATATCGAAGATACGTCCAAAATTAGATAAAGGTTAATAATGGGAAAGTAAGGTATTAAGAAAAAGGAGTAGCTTAATAAGCAAAGGTGTCCTTATACTTTACCGTCTAATACCCTTCTAGTAAATAGCCGCAACCTTGCCGATATAACTCCGTTACAATAGCATTATTTAAAAGGAAGGAAATATAAGTATATATTATCTAACTATTACTTCCTTATAAAAAACTAAGTACGCGGCCGGGGGAAGGCAATTAAGACGTTAATTAAAGACGTATATAGGTTAAATTATACCTAAACAATACTATAGTATTAAAGATTAACGTTATAGACGTTCTTAACAATCGCATAATAGCTACAATTGCTATCGCGAAATGTCCCTATTTACTAGGCAGTAAAGCTACGCCAAATATATAGTATAGGACCACCAGATTTAAAACTATATACACTAAATCTTAAAAGGTAAGTCTCTTTAACTAACTAATTAATACCTTAACCGTATTTAATAGCCTAAGGGCAAATATGGGAGTAATATATTAGTAACGCAGGGGATTATAAGAAAAGGATTATAAGAAAGGATTATAGACTATATCTTAGTAGTTAAAGACAACGGCAAGCTAAGGCTCTATATATTAAATCCTATACCAAAAGGTTCTATAGAACTATACTAGAACACCAAATTGCCTATAATACTTATAATTAATTGCAGACTAGTATAAAGGCTTAGAAGCAGAGTTGTATAAAAATCCCTGTATTAGCCTAGGTAGTTACTAGTATACTTTTAGTAGGCTTCTAATAGGTCTCCTAGCAATCCTTATATCTTTTCTCTAGTTATATTTTTTCCTCATTAAGGTTTTTTAGGAGTTTAAAGCAGGGGTTAGATAAATAGATAATATATAGCGGTATACTAATACCTCTTTAATATCTCTCCAAACCTCTTCTGGGATAAGCCCTTATAATCTCCCTATTGTAAGGTAATAGCGATCGGGGGCTAACTATAAGAAGGGGGGGGGTAATATAAGGGATATTATTGCGGACACCTTAGGTTGCCCTTAGGATAACCCCCAGACGCCCCTTAGATAGTCACCGGTTATATACTAAAGGCACGTGCCTATAGTATATAGTCTCTACAATCCTAGAGGCCTTACCTTCTTAAAGATTTATCTCTCTTACTAATCTATTCTATTCTACAACCGTGTCCTTATAGCCCCTTATCTATAAGATCCCCTTATAGGTAGAGCATATATACGGCGTAAGCAGCCTATAAGGGCTAAGTATAGTATATTATATTATTTAAGATCGTTAATTCTATATAGGGTCTATGCTTTTAGAGGTCACGCCTACTATATACAGCAGTAGTTTAGCCAGCTATAATATATAAATCCAGTATTTGGGCTATAGAAGAAACTAGGAAAGGCCCCCCTAAATCACTCCTTAAACCGCTTTAAAAGGTCTAAATAGTATACCTTTGAAGTATTATAGGCGGGTATGAGCGAACGGCTATAGTATTACTTAAGAAGGAAGCTAATATCCCCCCCCTCTAACTATATATTAAAGCTACTGCAATATAAAGGGCGTAAAAGGAGCGCAACTTAAATATTATAAAGTATATTAAAACACGTCTAAATAAACTATTAGGGGACCCTAGGGTGCCCTATAGGAGAATAAACTAATAACCCTAAAGCAGGGAGGACATTTTAGAGAAAGAAGTAGAGAAAGTAGAAGAAGAATAGTACTATATTAGGGCCTAGGCCTATATAAAGAAGAAAGGGAGACGCGTAAGAGGCTAGTAAAGATAATAGTAAGAGAGAAAAGGGAGCTAAAGTAGAGCATAAAAGAATACTAGGAAACTATCTACTGTAATACAATACTGGCTAGACTAATACTGGAGATATAGAGGTAACTTAGGTAAAAGAAACCTAAGCCGTAGTATAGTTAACGCTATAGGGGGTAAATACTTAAGGGCTCTAAGAAGGCCTAATAAAGGTAGAAAATATAATAGCAATACTCCTAAGAACAGGAATAATAGGACTAAAAGATTGGCTCTACTAGGTGGGTATCCTAGTAGGCAGCCTAAGATGCAAATATAGCTAGCTAAGACAGACACTAAAACACGTAATACTATTATGCCCCTTATATACTAACTAAGAAGCGATACTCTTAGTAGCTAGTATAGAGAACTATAACACACTACTCTTATCTTAAAAAGGCCTTAAGGCGGTTACCTAGTGGCTTATTAGCTAAAATATGCTAAACCAGTTTTAGGTTATAAAGGAAATAGTAATAAAAAGGCAAAGGGGCGATTAATAGGCGCCCCCTAATAACTCTATAGTAGTAAAGTAAGTTTGCGATATTAGCGCGTCCGTAGGCTTATTATAGCAGCAGTGGTTCCTAAGGAGGTTAAAAAGTAAGGTAGTAGAGCACTATAGGTAACTTATAGGCGTTAAGCTGGCAAGTCCTAAAAGGCGGAGAGATGGATTATAGGGTTTTCTTAAATAGAGTTTTCTCCCTATATATAAATAAGGAGTAGTTTACATAGGCCTAATAGGGATCTAAATTAGACGTTAAGCAATAAATAATAATATCATAATTATTTAAAAATACTTTTTTTATTAATATTTATTATAACGTATTCTACTAGCGAGTGTCCTAAACTACTAAGTGTCGTACATTAAAACTTACTAAAAATTGGGAAATTTATACCTTAATATCTTAATAACTACTTAATAATAAATTCTAATAATTTAGATTTAGACTTTTATATACGCTTTACAGCTTCTATTAAAATTGCATAGTAATTAGTTTTGTAATTATTAAGATATAGTAATTTAGCTTTATTTTGGCCCCCAAATTATAATATCTTAACAACCACTAAACTAATTACTATGCAATTTTAATAGAAGCTGTAAAGTATATATAAAAGTCTAAATCTAAATTATTAGAATTTATTATTAAGTGGTTATTAAGATATTAAGGTATAAATTTCCTAATTTTTAGTAAGTTTTGACGTGCGACACTTAGTAGTTTACGACACCCGCTAGTGGAATACGTTATTACTATATTACTATACTATTATATAATTACTTAAATTTTTATCCATTGATATATATTATTTATATATATTATTATACTATTATATAATAAATAATTATAAATATAGTAATAATATATAAGTCTATTTTAATAATTTACTAATCTATAAAAAAATTTAAATTTTTTTTATCTATTTACTTGCTCGTAGAGGTATATACTAAATATATATTGTATTATATTAGAGGGTGTAGGCCTAAGGAGAGGGTAATCTTACCTTAGCCTGCTGTCTTGTGTAGTAGGTTCCCTACTATCTTAAAAAGCAGTGGTAAAAGATTATATATTTATTGCCCTAAATAACGCGTACCGTTAGAACCTAACGGTATAAGGCCTGCGCCTAATAACAACAACTAATATTCTCTTTGCGCCCGTAGGGTGTAGGCCTAAAAAGAGGGTAATCTCGCCTTAGTCTGCTTGAATAGTAGGTCCTACTATCTTAAGCAGTGGTAGATAATTACACACTTATTGCCCCCATAACGCGTACCGTTAGAACCTAATGGTATAAGGCCTACGCTTAACCACTAAGAGGTAGGAATATATATCGTCTCTTTACGCCTATAGGGTATTATTAAAAAAAAACCGTTCGGGTAGAGGTAATATTAAAGGCTAATGACGACGATATAGGATGTAACGGAACCTTGTAGCAAGAACTACGATGGGCTTGTTATTAGGCTAGGTGTGTAGGTGATGCGTAAAGTCAATAACGTAATAACAACTGGTGGAGTGGTTGCCTAACAGATTAACTCTAATTGTATTCTGAGAATTACTATAAGGAAGGAACTATCTAGGTAGGGATTAAGGGTCCTTAAATATATAACCGTACTTCTATAAAATCCTTCTTATACGTAAGGTACGTGTACTCTATCTACTCTATTATATAGATCCTATAGATTATACAGATTACACAGATTATATTATATAACTCGGTTACTATTCCTTATTATATGGTTCTACCGGATCTATCCTAGACCGTGCTTATATTAACTAACTAGCTTCCTCTAACTTTTCTCTAAGTAGTCGTAATATTGTACTTAAAGCGTCCGTAACACTATCTCCCTTCTCTTTATCTTTGTCCTTAAAGATACCTAGTATCTCTAGGTCGTTTACTAGAGGTATAATATCTATCTAATTAATTTGGTTAACATTATTACTTATAATGCCTTTAAAGGTTTCCAAGCCTCCGCCTTCTTCTTCTATAGCTCGTCGGTCTTATACCATTACTGCGATATTGTCTCTAGGTGGAATAATACCGTCTCCGTGTTCTTGTTGTGCGAAAGAGGGGTTAGTCTATATTACGCTAGTAAGTCCTTTATCTTAGCAACCCTCTTCTTATTTAGAGTGCACTAAAGTAAACGTTTAATCGTCTTACGATATTCGTTCTGTCTCTAACGCTAAATATACGCGTCCTATAACTCTTAATAGTCTTTAAGTTCCCTAAGTAATTTGTTATAGGGTCTTGTGTTTAATCTACCGCTATAAAGCTTAATAGTAAACTTGCGGGTGCCCTAGGCGAGATTTATCGCCTTTAATGTGAAGATTACGCTTGCGCTAAGCGGGTGAGAGAAGAAGATCGTTAAGCTCTTAAAGCCCGCGCCTCTGCTTATACTTGGCTTCTTTATCTTAAAAAGGTTTATAAGAAGGTTCGTTTTAAGGAGTGGAAACTTGTGGAATAAGGTTTACTAGAACTTAGTAATAAAAGAACGGATTCTCTTTTAACAGTAAAGGAAACAACTCTAAGTAGTTCGGCAATCGCTCTTCCTAGGTCCCCTTTAGGTGACTCGTTCTTTAGTAATTCTTTCTTAATATTGCCTGACCTATTCTCTTCCAATACTCCTATACCTTTCCTATAACGTTCTTTAAATTTTCTAGTAGCTCCTAGGTAGTCTTATTATAGCCTATCCACTTAACCTCGTACTATATTTCATTGTTAACGTCCTTATAACTAACGATCTTTAAAACTTACTATTTATCTTCCTCTTGTCCTCTGTACGTGTTCTCTTTATAAACTAGTGGCTTAATATTTCCATGTGTTAGCTCTAGCATTGCAATATACTGTATAGGGTAGATTTTCATCTTAGCTAGTAGGTTTAGCTTAAACGTGACCGGTAAAATCCTCTAACTAATTTTAAAAGGTCCTAGTCTAACGTAGTCTAATTTCTTGCTTGGTCGTTAACTCTTAAAATTTTTATATAGTAGCCATACTTTATCTCCCTCCTTAAGATCTGGTCCCTCAGATCTCTTAGCGTTGTAGTATTTCTTTATTCTTTACTATACTACCTTAGCTGTTTTTATAAGGTTCTTATAAAGATTTATTAGTGTCTCCATCCTTTATTTAGCTGTGCTACTTATCTTCTTTACTTAACGTAGCGATAATAATGTTCTTAGCTTATATCCATAATTCGCCTTAAATAGTAACGTACCTATTCCTTCTTATGGTGTTGCATTATATGCAAACTATATAATTAGTAATAATAATACCTAATTATTCTATGCGTGATTAATATAGTGTCTTAGATATTGCTCTAGTGTCTAATTTAATCTTTCTATTTAACCGTCTGTCTGCGGATAATATGCGGTAAAAGTTACTGCTTAAACTCCTTATTCCGCTAAGAATACCTCCTAAAATGCTGCTATAAATCTTAGATCTCTATCTAATATAATCTTACTTAGTGCTCTATATCTTACGAACACTTCTTTAATATAGATTCTAGCGATATCTTCTGCTAATATTTCTTCTATATACGCTATAAAGTATCCCCACTTTATAAGCTTATCTACTATTATTAAGATTATATTATAATTTTGTTCGGTAATAGAATCTCTTAATTTTAGCAACTTAATAATAAAGTCCTATAATATGACCTCCTATAGTCTCTCTAGTATTTTAATAGGTTGTAGCCCTCTATATAGCTTATGCCTTGTTAGTTTATTCCTTTAGTAATTTAGATACTCTCTAGTGACCTTTCTAGCTATTCTCTAGATTCCGTTAATAATATACTCCTTCTAGAGTCTTAACACTAAGCCTATAGCTCTGTTGTATCCTTAAGTTAGTCCTTTATAGAAATCTTCTATAAATTACTCTGCTATGCTTCTTGGGATATACTTTACTTCTTAATTTTTATATATATCCGTCTATAGATCTTCTAGCTATACTTCTAGAATTCTTTATACCTAAAAGCTTTCTAGTGTCTTATAGACTTTCTTTAACTTATCCTTTTAAGTTGCTATAATCTTTAGATGATTATACCTAATTAATCTATCTATATCTTTTCGCAGTAAAGCCCCTAATGGCTTTTTATCATTTTGCAGTTTAGTCTTTCTGCTTAACGCGTCTGCTTATACGTTGTTTATACCCTTAGTATACTAAATCTTAAAATAGTAATCTATAAGCGTTTCTGCCCATCTAACCTATCTTTAGTTGAGTTCCTTTATCGTTAGGAATCCTATTAGGTTCTTATAATCCGTCTTAACTATAAATAGTTTCTTTGTGCCTTATAAGAATGCTCTCTATTCCTTTAGTGCTATAACTATACCTAATAACTCCTTATTATAGATGTCATAGTTTAACTCTAGTGGTGTTATCTTCTAACTGTAGTATGCTACTAGATGCTATCCATCTTTATATCTCTATATAAAGTATGCTCTTAGTATAAAGTCTAATATATCTGTTTTAATAACTATCTCTAGTCCTAGTTAATAGATTTTAAGGATTGGTTCTTAGGTAAATAACTCCTTAAGTTCTTTAAATAACTTTTTTTGCTCTTCTGCCTATACCTATAGTTCCTCTTTCTTTATTAATTAAGTAAACGGCTTAATGTTCTTTAACCATTGTGCCATAAACCTCCTATAGTAATTATAAAACCCTAAAAATAACCTTAATTGCGTAACGTTCTCTAGTTCTTACTAATTTACTATAGCTTTAATCTTCTTTAGGTCTATACTTAACCTACCTAGTTTAATAATAAATCTAACAAAATCGGTCTTCCTTGTAAAGAACTTGTATTTCTTGATTACTACTAGTATCTATTCTTCTTATAGTTTTTCTAAAACCCATTTAACGTGTTTTTTATATTCTTCCTTAGTTATTAAGTAGATAATAATATCGTTAAGATATACTATAATAAACTTATCTAAGTATTCTCCTAATACATTATTAATTCGCTTTTAGAACGTTGCTAGTGCGTTTATAAGCCCGAATTATATAACTAATGGTTTATACAGTTCTTCCTTTAACCTAAAGGCTGCTTTCTATTTGTTACCTTCCTTAATTCTAATCTAATAGTATGCCCATCTTAGATTTATCTTTATAAAGATTTACGCATTACCTATTCTGTCTTAGATTTCACTAATTAAGGGTAAAGAATATCTATCCTTTCTGGTAATGCTGTTTAACTATCTATAGTTAATGTATAGCCTTAGCTTGCTATTTTTCTTTAGTATAAACAGTACTGGATAACCCGCTAATAATTGTAATGGTCTAATATATCCCTTTTATAAGTTCTCCTAGACAAACTCTTTTAATACTCTACCTTCTTCTTTAGTAAGCTTATAAATTAGAAAGAACCTTAGACTTATTTCTGGTTCTAATTCTATCTTATAGTCCTATACTATATGCTCTAATAGCTTTTTACTTTCCGGTGACTATAGTTTCTTACCGTACTTATAGTATCTCTTTAGTATATGGCTTAGCCCTTTTTCTATTTCTTTATAGGTTGCTCCTACTTAGTACTATACCAGCTTGGCTTATTATCGCATTTTGCGGCGTTAAGTATCCCTAATATTGACTTAACCTGTAATCTAATCGATTTTTAGATTGTATTCCTGTAACTAAGGCATTCCTAGTACTGCCTTATTATTCCCTAATAGTAATATATTAAAAGACATCTTAATTTATCTCCCTTTAATGGTTAACTAAATAGGTCCTATTTTAAGATTAATAATACCTCCTCCGTAGGCTATCGGATCTCCTAAAATTATTATTAATAGGTAAGGATGCTTCTTTTTCCTGTGTGGTAATCCTATTCTTTTGACTGCTACTAGTGAGATGTAGTTCCTTATTGCTCCACTATCTATTAGTGCCTTAAACTATTAATCTTACTATTTAACTTATAAATTTAGGTATTATCTTTAAATTCCTTTAAGGGTTTAAGGCTTTACTACTAGTTCCCTCTAGTCCTATAGGCCTCTACTTTTCCTAACTAATAGCTGCTTAATCCTATTTGTACTTAGTCTAACTTAGGCTAATACTTAGTTTACTTTTTATCTTCAATATACTATAGATAGGTGTTCTCTAGATATTCCCACCATTGTTGTTTATTTAGGCATTCTTCCGTAAGAAATCTTCCTAGTTAAAGTATTAAGTCCCCTTATTCTTAAACTTCTGTGGGATACTATCTATATATATACTTGGCATTCCTAAACCGTTTTTTATCTGGTGCCTAATATATTCTTATAGGGTATTTTTAGTTCTTTTCTTTTGGGTTTTTATATATGTCGTATATATTATCTACGTATGTAATCTATGCCAATGTGTAGTGCGCTAGGTGTCTTAGGTTAACTCTTAACTTATCTTTATCTTTAAGTTTAAACCTCTATTACGCTAATCTAAACGTTGCTATTTTATTTGCTAGTACCGATATTTATATTATCTCTTTTTAGTCTATAGCTTATTCCTCTAGATCCTTTAACATTATAATTAAGGCTTCTTTAATGTAACTTATCTATCTCTTAAATATTACCTAATTTAGTATAACCTTTTCGTC
>Ga0307515_10020873_pt1 | contig 11644 bp, 13 predicted proteins | sample 17_EM_MG_FD_194513 | JGI IMG/M metagenome (GOLD analysis project Ga0307515, IMG submission 194513) | Populus trichocarpa ectomycorrhiza microbial communities from riparian zone in the Pacific Northwest, United States - 17_EM | ecosystem: Host-associated > Plants > Roots > Unclassified | place... | reverse complement strand
CTGGAACTCCAAGTCCGTTTCTCATCTCCCCCGGTAGGGGCGGATAGGTGTATGATGTGTACCATGCTCGCCCCATGCCGCTCCTCCCAAACAATCGACAGGTGTCCTCGGGATAGTCCTTCATGGGTACGGTGCGTCGAACACGATGCTGAACGATACGCGACTGTGGTAATGCGGCAAGGTTCCTTGATTTTTGGTCCGTGGTACCGAGGGGACTCTGCGTCGTGCGATCCGAGAGAAGCGGACCGATGAGGTTGGACGCAAGCGGGCGATTGCCAGGGTCGCGTGAAGAGTTTCTTGGCGAAACCCACTTCGTTCAGGGTCACAAGGGGAGAGCCTCCCGCTAACACACTAGGGTCAGAAGTCGGGTTAACACTGGGGTGGTTTGACTGCCAGGTCTGGAGCAGAGCGTCCCACTGACCGGGAGAGGAAGAGAGCTGGGGAGGCAAAGAGAGTGGACGAATGGCTTGTCTATTATACGATTTGGACCGGCGGTTTCTCTGCGTATTGACGGGTTGCCTGAGTCACCGGAATTGTAGGCTGACATAATTTTGGATTATCGTTGGCAAAGGAACGACGTAGAGATGGGCATAGGGCCATTATTAATAGGTATTCTCCTCGGGTGTCCGTCGCAGAGGTCCTCCTAAGTTCTCGGGGTCCAGTGTTTGCCGATGTTTTTCATGAGTGCCAGAACAACGAAGCCGGTAAAGAGAGACATCATGGAGTGATACTGGATACAGTCGAAAAGGCGGCCCAGAGTAATAACAGGGAACCTCTGTTGTGGTAATCATCGTCTGTAAACCATGGCGGATGAGGACCCGTGGGAATCAGCACCACGACTCCCCAAATCCCCTATACAAATATCTCTAGTAAAACCGCTACGCGCTTCCAAACACATCGGAGCAGGTCGAGCTTGCTTCGGGGCCAGTTCTACGGACACTCAGGTCCATCCACAAAGACACGACTAAGCGAGCCGGCGTCGTCCGGACACAACCCCGCCACACTTGTCCCTCAAACAAGAGCCCATTCCTCGTCATATACATATACATAAAAGATCACGATGAAAACAAAAACAAAACAAAATTGGAGAACCAGTCCTCCGCAAACCACAATCTGTGGGCGTTGTGAGCGCTTCAGGGCTCCGTGCGACAAGTATTTTAGAGGTTTCCAATCTCGCTTTTCCAGGTGTGGGCCTTCTCAAAACCGTTCTTGCCCATGCGGTAGTCTGTGATGGTCTTTTCAATTTCGTCGCGGGTGGTCATGACGAATGGGCCGTATTGGTAAACGGTTTGATCGAGAGGTTCTCCAGAGATCTAGTAGAGCACGTCAACAATGATGATCATCGAAATGAAGGGACAGGAGAGAGGACATACCAGAGCCAATTCGGTGCCGTCTTCCAATGCTTCCAGACTCACGCCGTTCTGGTCCGACTCCGCACTGAATACGAGGGTGTGGAACTCCTTGTTTTCCTTCTCGTCGTTTCCAGCTTTGACACGGCCCTTCAAGATATAGGCAAATGAAGTCCATCCGGCCGGGAGGTCGTGGAAGATCTTGGACTTTTTGTCGAAGATGACGTGGAAGTACCAGCACCCACCCAGAGGGCGGACAGGGGATTCGACGCCGAAACTCTTTCCGGAGATGACCTTGATCCTGACTGGACCGTCGGGGCCCTCCGGGTAGGCGGTGGGAATACCGGAAGCATCGAGTTCTTGGTACGACGGGTCAACCATTTTGTGCTTGATGAAGGGTTAGTTGTGAGCTCGAAGATGGGTGGGGCTGCGCGTACTTGTTTAGGGAGGTCGACCCAGAGTTGTAGACCAACGGGGTCCGGCTTGCCGTCCTCGTGGACTGGCATTTCGGCGTGGATAACTAGCGACGAAGGTTAGAGGCGGTAACAAAGTCACGGTATTCAAGAGGAGCACTGACTTCCTTTGCCAGCGGTCATCCACTGGACACCTCCAGGTTCGATGGTTCCCCGGTGACCGGCGGAGTCTTCATGTTTACTTGATCTGCAGGGGCGGGGAAAGTCAAATGGGCGTCAAATCGTGCCGATCACTCAATGTAGTGAAAGTTAATCATCGTGGGAAAGAGTTGCCTACCCTTCGAGCATGTAGGTGACGGTTGCCTGGCCTCTGTGGGGATGGTCCGGGAAGCCAGCGCCCTTGCTGATGCGGAAGTGGTCGAGCATGAGGAAAGGGGTGAGGTTGCGGAGTACCATGGTTCCTATGGATCTTCGGACGACGGCACCCGCACCCTCCTGGGTTTCGATGGCGAGGACGCTCTTAACGACGGATCTGGTGAGAGTGGACCTGGTGAGAGTGGACATGGCTGGTTGTGGTGGTGATCGAGGGATGAGGAGACGAGCAGAGAGGATTGAGATGAAGAGGAGGAAGATGGCCGAGGCGTATTTATACGAGACGGTCATTTTGGAGCTTACAGATGACCCTGTCTAATATTCTAAATACCCTAGCCTTTATAGCCAACTCTTTCAGAAATCTTTCCAATCCTCTCTTCAAGAACGGTTGCATCTTCTCACGCCCTGTTGCTCCGTGACCGCGTGAGATCAACGCGGTGTAACGGTCACGCTCCTGTTTGGTCTCAACTTTCCCATTGGCAATCCGGCTGACGAGAGAGAGGGATGGTTTCCTCTTCCACACCGTGCGTAATTGCTCTCTTATACTTCATGCTGACTGGTCTTGACCCCTGCCCCGATAAGTGCTGTCAGGAAGACTTACGGTACCCGACGCAAGGTAACACGGTGTTTGCCTCGCCGGTTCCTCGCTTCAGATGCCTGATACCTCTTTGCTCCCACAGTCGGCCAGACGCGACGCTGCCCAGAACGAGTCTGTACACAATCAACTCGCACGTTACTGACCGTTGTTAATATTTGGAATACCGCAGGAGTTCAGCAGACGAGACCGATAAGAGTTCGCCGCAGGGTTCCCCAAGGAAAAAGGTTTCTCCCTCGGTGAGCCGTCCGAACGCTTTGTCACATGTGGGCTAGTTGCTGACGAACACGCCACGCCTTCTAGAAAATGTCGGATACCAAGCCGAAGCGGGTCGACGTTTTGTGTGTCTAATTTTTAGAAAGTCCACCCTAGTGCTGATCGGTGGCCGTGTGCAGCCTTCCACCTCCTTCCCCAAAGCGATCACGTTTCGCACCAGTCGGAGAGTCAGATACCGAACCGAGCCCTAAGCCTGTCAGCAAGACTCCACGAACACCCTCTGTGCAACCGAACAAAGCGAATACCCCGAAAAAGACACCCACCACGCCAACTCCGAGCCTTCTGACGAGGGGTTCATTGAACTCCCTCAACAGATCTAAGTACGCTCGAATACCGCTGTTCTTCCCACTCCTCTCCGCTCAATGCTATTATTGCTTACAGGCGTGCAACATCGCCAGCCGAAACGGTAGACGACAATGAATCCGTTGCCGAATCGGTACCTGGAACGATCCGACGAACAGAAGAACAGCGAATTCAGTACCTGCGAGAACAACCGGACTGTGGCGAATTGGAGCCGCACAGGGCATTCTGTAAACGGTGCAACCGGTGGGTCGGAATGGGTGGCAAGCCGAGCTATCCGGTGTACAAATGGACGAGGCACATCGAGAAGTGTAAGACTAGAGAACGAGCGTACGTGTATTTATCCTCCGTCGCACTGTGACGACTGACGCTGACCTATCTTTCTAGGGGATCTGATGGCGGCGAAAGTGGTGACGATCGAGCATCAGTGACTGCTACACCAGAACGTGCCCCTCGACGGAACGAAGAGCAGCGCCGGGAGTTCTTGACCAATGACCCTCGCGTGTTGGTCGTGAAGGAGTGGGAGGTCCAATGCCGAGCGTGCCAGAAGTGGATTAAGCTTGGCAACCAACGCAAATATGATACCACTCCCTGGAACCTCCACTGTGGTCGGTGCTCGGGTGAATTGTGTGTTCAATCCAGCGCATATAATGTCTATCTGTGGTAGCTGACATTTTCTTGCAGGCCCAGTGGGCGAGTAGCTACCGCGAATAGGAGACTGCAGCTCGTCAACGACTCGCAAGTCAAGAGCTTTACGGAAGAGGCCGTCGTTTGTGATGTATGCAAGCTCCCAGTTGTTTTACAAGGCGACGGCGATTACAACCTCGTCAAATGGCACGACCACAAAATGACTTGTACACCACCTACACCGCTTCCTGTCCTGATCCCCTCCACCAGCGCGATTCCCAAACCACCTCTATCAAACGCTGACACGGAAGCCACCCTCGTTGGCACAACATCCTCACCCCCTAGAGGCAAGAAACGCCAACGAGAAGGTGAGGACAATACCGAGGACCCAGCCGGCACTACGACCGAGGTTCCGGATACCCGACCGACGGCCAAGCGAAGGACGGAAAGTTATGAACCCCCGAAAGGTTTCTTACCGAGCCTGTGGAGGTGGGCCACAACCGAGGTCAAGGCATTCGTTAAGGCGGCTTTCGGTAATGGCGAGGAGATGAAGGAGGAATTCGTGGAGGGCAGCACTGCTGCTGCAACGGCTTAAGGGGATCGTACTTGTATTCAATCGCTGATCCATTCCCGTTTTCCCGTGTACTGATAAGGTTGGATGTTGGGACCGGCTTTTCTTGTTCCCCTGCTTATGGCTCACACCATCGTTTATGTTGGATCGAGGAACTACTATATATCCACATTCCTTATTTTTCTTTCGCATTTATTCTTGTTTATTCTTGGCTAATCGTACTTATGGAATTCATCCGAGAATTTGTCCACTTCCGAGCACCGGCCGGCGTGAAACTCTGCGGGTTACTATACAGTACAACAGATTATGTGCATGCGTTCGGGAATAGTACAAGATAGAGTTGCTTCTATGAAATCGAGTAGGGTACGGTGACGAAGAATAGTCCAAGAATAGGCAAGATGAACAACCAAGTCGAAAGCTAGATGAGTTGCGAAGAATGAAAGACGAAAACAGCTGGATCCACAGCGGCAAGGCGGGCAATCGAGAATCGGGATCGCGGGGAAGGGGATCTACGGATGAGAAGACGAGGGGACGTTTGTAGCATCCCTTCGCCTCCTCACATCTTGGAAGGCCTCAGAAACCGCTTGCCGTGTTTGGACTTGCTGCTTCCACGCTTCGCTCGCACGTTTCGCGCGGAGAATGAATAAAACGCTCTTCACTGCCCCACAGAACTTGACCCTCGGAGACCTGCTGGACGAGTTCGGCGATGGTATAGAGGGTGCTCTGACGGCGTAACCTATTCGAGCTATCGCCGCGAGGATCTTCGTTTCCCTGCACAGGTGAAAGTTGGGGGGAAAAAGTCAAAAGGTGAGTGAGATTTTCGTCACCCAAGAACACAAGGAGGGGGGGAGCGGGAACGAAGGTAGAGGTGAGAATGAGTGAGTGAGACTTACGAGGACTCAAATTTGGAAAGCAACACGAGGAGGTAATGCTTTTGGAATCCAAGGTCGCTCCTCATCGTGGACTCCCTCGTGTACTTCGCCTTAAGGTACTTGATCTGGATGATGAGCCCTTTACACTCCTGTTTGTGTTGATTCTTCAGGGCGACCGCTTGTCCATCATCCCTGCTCCCATGCGTCAACACAGTCGTGCTTCCTATCGCACGGAGAACGTACCCGGCAACACAAACATGCGACTTCCATCCTTCCAAAGCTTTTCTGCTCTTCCCTTTCTCGCCTTCCAACTCTTCCTTAAGAAGCTTGAGCGTAGTCTTGAGCTGATTCTGCCCAGATTCAGCTTTCCTCGCCCTCTCCTCCTCCACCTTCTTCTTCTCTTCCAACTTATCCCTCTCCCTCCTCAACGCCTTCAAATCGTTTCCGAACCTCTCAGCGTCTTTCCGGACCCTCAACAAATCCGCCTCAAGCTCATGCACAGTCCGCACGAATTCGTATTTTTCTTGAGTCACACGGATTTTCGAGGCTTCGGCACGTTCGAGGTCATTCTCGCGGTCAGTGAGGGCATGGCGAAGATCTTCGATCTCATGAGCGTGGAGGTCGAGTTCGTGTCTGCGGTCGTCGTGGGACTTTTGGGCAGTACGGAGTTGATCCCTGAGTGCATTCATACGCTAAAAGGTTCGGCAACTTGAGGTGGAGGTAATCACTTTTGGACTCTTGCAGGACTCACCTCATTAACGTCGGCGTATTGCTGTTGTAGCTGTTTATGATCCTTCAGGAGCATCGATCGTTCTTGACGTAGCCTGTCTATGGCATCCGTATTTACCGTCACCTTGGCTTGTAGATTTCTCGCCTTTTGTTCAACGGTCGCTGTGGCTGCGCGCTGGTGAGTTGAGAGATGTTCCCAAGACCCAGTTCGCATACCTCGAAGTTCCGCTTCCAGCTTGTGGTTGTCCTGTTTGACCCGGTGAAGGTTAACCTTTACATCGTCCATATCCTGCGACCCACCAAAGTGAGTCCCGTGATTTCAGTATTAGAGGGACGGAACATTACTCACTGCTTCAGTGTGGCGCAGTTTAGCCAGAACATTCTCGCGCTCTCGTTCAAACAGGTCTTGATCAGAGAGTAGAGATCGCAACTTGGACCTCTCAGTCCTGAGCTCCGACTCCAAAGCAGCAATCGATTGTTTCGCCGTGTCGAGTTCCTGTCGCCGGACCACACGCCAATAAGATAATGCCACACGTCGAGACACAGATGTGATCGCACTTACAGCTTGAACGGAAACCTTCGCCTTCTGGGCCGCCTTGCCGCCTTCGGCGGATCGCTTGGCCTCATCCTGCGCACTTCGGACTTGCAAGTTGAGCTGATGGGCAGTGTCTTGGAGGACAGCTTTCTCTCCGAGTAATTGCGTCTTCTCCCACTCCCACTGTTCTTTCATATCTTCAAGTTGTTGGTTAACAGCTCGAAGATCGGCCTTCAGAGCTTCGCTGGTACGGCTTGGTGGAGTTGGGGGGTCAGACAGGAGGGAAGCAGTTGAAAGGTCAGGTAAGCTGTATTATTTCCAGGTTAGACCCGAGGGCATTGAGTCAATTCTTCGCACAAGACACATACCTCTCGTCGGCATCAACGCTTCGAGCGTCGATCTTGGTACGGCATTTCCCACAACGCATCTTCTGCAGCCTACGTGTCCTACGGTCATCCTTCCGCGAGAGCCTATCAATGTCGTCTTCCAGGGCGGCGATCCTAGCATGTCCATCTCCAACTTGACGCGTGAGGCTGATAACATCCATCCCTGCTTCCTCGATCTGCTCAAGTTTCTCGTCAATGCTTTCGTTAGCACGTTCGAGTTCCTGACGAAGACGCGCAATCTCGGAGAAGAAGGGGGATGTCGGGTCGTTCGTGGTGGCATTCAACCAAGAAGCCTAGGTGCAATTCTTTTAGCTTCTGTGAAACGATCGAGGGAGAGTGAAGCGTGTGTCACTTACGTCTCGGAGGGGACCACCAGGGGTCTTCGGACTCAACATCGAAACCATTTGACGATGGAGAGGAGAAACTGCGCTCGCGGCGGTGGCACCGTTCATGGCCCTACTTGGGGTACCGTTCACCGCAGTCCTGAGGACTTGGACGCGTTGCAAGAGATCCTCCCGTTCCCTCTCTAGCATTTCGATCCGGTTATCCTTGGCGGTGTCCATCGCTTTCCTAGCTGGGGACTGTTGCATGAGGGCCTTAAGTCGAGCGACTTCCCTGTGCGCATCGTCCAGCTCGTTTTCTAACGCCTCGAGATCCGCACTCGGGACCACCGGTGATTCTGTAGCCCTCGAAAGCGACCTGGATTTCTCCTTTTCCCGTTCACGTTCCCGTTCAAGGGCGGAGATAGTTCCTCTTAGCTCTGCGATTTCCTCGTCGTGGGATTCGACTTTCCTGTCGGCGACTTCGAGGGCTTCCTGCATTTGGTGGCCGAACTCGTTGAGCCTTTCGATTTCCTCCTCCAGTTCCTCCACTCGACCCTGGGCCTGTATACCTTCGGAAACAGTTTCTCGTAGGTGAGTTTGAATGGACTCGAGCTCAACCTCAACAGCGCGGATCCTCTCCGTAGCAGCCTCAGCTTCGGCCTCCAGTTCAGCCACGTAAGTTTTTGTGTCGCGAAGTTCGTCACTGGTAGTCTTCAACTTCCTGGATCGTTCATCAACCTGCTTGCGGAGGTTCTCGATCTCTTCCAAGCGAGTGGCCAACTCCTGGTCCAAGCCCTCCACGATTTCCTTCTCGTCCCTGTGTTCGGCCTCGAGCTGAGCGATCTTAGTGTTACGTTCTCCAAGATCATCTTCCAGGTTCCTCGCGTGAAGGTTAGCCTTCTTGAGTTCGCCAGATAGTCGACCCAGTTCCTCATTGACGGCGTTCATCTCCTTTCCGATGTCAGCTTCCGCCGCCAACGCCCGCTCCGCGTTCTTGGCCTTCTTCAACGCGACATCTCTCTCCGCCTCGATTGTCTCGACTCGCCGAATAGTTTCCTTCGCGTCAGCCTCGGCTTTGTCAAGTTTCTGTTCGAGGTCTCGGACTATATCTTCAACACCCTTCTCGACTTCGGCCATCCTGTCGCGCCACCGTTGCTTATCCAAAGCGCGCTCGGCATTGAACTTGGCCTCGTACTCTTCCTTCTCCTTGTCGAACCTCTCCACTTCTCCTTGTAGGCCGTGGATGACCACCTCTAGCTCTGCCTTCTCCCTTGACCAATCATTCCCGTCCTCCTCCTCCTCCTCCTCCTCCTCGACATTACCCAACCCCCCAGGGCTCATGCTAACCCGCGTTCGTCCGCGACCGGCATTCACAAACCTGCCGGGGACGGAAGAGGTTGATGAAGTTGCGGGTGAGGTACTCGTTCCCTTGGACCGTGCCTCAGCTTCGAGCTCGGTAATCCGCTCTACGAGGACTTTGTTCTCATCCTCCAGCCGCTTGTTTAGTCCATACAGGTACGAGTTCAGCTTCTTCGCGTTGAACCTTCCGACACCTGCACCTTGAGCGTTAAGTCCCATAGCTGGGTCGAAAGACGTGTTCGCTCTCGCGTGAACCGTCAGGTCGTGGGAAGAGGCGGTGGAAACGAAGGAAGCTCGTTCATGGAGGGGATCGTACCCGGGCGAATCGGATTGGGATTCATGTCCGCCGTCGGATTCAGTGTCGGTAGTGGCTGTCCATGCCTGGGCTAGGGGATGCGATAACCGAGCTCTGGAATTGACAGCGGTCCTGTGTCGTGGTGTAACCCCAGCGAAGATACCTGTGAGTCGGGCAGCAGGTGGGGCAGGAGCGGGGGTAGCTGCTGTGGATGGGGAGGAAGATTGGCCGCCTTCGTACATCGGGGTCTCTGGGACCTTGCCACGGTGGGGGTGGGGGGTAGGGAATTTCATTCGGGGACGAGCGGTGGAGTTGATAACATCCATAAGGAACGACCGTCTGTGTGAGAAGGGAGTGGTTTGGTCGAGGTCGTCTCTGGGAGGCATGTGGTTGTTAATTGTATCCTCGCCATCGGTGACCTCGGGGTCTGGAGGCGTCGTAGTCGTGGGTTGTTGCGAGGTGAAGGTCGGAATGGGAACCTGGAACCTGGCTCTCGGGCGAGGTTGGAAAGCCGGTGTGGGAGTGAAGATCCCAGAAGGAACTGGAGATGATTCTGGGACGGTGACTGTCCTATCGGCTCCGTAGGCCTGTCTGATTGTCGCTTCAGAGCCATAAGTAAGTTCGCGGTGGTCATCCTCTGACACTGTCTGCTGCGATCCAGAGATATAATGTTGCCTCTCTTCCTCAGAGACGAGATCTTCCTCCTGAACCTCCTGGATGGTGCTGACTTCGTGCCGGTAGTCACTATGAACATCGCTAATGTCCGAGGGAGGCAAGGCGTCGCTAGAGTGTAAATCATCGGAACGCGTGGAATGATCAGGTGCATGTGACACTGGGGGAGCAGACGCTGGTCGAGGAGCGGAGTTAGGAGAAGCCACGAAGCTACGAGGAAGTGGCAGAGTGTCAGCTGAAATGGGTGAGGCAGTTCTGGGACGTTCGATGTAACTTGATGTGCCAGCTCGCGGCGGCACCTCATTCTCTGACGAGACAGAGGATGCCAGTGACGTAGTCGTGCGGGTTAATGAGGGTGTACGAGCCCTGTCGAGTGGCCTTCGGTACGCGGGGCTGTCGAGACCAAGACGGGGTGTCTTTGGAGCTGGGGTCTATCACGAATGGTCTAACTTCAGCCCATCAACTGAAACCACCAGATGGGAACTCGCCTTGGCCTCTGACTTCAGGCTGACTTCGTAGTCGTAATATTTCCCTCCCTTCCTCGAAGAAACGTCCATACTGGGATCCTCAGGTTGGAATGACGAGTGGCTCCGACCGATGTCTTCCATGGCTTCAGTCAGGTCGAGCTCTTCTTCGTCCAGTGAGGGAGCTTGGGGTTGGTAGTTGACGGGAATGCTAGCCTTGCTGTTCGCGAGTTCCAAGCTCATAGCGCCGGCGAAGTCATCGTCACTATCGGTGCTGATGTCTGGTGGGATGGGCTTGATCTCGCTGACATCAAATGTATCATCCCTGAACTGTCTCCCACTCCCATTCCTCGGCTGTGAAGATCCGGATCTTGTTGACCGTGAACGTGAGGAAGCCAATGACTGGGCGAAACGAGCAGAGCTCCTGGTGCTTGGAGGTGGCCGGATCGTGGAGGCCGTTCTCTGTAAATGGGAGAGGGTGGGTGTCGATTGGTAGGGTAAAGATTCGTCGCTTGCGTGGAGAACATCTGAACCCCCGCTTTTTTGAGAGACTTCCCTGGGATTAGCCGGGTGCGAGGAGATCTGGGACGAAGACAGGATGTCGGAATCGTCTTCGAAGTCAGGCACGGGAGGCAGCGAAGGCATATCATCGTCGTCGAGGGCATCTATGCGCCTCAGCACACGAGATGGAGTCTCGAGCATAAGTCCAGCCATCACGGTAGAGTTATCGGTCCTGGATGTTCTACCAGTCGCGTCGCCGTCGCGTTTGACGAAGTTCGAACAACGCTGCACGTGATCAATGATCGATTGATCGGCGGCCACGCCCATGTTGGTAAAGTCTTAGACTTCAATGAATTCCGCTCATCCCGTGTCGCCCTTCACCTCTTCGTATTCCCCTCCCATTTCCCACGCATCATGACAGCCAACGTTTTTATCAGAGACGGGGTCAAGATTAGGAGGCTCAAGTTTGGTAACTGCGTTCGGGAGGACGAGTGGAAACAATTTGTCGAGATCAATGAAGTGCGTTCTTCCCCCAATTTCAGGCGTGGCATATCTGACATCGGGCTAGACCTTGCATTTATCATACATGTTAAGGAACGAACCATTCGAGAAACTTCCTCTGCCATACACACCCGTCCAAAGACATGACCACTACCCTCCCAGACTGAGCTTTGGGTTCGCGATCCCCAAAGAGTTTATTCAGTTTCGTCGGGTAGCCCTCGAAAACAACCTAGGAGACCCAGAGGAACTCAAAACTACAAGATGTTTTTTCACACTCCGGACTTTAGTGATACCTTTCCTCAACGAACGGTGCGGTCTTTCACCCGAGGAGGGGATCATTTGCGGGCACGTCCACTCTAGGCAGGCGGCGCTCGTGCTTGAGCTGAACACGAACTATGAGTGGCGGGTTCCTAAGGAGAAGGTGGATGATGTTCTCCGTGTTATCAAGGATGTTTTTCAGCTCCCCGACAGTGCCAAGCCGAAGTGGTACCTCGAAAATGATAT
>Ga0307515_10020872_pt1 | contig 11645 bp, 12 predicted proteins | sample 17_EM_MG_FD_194513 | JGI IMG/M metagenome (GOLD analysis project Ga0307515, IMG submission 194513) | Populus trichocarpa ectomycorrhiza microbial communities from riparian zone in the Pacific Northwest, United States - 17_EM | ecosystem: Host-associated > Plants > Roots > Unclassified | place... | reverse complement strand
ATGAGTAAACGTACCAACCTTGACATAAAAGACGCAGCTTGCCTCCATATTGTCCATAACTTGCAACATCCAACATCTCGCCCAACAACAAAGTCCACGTAAACTCCAATGGGGAATGCTCCGAAAAAGAACTTTTTGCCACTGCCGGCTGGCAGATACAGCAAATCGACAAAGTGGTCATCCCAATGACCTCATCATGCGAATGAAGGCAAGAGTGGCTTGCAAGCAGAAAGAGTCCGAGCCCTAGGGGCATTGCGCAGGGTGAGATCCAAAAAGAAGCTTGCGCCGGAAAAACGACGAGAAACGCACTTCTTAAGTAATGAAGAGAAAGAGAAATGGATTGAGGATTATGTTGAGAGAGAGACCGCTGGGGCAAGAAAGCGAGTTGAAGACGCAGAGGCAGCGGTTCAACATGAGCAGGACAATACGACGTACGGTGAAATCGCGGGATTGACACCCAGAGAGCCCGAAAAGACTTTTGAGGAGATGATGGCTGCTATTGCAGACACTCTGAGTGATCTTGCAAGTTCCGTCGATGGGGAGGATGGGCAAGATGAGGATGAAGAGACAGAGCTGGGCACGCTGAGCGAAGATGAAGAACCCGGCTGGGTGATGGGCACAATCTCCAAAAGGGTACAGCAGCGCATGGAGAGCGTCCGGTAGAAGAAGATGAAGCTTGACGAATTGACACAACCGGGATGGGAGGATGCAGCCGACTACTTCCGTGAACAAGATAAGAAGTTCGGCAAAGCCGAATTATGGGTTCCGGTCGTCGTTCAACCTCAAACAGATGATGACACTCCGGCACCTCCACTAACAACATTTGGAGAGCTTATGGAGAGGCTTGACATTGTCCCTGGAATATCGCAAATGCCGCAAGGGACTTCTCGACCAGGAAGTAGTCATATTCAGCTAGGTTTGGTGAAACCATAGTCGAACACAACCATATCCGGTCTTGAGCCCGCCGCAGAGCCTGATACATTACCTTTGCTGAAAGCGAAGCCTGTTGAACCAGTAAGCTTTTACCCCTGCTTATAGCCTCCAGCTAATCACCATATAGATTTCGGATTCAGACGTAGACATGGTGCCGGCTCCTGTGTCAGCGGAGGAATAGATAGGCAAAGTGTGATTATTCACGTCATCTGTTGGTGAAAAGCAATTTGTTTACCACTCTTGCTACGTGTCCGCTTTTTCTTGATTTCAGTAACCATATTGTGAGACTTGATATTTCGTCTGTGCTTGTGCAACAGTCGAACGCACCATGCAAATGTTTTAGAATACAAATCAGGCGACAAAACGGTAGACACATTCGATTTGCATCAGCATGTGACTGTTAAGCGACCAAGTAAAAGCAATATTAGTGACCAAATATACTAACAAAATTTAAGTGAGTGATGTCATACGTGTGATAGAATGAGCGGTCAGTGCTCAATACGAATCAGTCTGAACGACGACCGTCATGCTGCATTCATCCATGTATCCAACTGCATAACTCTCCGCACAGACCTCATGCACATGGTTGAGATATTTGAAATTGCATATGGTACGTCATGGAAATCAAGGAGAAGGAGCTGGATAAAGAAAGGTGAGGAAGTCGAGCTATATTTACCAAAGACTAGTGAAATGTTCTACTTGGCGTAAATTGCCGGCCAAAAGCGCGGGAATGTGATAGGGCCACGTCATTTCTCACTCAGATAGCGTTGATAGCACTGATCAGAAATCGAGAGGTAATAAAACTCCTGGATGCAAACGATAATACATGCAAACGGACTATTGGATGTCAATAATGTGTATTTGAATCATTGCGTACAATTATTGGGTGCACAAATGCTGTTTCGATGTGATCAAAGTGAGCGTCAACAGAGTGTCAACGATTCACAGTCTTACACATTCGGCAATCAATTGGCGGGATTATCATATCATTCCAAAGTGAACGTATTTGTCGGCGTAAAAGCGAAAAAGACAAACTATATGCTCGTTGCCACATCCTAAAAATGAGAGTCAACGGAGCGTCAATGGAGTGTCAACAATTTTTGGCATTGCATCTTGGAAAATCCAGAGGGCTGCGCGCTGATATTAAACCATACTCGCACTATCGGCCACCTTTCGAAACAAAACTTGTTGCGACAGCATTGCTTCTATGTCCTAAAAATGAGCGTCAACGGAGCGTCAAGACTTTTGGCCTTGCATCATAGACACTGCAAGGGCTGTGCGGCAACCTTGATCCATAATCTCACTATCGGCTGCATTTCTTGGCAAAACATGTTGCAAGAACATTGCTTCGATGTCCTAAAAATGAGTGTCAATGGAGCGTCAACGATTTTTGTCTTTGCATCATAGAAAATGCAAGGGCTGTGCGGCAACATCAATGCATAATCGTACTATCGGCCGCCTTGCTAGGCAACACTGGCTGCGACAACATTGCTTCTATGTCTCAAAAATGAGCGTCAACGGAGCGTCAACGATTCTTGGCTTTGCATCGTAGAAAATGCAAGGGCTGTGTGGCAACATTAATGCATAATCGCACTATCGGCCGCCTTTCTAGGCAAAACATGCTGCGACAACATGGCTTCTATGTCCTAAAAATGAGCGTTAACGGAGCGTCAACGACTTTTGGCCATGCATCTTGGAAAATCAATTGCCTGAGCGGCGACATTAAGCCATAATCATACTATCGGCCGTCTTTGTTGGTGAAAATTGCTGCGACAACATCGCTACTGTGTCCTAAAAATGAGCATCAACGGAGCGTCAACGATTTTTGGCTTTCCATTATAGCAGATGCAAGGGCTGAGCTGAGATGTTCAGCCATAATTGAACTCTCGGCCGCCTTTCTAGGCGACAATGATTGAGACAACGTCGCTACTATGTCCTAAAAATGAGCGTCAACGGAGAGTCAACAACTTTTGGCCTTGCATCTTGGAAAATTGAAAGCCTGTGCGGCGTGATTAAGCCATAATCGAAATAGCGACCGCCTTTCCAGGCAAATATTCTTTTAACAACATCTTCACAATGCTCTACAAATGAGCTTCAACAGAGTCTCAACAATTTTAGGCGTTGCATCTTGGAAAATCAACGCGCGGTACGACATACTTGATCAATAATTGAGTTATCGGCCGGCTTACTAGTCAAAACAGCTTGGGACAAGATCGTAACCATGTCCCAAAATGAGCGTCAACAGAGTCTCAACAGTTTTTGAACATGCATCTTGGATAATCTAACCGCAAAGGAACGCAGATAACCCACAATGAACTTATCGGCAGCCTTTAATGGCAAATATCCTAGTGATGATATCGCATCCGCCTCCTACAATTGAGCACCCACAGAGCATCAAGAATTTTTGTGGAGGCTCAGAACGCTATACAGCTATGTACTGCATTGTGTTGTTCCTAAATCAGGTTTTACCCGGTCAGTCTTTGCAATCTGTCCTTGTATACAACTTCACAAACATGCATGCAATGTCTTACAAATCTGATGTTTTTGCTTGCAGCTGTAGTCAGTATTTAAAAACCCGCAGTTTGCTATACTATAATGTTACTTTCGGCAGTCTTTCGAGTTGGATTACCCAGCATTCTAATTTTAACCACCATGTCGGATTCACAATCTTTGAACACCTCTTTGCCCGAGGTTATGATCTCGTCCAAAGACGAACGTGTCTTTGTGCGTGATTTGAGTGACCTTACTTTGCAAATCATCTTCGATGCGTGTTGGGCTTCAATGAATATAGGCTCGAAGCGGCCTATTGCCTGGAATAATTCTAGACATGCACCATCGTGGCGATTCTATTTACACTGTGGGTTGGTAGAGAACGGCAGCCCTGGCATCATATGTATCGTTTGTCATCAAGTTCTTCGCCATCCATCAGAACATGGGACCAGCTCAATGGGGAAACACTTGCTGGCAAAAGCTCACATCGCAAAGTTGAACGAATTTACAGAGTCTGACGTTACTGAATTGACTAGTTCGATGGTCGATGAACCAGCTTTGGCCATCCTGAGGAGGCAAGGAAGTCGAGGAATCTCCATAGTTAGTTCGCTGAGTCAAGTCATATTCGACATCCAGGTAGTTCCATATTGACTGGAATGACAGACAAGAAGTTCCAAACTGGCAGCTAAGGACTTTGAAACTTCTGAATTTCACCAAGACATGTGGAGTCGATACCTCATGTTGGGATTTGTTTCAGCACATATTCCATGGAATGCGATAACAAATCTTGAGCTACGACGGTCATATAAGGCATTACGCGATGACCTAGTGATGCCGTCTGCTACAACCATTAGTAACATTTGCCGGAGGGAATATGCACTGACGGTGGATGCAATTAAGAAGCAATTGCCGTTACGAAATAAAGTTAGTTTAGCTTTGGACGGATGGACGTCAACAAACACATTGGCCATAACGTCGGTCATTGCTTACTATATGGATCGAAATTGGGCATTGCGTGAAGTTCAACTCGCTTTCGATGAGTTTGATCGCCTGTTCTGTTCCTGTTTCGAAATCTAATTCAGGATGATAGGTCAAGGGCCAACATACTGGAGCAAGGCTAGCCGTTCATTTGAAGGGCGTGCTGGATCGTTTTGATCTTACTGACGGGCGTTTGCATGGTATTACCACTGATAATGCTTCCTCATACTACTCGATGACACGCGAGCTGCTATCAACACTTGAGGCCTCTGGAATCGAGTGGCCGGCGTTGAGGAACCACATACCATGCAGCGCGCACGTTATACAACTTGCTTTTGGTGCATTCATGAGCAGTCTCGGGGTAAAAGGCCGCACCAAGTCTTGGGAAGCCCATGAGTGCGATCAGCAATTTGGAGAGAATGAAAGCATAGACATTGGAAAGAGTCGAAGACTTTGAAAAGAGGGCGATGCAAGAATCAACATGGTGTCGGCCATGAGACCAGCTTTAGCAAAGATAATTGAGAAAGTACGTATTTCATGATATTTTGAAAGTCCTGAAGCTGGCCTTCATATAGCAGAGAATGCTTGCTGTATTAATTACGCTAACACCTGGTCACCAGAACGAGTTCATTGACCGTCGAAAAGCCATAGTCCGCATTGCAGTACTTGCGATTATGGATGTGAAGACACGTTGGAACTCTACACTGGAGTTGCTCGAGTGGGCCTATCGTTTACGGGAATTCACACGCCAGTGGCTTCAAAACCCAAAATATAGCGAATTCCAGCCGCTATTCACAACTCAGGATAAATGGACGATAGTCAAGTTTGTCATGGAAGTATTGAGGCCATTTCGGTATTGGACCCTTTGCATGTCGAGGAGGCATACAGTCACATTGCATCACGTTATCACCGTATACAATGATATGTTCGACCACATGGATGGCGTGATGCAAGCTTTGGCCAAGAAGAATACTCAATGGAAAGAAAACTGGTTCTTCGCTGTGAAGTTAGCTGGACAAATGCTTTCCAAATTCTAGCCCGAAGTGACTCCAACGACGGGTATGCTTCTTATATCCGCACACATCCTCGGTCCTTTCATGATGTTGCGATCGTTTAGAAAGTGGGACAAGGGAATGGATATTAATCCTGAGGATGAGACATCCTACACTACACGATACCAAGAGGCCTTTCGGAAGTATGTCGAGAATGAACACTGCGCCAATCATCGACGTGTGCCGGTCAATAGACTTGACACCGTACCAAGCAGCAATCTCGTCCACTCTGCAACGGCTTCAGGGTCCTATCAATGATCCTTTGACCCATATGATGTGTCCAGCGATGATAAGGAATACTTAACGCCTAACAATGTGGCTAAGACGACACCAGGACGAAGTGATCGCGCAGCCCACTTATTGACTGCCGCCAGGCTCTATTTGAATTCGCCGCCTGAAGCACCAAAGAACTGGGGACAAATCAATCCAACTCTCAATGATTACCACTCGGACCCAATAGAGATTAGCAGTACATTTTGGATACCGGACATAACCGATTGGTGGCGCAAACAGAAGGAAACGCACTCAAAGTACGCCGATCATCCAAATGTGGCGTGCGACATATTCTCTATCATACCATATGGTGTCGGAGTGGAGGCCAGTATATCCCTTGGCCGAGATGTTCTCGGCTGGAGGCAGGCAAAAACCACAGGCGAGACCGTTCGTGAAAAAGTCGTCGTAAGGGAGTTTGCTCAAGCCAATAACGGGATTTTGGCAGGCACTGATCCAGAATTAGATACCACGCACACAGGAAACGACTCGGAAATGAAGAAAGAGGTGGAGGAAAGGAAATTGCACAGAATGGCCAAGGTTCACGACTTTTTGGAGATGTCGCAGGGCAGCCAAAACCTACGAGCTACCCAGAAGGAATCTCGCGCTCAAAACAAGCAGATGACCGCCGTGGGATACATTTCGGACACGGAAGAGATCGTCAAAGCATCCTGGTCACTCTTTTAACCTGATGGTGCCACTGCATTTAAATTGTCAGAAAGATCACCTTTGCCACCAGCTTTGTCTGCAAAGGACCTCCCTGGAGGAAGAACTCAAATCATAAATGTCCGCCAAATCCAAAGAATCAACCGTCATCCAGTCGAAAGCGACGATGATACCGCACATGAAAGTATTTCGGATACCGATAATTGGCTTAACTGGAATGGCAACTTGGATTATCCAAACGACAGTGAAGAGGATTGTGCAGCGGACAATGAATCCGATATAGAGGACAACAATGGCACCGAGGATCCGGAATGCCCAGAGTAGCAGGATGTGAGCGCCGCGACAAATGTGCCCGGATTGGTTCAGCCAACCCGGAAGTCAAAGACAGAGGCTGAAAAGGTCTTGGTGACGGTCAATGCAGTTGAAACACGGAGAAATCAAGGAGGAAAAGAAAAGTAGGACAGGATGCGTCAATGGTTTACCAGCTTTATGTAGCTTGACCGAGAGTTTTAGTTAGAGATGTATTATGGGCGAATGGCACGAAGCAGCTTGTGAATATCGGTTCATAAATTGATGCATAGCAGGCGCAATGAATCTTTTGGCATGAATCTTTTGGCATGATACATCAATTTCAGTCATGTGAGAGTGAACAGTGCAACATGAGTACGCCGCTCAGCTTTGCCACAGGTCCGAGTCTTAATCAAGCAGAAAGACAATCGATCAAGTCAAATCAGGATGAATACAATCATCGACGGCAGCAGATGTTGAATGGACAATACGTTAAAATGAGAGTCAACGGAGCGTCAATGATTTGTGGTCTTGTACGTACGGTAATTCACCACAGAGTTGGTCGTTGTTATGCATAACGGACGTATTGGCCGCTTTGATTGGTAAAAGGGATAGAAACATAGTCACCGCCCCATTCTTAGCATGAGCGTCAACGGAGCGTCAACGATTTGTGCTCTTGTAAGTACGGTAATTGATGAGTGACTTGGTTGTTGTTACGCATAATGGACGTATTAGCCATTTTTATTGGCAACAAGGATAGCAACATGGTCACCGCCCCATTCTTAGCATGAGCGTCAACGGAGGGTCAAGGATTTGTGGTCTTGTAAGTACGGTAATTCACCAGTGACTTGGTCATCGTTATGCCTAACGGACGTATTGTCCGCTTTTATTGGCAAAAATGATAGCAACATGGTCACCGCCCCATTCTTGGCATGAGCGTCAACGGAGGGTCAACGATTTTTAGATTTGCATCTTGAGTAAGTTATGTTCAGATTGGTTGCGGACATCCATCTAAGAGATATTGGCAGCCTTTACTCGCAAAAACAACAGTGACATGCTCCCTGAGGCATCCTGAAAATGAGCGTCAACGGAGAGTCAACAGTTTTGGGAATTGCATATTTCGTAATCTAGGCATCGCGCGGATCTTCGCGTCCATAATAGTATTGTTGACCGCCTTGCTAGGCAAACATTCCATATATCGAAGGTGAAACACAGATACCAAATTAATCGACATTGCAAACTGCTCAACAAGCAAAAGCACGTTGTTGGTTGCTGTAAATGCGATTCCAATAAGATACTATTAACACAGTGCAAATTCAAGAGCCTTATATGAATCTATAGATGGACCCGCTGGGCGACCCGCTGACAACCCGCCCAATTCAGACGGCTTGGGAGTTCACCATGGATCCGTCCCGGAGTAGGCAGTTCGGGTTTATTGATGACCCGGGCAGCCAATTTGGGAACGGTTCGGTTTGGACCCGGACCGAGACCCGCTGTGACGGTCCGGAACCGTTTCTAACACTAACCTTAAAGCACCCTTCCCAAGCATGGCGAAAGGAATACTAGTTGACTGAATGAAGATCAGACAAGTCGACGGAGACTGTATACGATGCAAGGAGAGCTTTCTCTCAGTGAGAACGGTGGAGATGATTGTCGGTGCAACGCCTTGGAATGCCACCCAGTGGATGCGGGGGTCCCGCAGGGCTGACCGGTGTCACTGATCCTCGTTTCGATCAACGCCTCATTACTGATCAGATCGGTCTAAGCGGACCTATCAGATGCCGATGGGCTATAGTTTGTTGGCGACCTTGGCTGGGTGGCGACCAACAGTGATGTGTACCAAGTATTCACAATCCCTTAGATATCCGCAGCAAAGAGCATCGACTGGGCGAGTAGACACGGGCTACAGTTCAACACCGCAAAGAGAGAGGTGGCGCTTTTGACACGGTGACGGGGCCTCAGGACACATCTATGGCTGAATCTGATAGCAAAGTTACTAGTTGGCAACGCGATCATATGATTCAACACACAGGTAACATGCTGGCTTGCCGTCTCGATGGATGCACACCCAACGTTTAAGGTGCACCACAACCAATGCATGAAGAGCACCAGGGCAGCAGATGCTAGACTCCAAATACTTACCAAGACATGCGGTGTTGTTCGAAACATTATACAAGCCATCTAAGTGGCCTGTGTCGAAGTGGTCACACCCGATAAAAGCGAGCTCTAGTTGGATCCCACGGAATTAGGCAGGCGAGACGGCCTACAACTCCTCCTCCATTGGCAAGCCAGGTTCATTCTCAGCGCGCTACCGACGACACCGCAGGGTGCGCAAAGCAGACAGTCAGCGCTTACACCGGTGCAAGTCATCTTTGACTCTAGACAATAGTGATTAACAGCAAGACTAGCAAACGCATGCAGTAGCAAGCTGAAGGAGCAATCCCACAACCCCTCATCTGATGCACCAATATTCGAGGTAATCAGGAAGGAGGGTGTGCATGCCGGGACAACCAAAAGCTCGAATTGGCTGCCCCTGGGCGCAGAATTTGTGGTCCGGACAACTATACTGGATGACGCCACCGCATCCTAGGGAGCCGCGCAACGGTGGGCAGGAGAGAAAGGAGACAAATTCGAAGCAGTGGTCTGGATGTGGTGGACAAATCAATCGTGCTCAGACGATGGCCGAGTGGGAGCCGCAGTAGTGTGCAACTCTGAAATATATGGAGGCTGTCATGGCGCAGATAAGTATGCGAATACTTAGGAATAATGAAGGGTGATTTTTGGCGGTGTCGAAGGAATCGTGCCACGGAAAGGCGGAGACGTTGGAAGACGCGGAGGGAGCGGCGAGATGGTGGTGGTATAATTTAGTAAGATAAAGAAGTGGTCTGAGGTGTTGCGACGTCGGGCGATGTGGCGTGATTGTTACGATAAGGAATGATGGAGTGGTGTGTAAGATCATGGGATGAGATTCGGATGGTGGCAGATGGATTGTATATAAAGAGAGTGTTGTTGGTGTTGGAGGATTTCCTTTTCTTCTCTCTTTACTCGTTCTCTTGTATAGCAAAACAAGTTACGACTTTGAACCAGCTTTGAAACTCTTGTCCTGTTGTAATGGCACGGATGCACGTGACGTGTCCAGGGCCGGGTAATACCCGCTTTATATAGTCGGCTCGCCACGAGCCTTAGATCTCTAGCGATAATCTTACCTTTACTCGACTTTACAATATTGACATCCACGTGTGCAACCGTATCTACTGATATACCTTCCTACGAGGCCATACACGGGCGTATGCCTTTACACTATTATCTATCTTACAACTTCAGATACGTTTTGCTTACTGGATTTCATGAATTACACCTTTCGGACGCGTCACGACACGTAGTCTGCGCGCGAGATATCATACAGATTTGAGAGCACTGATTGCATCAGCGAAGTGTCTACATATGTCTATTGAATTGAGGTAAACGGTAACAGAGACGATCTTGTGTGGATTCCAGAGGCCAATCGGCCAGAGACGCGTCGCGACACCTACGAATGAGAAATCATATGGACTTGAGATCTACGAATTGCAGATACAAAAGAGGCATGAATTGTCCGCCCAATCGAGGTTAACAGGTGTATAGACAATTCCGAGTTGATTCCAGAGGCCAACCGGCCTGGAGACGCGTCAGCGACTATGTCAGTCGAAGTCATTGGCAACGAATTCATCATATGAGAACTCGAACGCTACCAATCGCCACATCAATGACATTTGATAAGTTACCTTCCAATTGAGTCAATTGACGATTACAGGGACGATTCCAGAGCCCATGTCCACGGGAGTCATGTCACCGGCAATGCCAAATCATCTCCCGAGATTTCTTCGATCCTTATCCGACAAGCGCAACGGATGCGGCGAAGAGCACAAACGGGCACATACCTCGAAAGATGTGCTGCTACGGAAAATTAGGGTAGGGTTACGAAAATACGCGCGATTGACGTCCATCCATATCGCCGACGGCAGTTGCAATCCGATTACCTTCTACACAACTCGATAGTCATCTACGTTACGGATGCTGCCAGGAGTTTACCGCAGCGGTTAGGGAAGTCTTACAAGGCTATATACGGTCAGCGGTTAATGAGGCAACTGTGATCACCGATACGATTACCGGTAACATTGGTCTATCGACGGGCAGAGTTCAAGATAGTGGAGCAGCGATCGCAGATCGTGTGGCAGCTCCGAATGGGAAGTATATTAACCCCTGAATATTCTAAAGTGGCTAGCAGATTCAATTCGCGATTACCATTGTCAATTATCACCTTTGGCACCTGATCGGACGACCGATTCGGACTGTTGCGAGGAGGGAGAGCCATCTGCACCGACTCTATTCAATTTCATCAAACATAAGCCAACGAGCGAATACGGATGTGCCCATACGATGGCATACGAAGAGGGTTTTAGTATTGCAATGGAGATTTGTATTGTAGCCGGGATTCTCAGGATCCACGGGGCTACCGGATGGACCGTCTGGGCACTCTTAGGAGACCAGTGGATTCAGCATGTATTTAAAGCGCGCAGAGGTTCAATTGATGTGTCGTATCCCCACGTGGGAATGGACAGCATTTGGTTGTCAGACAGTCCCAATTGGGTGTGACAAGTATGTGATTCGCTCAGTGAGCTTATTCGTACACAAGGTGGCAGCCGTGGTGGACGCACTGTGTGAGCTGGAGACTGATAGGGATTGCTTTGGCACATGTCCAAGAATCCTACCGTCGACATGCAAAGCATTCGACTTTTGGCTCTGGAACCCCAGGGTGAGCGGAAGAGGTGGCAGTGGACCGGGTAGGCCATCAGGTATGCCCCGGGAATGTACCTGGATCACGGCTAGGGAGGAGGCGTGTTCCGAAGGAGGCGGCGGTGTTCCGGATATTTCAATACTTGGAGCCAATGCCTTTGACGATCAACTGGCCAGTGAGGAGGTCGTTTG
>Ga0307515_10020871_pt1 | contig 11647 bp, 8 predicted proteins | sample 17_EM_MG_FD_194513 | JGI IMG/M metagenome (GOLD analysis project Ga0307515, IMG submission 194513) | Populus trichocarpa ectomycorrhiza microbial communities from riparian zone in the Pacific Northwest, United States - 17_EM | ecosystem: Host-associated > Plants > Roots > Unclassified | place... | reverse complement strand
CCGTGCACGCTGTTCGGATTGCCAAACACATCGATGGCGCGCATGATCGCCGCGCGTGCTGCGGGGTGCAGCGGCGCTGTGGCATTCCAGTCGAGATAAAGGCGTGGCGGCGCCATGATCTTCAGTCCTGCGCTTGACGAGCTTGCTTCAGCGGCCGCGGTTCATTTTTCTTGAAATTTCCGCCGGGCTTGCCTTATGACACGTTCCACGATGCGTGGATCGCCATGCAAGTTTCGAATTGTTCTAAACTGCGTTTTAGAAAAGCTGACAACACTAGTCAAGTCATGTTGTCATCCAACGCAGCGCGAACGCGAAATAAAACCCGGAGTACCAATGCCCGAAGTTATTTTCAACGGCCCAGCCGGCCGTCTTGAAGGCCGCTACCAGCCCTCCAAGGAAAAAAGCGCGCCCATCGCCCTGATTCTGCATCCGCATCCGCAGTTCGGCGGCACGATGAACAATCAGATCGTCTATCAGCTCTTCTACATGTTCCAGAAGCGCGGGTTCACGACGCTGCGCTTCAATTTCCGGGGAATCGGCCGCAGCCAGGGCGAATTCGACCACGGCGCCGGCGAGCTCTCGGATGCCGCCTCGGCGCTCGACTGGGTGCAGAGTCTGCATCCTGATTCCAAGACCTGTTGGGTCGCCGGTTATTCCTTCGGCTCCTGGATCGGCATGCAGCTCCTGATGCGCCGGCCGGAGATCGAGGGCTTCATGTCGATCTCGCCCCAGCCGAACACCTACGACTTCTCCTTCCTGGCGCCCTGCCCCTCCTCCGGCCTGATCATCAACGGTGAGGCCGACAAGGTAGCGCCTGAGAAGGATGTCAACGGCCTTGTGGAGAAGCTGAAGACCCAGAAGGGCATCCTCATTACCCATCGCACCGTTACCAACGCCAACCACTTCTTCAACGGCCAGGTGGAAACGTTGATGGGCGAATGCGAGGATTATCTCGACCGCCGTCTCAACGGCGAACTTGTGCCGGAACCGGCCGCAAAGCGGATTCGCTGACACCGCCACCTCTCTGCCTCATCGCCCCCTGACGGCCCGGGACACAACCGGGCCGGCTGTGCCAGAACAGATCACCTGACGTGTTGCAATCCATGTTGCAGTGCGGTAGGTTCCTTGCGATCCAAACAAAAGCGAGGTCCGCAATGACCAAGTCGTTCGGGGAAGTCCTGGATAAGTATAGGGGAATCGGTCCGGGGTTCGATTTTCTTCGAATAGGGCTCGCCTTTTCTATCGTATTGACCCATTCCTTTTTGTTAACCGAGAACAATGACTTCATCAGAGGATCGGTATTCTGGTTCACCGAATACGCTCTTGTTCCGATGTTCTTCGCATTGAGCGGATTTCTGATCGCCGGCAGCGCCCAGCGTCTGAGTCTCCAAAACTTCCTGATCAACCGGGGATTGCGCATCGTCCCGGCGCTTGCCGTCGATATCGTCGTTTGTTCGTTGATTATCGGTCCGATCGTAACGATCGTCTACCACTCCGACTATTTTACCGATCAGCGGTTTTTCAAATACTTCCTGAACATCGTCGGCTGGATCCACTACGAGCTGCCGGGCGTCTTCCAGGATAATCCGAGTCAACGGGTCAACGGCGCTCTCTGGACGGTTCCATGGGAGATCTTCTGCTACATCATCATGTCGTTCCTGATGATCACCGCCATCGTGAAGACGCGCTACAAGCTGCTCGCCGTCACGATCGCCTACATCGCCATCGGCATCATCGTGCAAAAGATGCCCTATCTGCTGCCTGATACAATCAAGCCGATCGCTCGTTTCCTGTTCATGAGCCGAGGCTCGCAGCTGATAACGGCCTTCATGATGGGCATCGTCGCCTTTCAGTTCAGGGCAGTCATTCCGCATTCCCGCTGGATATTCGGCGCTGCCTGCCTGGTCTGCATCGTCGCTATCCTCACCCTGGACAGCCGGGCGACAGAGTCGGTGATGAACCGGCCCCTGGTCATCACCTCTCTCGTTTACATCACAGTCTTCATCGGCCTGTCGGAGGTGCCCATCCCGGCCTTTTTCAGGAAGGGCGACTATTCCTACGGCGTCTATCTCTACCACGACCCGTTCCTGCAGATCTGGATCAGCTCGTTCCCATCACTCTTTCTCTACCCGAAATACGGTGCGCTGGCGCTCTATCTTGTCGGCCTGCCATCGGCTCTCGCCGTCGCGGTGCTATCCTGGCATTTCATCGAGAAGCCCATCCTTGGCCTTCGCAAGAAGTTCTCGTTCATCGCGCAGGTCAGGGGCGTCGAGGATGGCAATCAGGCTGGACGTGAACCCAATGTCCGGCCGCTTGCCGGAAAGAGTTAGGGCCGTCCCGAGCGCATCTCGGCGGTGATCTCGAAAGCCGCACCAAGCACTCCATCGATCAGGATCGGCGCGCGTTCACGCATGCCGATCTTCCTGAGAACCCGCTGCGACGCGGCGTTTTCGGGATGCGTGAAGGCGATGAAGCCGGGCGCCAGCTCTCTTTCGAAGAACCAGTCGGCCAGCGCACTTGCCGCTTCGGTCGCCAGCCCCTTGCCCCACTCCTCCTCGCACAGCGAATATCCGAGTTCGAATTGCTCGTTCCTGAACTTCGAAATCCCCGCGCGGCCGACGAATCGACCGTCCTCGGCGAGGATCTTGTATTTCGTCGTGCCATCGCGCGCCTGTTCCTCGAACCAGCCCCGCAGCCGTTCCTCAGCCTTCTTGAGGTTCCATGGCGCATGGCCGGAAAGATAGCCGGTGGTCGCCATCGTCGAATGCAACTGCTGCACAAGCCGCGCATCGCCTTCACTCCACATGACGAGGCTGAGCCGCGGCGTCTTGAGAATGACCGTCTCCGGCATCATGCCTTCGCAATCACGCCGCCGCTGACCGGGGCGTCGACCCCGGTCGTGCCGGGAAATGTCAACGGCAGCCCTTCCAGCGACCGGACGGCGAGATAGGCCCAGGCCTCGGCCTCCATCGCATCGCCGTCGAAGCCAGCCTCTTCGGCGGTCAAAACCCTTGATCCCTGCCGCTCGGCCATGGCCGAAAACTCCGCCATGAGAGTGGCGTTCAGGCGCCCTCCGCCGCAGACGATATAGATCGACGGTGTCTCGGGCAGAAAGTTGACGGATTTGATGATCGAGGCGGCGGCGACATGCGCGAGCGTCCGGGCGCCGTCTTCAAGGCTCGCCTCCCCGGGCCGAAGCGGCGCGAAATCGCCGCGATCGAGCGAGCGGCGAACATTGCCGCGAAAGAACGCGTTTTGCAGATAACGCTCCGCCAGCGTAGCGATGACCTTGCCGCGTCCGCTGATCTCGCCGGCGGGATCATAGGTTTTGCCGGTCTGCATCTCCACCCACTGGTCGATCAGCGTGTTGCCCGGCCCGCTGTCGAAGGCCGAGATCCGGCCGTCCGTGCCGATAAACGTCAGATTGGAGATGCCGCCGATATTGACGAAGCAGACCGTCTGCCCCTGCTGCTGGGATTTTCCCGCCAGTGCCGCGTGATAGGCCGGCACCAGCGGCGCACCCTGCCCGCCATGAACCATGTCGTTGGCGCGCATGTCGTAGACCACCGATATGCCGGTTCGACGCGCGAGTTCTTGGCCGTCGCCGATCTGGATCGTCAACCCTTCGTCGGGTCGGTGAATCACCGTCTGGCCATGAAAGCCGAGAACATCGACGGCATCGGCAGAAAGCCCGAAGCGCTCCAGGAATGCCGTAACGGCAATTGCATGACGTCCGGTCAGTTCAAGCTCGATGTCGCCAAGCTCAGCAGGCCGATCATTCCTGTCAGTCAGCCCGCGCGCCAGTTCCAGTGCCCGTTTGAGCCGCTCGCGAAAATCCGCATCATAGGGCACGCCCAGGAACGGCCCGCGCTCGATGAAGCCGCGGCCGTCGGTCCTGATCAGCGCGACGTCGATTCCATCCATCGACGTGCCGCTCATCAGACCGATCGCCGTCTTGATGACATCCATGAGGCTTCCTTCCCATGCGATTCCCGGATGCACTTTTATAAAAACAGTGCTAAACGCGCCGCGACAGATCAACAACAACGAACTTGCGCCAGGCCCGTATGGGCTGCGGCACAGATATCAAGAGACGAAGGCCATGTCCGAGTTCAAGTCCGATTTCCTCCGCACGCTGAAAGAGCGCGGCTTCATTCATCAGGTCTCCGATGAAAGCGGCCTCGACGACCTGTTCGCCAAGGAGGTTGTGACGGCTTATGTCGGCTACGACGCCACCGCGACCAGCCTGCATATCGGCAACCTGATCTCGGCCACCATGCTCTACTGGATGCAGGAGACCGGTCACCGGCCGATCGCACTGATGGGCGGCGGCACCTCGATGGTCGGCGACCCCTCCTTCCGCGACGAGCAGCGCAAGCTTTTGACGCCGGAGGCGATCGACACCAACATCCAAGGCATCAAGAAGATCTTCTCGCGCATCCTGCGCTTCGGCGAAGGCCCGAACGATGCCCTCATGGTCAACAATGCCGACTGGCTGATGAAGCTCAACTATGTCGAATTCCTGCGCGATGTCGGCCGGCATTTCTCGGTCAACCGCATGCTCTCCTTCGACAGCGTCAAGCTGCGCCTCGATCGCGAGCAGTCGCTCTCCTTCCTCGAATTCAACTACATGATCATGCAGGGCTACGACTTCGTCGAGCTCAGCCGCCGCTATGATTGCCGCCTGCAGATGGGCGGCTCGGATCAATGGGGCAACATCATCAACGGCGTCGATCTCGGCCATCGCATGGGCACGCAGCAGCTCTACGCGCTGACGACGCCGCTCTTGACGACGAGTTCGGGCGCCAAGATGGGCAAGAGCGCCACAGGCGCCGTCTGGCTGAACGAGGACGTCTTCAGCCCCTATGATTTCTGGCAGTACTGGCGCAACACCGAGGATGCCGATGTCGGCCGTTTCCTGAAGATCTTCACGCGCCTGCCGCTCTCCGAAATCGCCAGGCTCGAGGCGCTTGGCGGCGCCGAGATCAACGAGGCGAAGAAGATCCTCGCCACCGAAGCGACCGCGATCGTCCACGGCCGCGAGGCCGCCGAGGCGTCAGCCGAAACGGCCCGCACCACCTTCGAGGAAGGCCGCGTCGCCGAAAACCTGCCTTCGGTCGATATCCCGGCAACCGAACTCGACGGCGGCATCGGCCTGCTCTCGCTGATGGTCCGCGCCGGCCTTGCCGGCTCGAACGGCGAGGCTCGCCGCCACATCCAGGGCGGCGCAGTCCGCATCAACGACGAGGCAGTCAGCGACGAACGCCGCCTGATCGGCAGCAACGAAATCACCGCCGACGGCGTCATCAAGCTCTCGCTCGGCAAGAAGAAACACATCCTGATCCGCCGCGCGGCGTAAGCGGCGTCAATTCCGAGCAGATACCAAAGCCGGCGCCCGCGCCGGCTTTTTTTGTCTTACTGAAACTCGAAGATCTGCCGGAAAACACCAGGCGCGATGATCGATAGCGGGTTGATCTGCAGGTTCGGCTTGTCGAACTTGCCGGTCAGCTTGAAGGTGATGCCGATCAGGCCGCGGTCGCTGCCGTTGCCGAGGATGACGCCGATCAGCGGCAGTTCGGCGAAGAGGCGGTTGAGGCCGTAGGCCGGCATGAAGGTGCCGGTCATGTCCATGTTGCCCTTGCGGTCGCGCACGACGCCCTGGAACGTCGCGCCGATCTGGTCGCCGCGCAGCACGCCGTTTTCGATGCCAACCATGCCATCGCGCGAAACGACGCGGGCAAAGCCGCGCTGGAAGCGCTGTGATGAGGTATCGATGTCGCGCTTGACCGCCTCATTAAGGCTGCGCTGCTCATTTCCGACGGGCGTCGAGACGATCGAGCGCAGGCGTTGTTCGTTGACGATCGAAAAGCGGCGCACATCGAGCGAGCCGTCCCAGCCGCCCTCGGCCCCCAGCCGGATCGCCAGATTGAGAAGGCCGCCCTGCATGTGCTGATAGAGATCGGCAAAGCGCGACACCGCGCCGGCATCGCCGCTGGTGATGTTGATGACGCCGCCGTCCTTCATCTGGCTGACCACGGCCTCGCCGCTGCTGGTGATGCCGGAAAAGTTCAGCGCCTGCAGCTTGTCGCCGCGCAGCGTCACCTGCGCCTGGAAATTGCCGACCTTCTCGTCATTGAAGCCGACGATGTTCTTCAGCTTGGCGCGCACCGACACGACGGCGTCGCTGGCATTCCCATCGCCGTCGTCACTGTTCGAGCCCGATTTCAGCCGCGCGATGACCGGCCGCGCATCGGCGCTGTCGCCAGAGACGGAGACGTCGAAATTGCCTTTGCTGCGCTTCACCGACAGCGCGAAATCGTCGAGCGAGGAGAGCCTGACGCTGTCGAAATCCGCCGAGATCAGGCCGCCCTTGCCGACGACGAGCGATCCGTTGGCGCCGAAACCATCGCCCTTCAGCCGGAAGTTCTTAATCTGAGTATTATCGGCCGGGCCTGATGCCTCGAATTCGGCGGTGGCGCTTATGCCGCTGCCCTTCGACCAGCCGATCCACGGCAGGTCGAGCAGTGACTTGGTGAGGTCCAGCTGGACATCCTGCCGGTCCTCGTCAATCCGCGTCAGCACCATCTTCAGACTGCCGCCGATGATGCCGGAAAGGCCGGGTATCAGCTTGTTGCGCTGGTCCTCGGAGAGCGTCGCGGTGATGACGCGCTGCCGCTCCACGCCCGAGGATGCCTCGACCGGCTCGGTAAGGTCGATATCAGCAGGGACGCCGTCGATCTGCGCCTTGGCATCGAGCGCGATCCGTTTCGGATTGCCGTTCAGAATACCGTCGACATTGCTGATCATCCGGCCGGAATAGGGCTTGGCAAGATCGACGTCGGTGAGCTTCATCGCTGCCGTCCACTCGGCCGGCGGCGGGTTCTGCGAGGAGAGGAGGCCGAAATGCGCCTTCACCTTCGCCTCGACCCTTCCCTTGAGGTCGTCGGGCGTAAAGCCGGCGCGCTGCAGCACCCGGATCGGCTTGTAGGTCAGAAGCTCGCCGACGGCATCGGCCGCACCCGAGACGGCGAGATCGATATCGGCCATCAGCGGCTTGTCGTAGGTGGCGGGCAGGACGAACGTCCCCTCCCCGAGATCGACGGATCGGCCGGAGGGGAAATAGGAGGTGCCGCTCTTGAACGCGATCGTCGCAACAGGCCCCTTCAGGTCGAAATGTGCCGCAGTGTCGCGGATCGGCGGGATCTCGCCGGCGACGTTCATCCGCGCGCCCGTGACGTCGAAGGCGATGCGGATCTGGTTGGCGTCGAGCTTCAATCCCTTGCCGCCGGCCGCCTCGTCCAACCTGCCGAAGGGAATGAAGACGGAAATGGAAGCGTCGGTGACGGTGCCCCCGAAGAGATTGCCGAGAACCCAGGTGCGCACCTTGGGCGCCATCCAGAACGGCCAGAGCTGCTTGATCGCCGTCGTCTGCAGCTCTGCCGACTGGCCGGCGAAGCTAAACTCCGGCGATTTGTCGCCGAGCTTGACATCAAGCGATCCGTAGAGTGCCCCGAACGGGCTGGAGGCAGTTATGTTGGGAAACCGGAATTCCCGGCTGGCGACCATGTAGCGCCCGGTCGCCTGGATATCGAAGGAAAGCGGCTGTTCGCTGGAGCCGCCGGGTGCCGCCGTGCCGCCGCTGACGAGCAGGTCGATGCCGAAGCCCTTGCCGGCTTTCGGGTCGAGCTTGTCGAGGTCGATCAGCGCGCCGTTGAAGGGAAGCGTGGTGGCGCCGAACCGGGCGTTCGACCGGGCGATCTCGAGCGTCTGCTTGGCGAAATCATAGGCGAGGTTGATCTGCCCGCCTGACAGCTCCTGCGAATCGCCGTCCGCGTAGATCAGACCGGGATCGATGTCGATCGCCGCCGTCAGTGCCGGCGCAACATTGTTCCCGGCCCTGGTGGCCGAGACCGTCAGATCGGCGAAGGCATTGAGGCCCTGGCGAATGATACCCTGGTCGTTGCGTTTCAGTGCAAAGGGCGTGAGGTCGACATGCTTCAGCGTCGCCACGACCTTCGATACATGGCCGCCGTCCTTCTCGGCCAGCACGTCGAGCTCCGCCACCTCGCCGTTGAGCGCGATCTCGCCGCTCAATTGCAGCGAGGACGGGCCGGCACGGGCAAAGGCGATATTGTCGATGACGAGCGACAGTGGGCCGTTGGCGGTATCGGCAAGCTTGACGTCGATGCCCGAGATGCGCACCGAATCCGTGGACCCGCGCGTCAGGAACCTGTCGAACAGGTCGAGATGCGAAAAGACCGTCTCGATCGCCGCCGGCATGGCGTCGATGCGCAGATTGTCGAGCTTGAGGGGAGCGCCGGAGGGCAGAAGCGCGGTATCGAGTGCGATATCGTCGGCCTCGATCGCAGTAATCGCGATGCGGCCGCGGAAAAGCTGGAGCGGATCGAGCGCCATGCTGATCGAGCCCGTCGTCGACATATGCTCGCCGCTCTCCTGGTCGATCATGTTGACGTCGCGCGCTTCGAGCGCCAGCCGGAAACCCGAGGTGAAGCGGATGACGGTGGAACCGACCTCGGCGCGGTAGCGCGGTCCGGCCGCGCTGTTCAGCGCCGCCTGCGCCTGCTCTGACAGCGGCTTGTCGAACATGCCGCTCTCGACGGTAAAGACGATGGCCGCGAGAATGAGGAGAATCAGCCCGATAAATCCACAGGTCAGCTTCGCCGTGCCGCGCATCGGCGAGCGCGGCGGCGGGCAGTGAACGATGATCGGATCCTCTGTCTGAGCCGACGGCAAGCGGTCCAGCGCAACGATATCCTTCTTGCGAAACGTGACCTTTTCGCCGCGGATGGCTGACATGCGCCCTTGGGCTCTCCCTTAAATTGAAGAAATGAACCCGGCCATGCTGGACGGGTTTCCGTCCACTATATAATTCGGGGAAAGAAAGTGTCATCCACAAACCCGGCAAAAGAAAGGTTTTCATAATGGCGGTTCCCGGCATCGGCGCCACGGCTCCCGATTTCAACCTCCCCCGCGACGGCGGCGGCCGCGTTTCGCTGGCAGAATTCCATGGCAGGCCGCTCGTGCTGTTCTTCTATCCCAAGGACGACACGACGGGCTGCACCGCCGAATCACTGGCTTTCACTGCGCTGGCAGCCGAGTTCGAGGCGGCGGGTGCCGTCGTCATCGGCATGTCGCCCGATTCGGCCGCCTGCCATGACAGGTTCGTCAAGAAACACCGTCTTTCGGTGGCGCTCGCCTCGGACGAGGAAAAGACGACGCTGCAGGCCTACGGCGTCTGGAAGGAAAAGAGCATGTATGGCCGCAATTTCATGGGCGTCGAGCGCACCACTTTCCTGATTCGCCAGGACGGCACCATCGCCACCATCTGGCAGAAGGTGAAAGTGCAGGGCCATGCAGAAACCGTGCTCGAAGCAGTGAAGAAACTCGCCGCGTGACCGGGCACCTCACGATAACCTCGCTGCGCGGCGGCGCCATCGACGCCATCAGTTCCGCCGATCTCGACCGCAAGACAGCACTTGCGCAGGAAAGCGCCACCCGCTGGTTCGCCCGCCGGGTGTCGCTGCGTTCGCCGCTCGATGCCGCCCTGCCCGACCGGCCCGGCCGGCCGGAGAAACCTCTGCTGACGCCGCCCACCCAGGTGGAGAAGCGCTCGCTGCATACGCTGAAGGGTCGCATCGCCCTGCTGCATGCCATTGCCCATATCGAACTCAATGCCGTCGATCTGGCGCTCGATATCGTCGCGCGATTCGCCACCGAACAGGTGCCGAATTCCTTTTTCGACGGCTGGATGCAGGTCGCGTTCGAAGAAGCGAAGCATTTCCGCATGGTGCGCGCCCGTCTCAACGATCTCGGCGCCGATTACGGCGATCTTCCCGCCCATGACGGTCTCTGGCAGGCCGCCCATTCGACGCGCAACGATCTGACGGCGCGCCTTGCCGTCGTGCCGCTGATTCTCGAGGCGCGCGGCCTCGACGTGACGCCTTCGCTGCAGGCGAAGATGCGCGAGACCGGCGATCTCGAAAGTGCAGCGGTTCTTGACGTGATCTACAATGACGAGAAAGGCCATGTCGCCGTCGGCGCCAAATGGTTCCGTTTTCTCTGCGCCCGCGAGAAGCGCGACCCGGCAAAAGCCTTCCAGGAACTGGTGCGCGCCAATTTCCGCGGCCCGCTGAAGCCGCCCTTCAACGACCTCGCCCGCGCCGAAGCCGGGCTGACGCCGTCTTTCTACCGCTCGCTGGCGTCGATCAGCCACGCCTGAACTGGCTGGAAATTCTAGCGCGATGGTGGCAATTAAAGCATTCATTAACCATAACGGTGTCTAATTTTCCGAAAGAGGCGTGGCGCATCAATCGGGAGAGCCTGCGTGGACAGCGGACAACAGCACCGGGTATTCGGCCGGCGGGCGCAGCAGCACATCCTCATCCTGGCAAGCGGCGACAAGGTTCGCCACATGACGGTCAGGCCGTGGATGGCGGCCCTCGCCTTCTGTTTGGTCGGCGTCTTCTCCATCGGCTATCTCCTGGCGACCTCCTATCTCGTGCTGCGCGACGATCTGATCGGCGCCACCATGGCCCGGCAGGCCCGCATGCAGCATGACTACGAGGATCGCATCGCCGCCCTTCGCGCCCAGGTCGACCGCATCACCTCACGCCAGCTTCTCGACCAGCAGGTGGTCGAGGACAAGGTCGACAAGCTGATGGAACAGCAGATGGCACTGACCTCGCGCCACGGCAAGCTCGACAACCTGCTCGATCGCGCCGAAAGCTCCGGCCTGACGGAAAAGGATGGCGCCGCGCCCGTGCCGTCATCGCCCGCCCAATCTTATGCCCCCGATGTCAAGGACAAGCGCGCTTCGCTCACCGGCGGCGGCGAAGCCATCGAGAAGATGATGGCGAGCGGTTCGCCTGCCGATGCGACACCCGACAATACGACACTTGCCTATGTACCGGCCACCGAGACGGTTGGCGACCGCGCCGACCGCATCTTCTCCAAGGTGACGTTGTCGCTGAAGGATGTCGAGCAGGATCAGCGCAGCCGCATCGAGCAACTGACGAGTGACGCCGGCAATGCCGCCAACACGATCGAGACCGTGCTGACCCGCTTCAAGATCCCCATGCCCGGGACCGCCGCCAAAGACGACGATAGCGCCGTCGGCGGCCCCTATGTCGAGCCTGAAAGCAACGACGACTTCAACAATTCGCTGGTCGAACTCGATGGCGCCCTGACCCGGCTCGAAGCCGTGCGCAGCACCGCCGAATCACTGCCCTTCCGCAATCCCGCCATCGGCAGGGAAGTGACCAGCCCCTTCGGCAACCGCCGCGATCCGTTCCTTGGTCGCCTGGCACTCCATTCCGGCATCGACTTCCGCTTTTCGCCGGGCGAGAAGATCCGCCCGACGGCGCCCGGCAAGGTGATCTCAGCCGGCTGGACCGGCGGTTACGGCAACATGGTCGAGGTCGATCACGGCAACGGCATTTCGACGCGCTACGGGCATATGTCCGAGGTCATGGTCAAGGTCGGCGATACGGTCGATCGCAATGACGTCATCGGCCTTGCCGGCAGCACCGGCCGCTCGACGGGCACGCATCTGCATTACGAAGTGCGCCAGGACGGCCATGCCGTCGATCCAGTATATTTCATGAATGCAGGCCTTAAACTCGCCACG
>Ga0307515_10020870_pt1 | contig 11647 bp, 6 predicted proteins | sample 17_EM_MG_FD_194513 | JGI IMG/M metagenome (GOLD analysis project Ga0307515, IMG submission 194513) | Populus trichocarpa ectomycorrhiza microbial communities from riparian zone in the Pacific Northwest, United States - 17_EM | ecosystem: Host-associated > Plants > Roots > Unclassified | place... | reverse complement strand
AAAATTAAATTATATTTTTATCAATTATTTATATTATTTTTAAATTCATAAAATAGACAAAGTTACATTAAATTAACACCACACAATAAAACTTGATCTGATATGCGCGTAGTGGGGGAGAATAATCTAGAAGGAAACCAAAGTGAAACTGAGGAATCATTGTCGTTGCGACCACCATTTTTCTCTCCTGAATGACAAGAGATCTCACAACAACGGCAGAAATTTGAATCATAACCATAGACGACTTTTCTTTTTCTTCAAAGTCCCACCACCGTTCCCCATCCCAGCCTCCTTTCTTGACCTTCTTGCATGAACACCACCATGACCACCCTCATCTCCATCACTGACCTCCTCCATCATCAACCTTTCCGATGAGATCACATTTGCAGTCAAATGGGTAGCCCAAAACTACCTTCAGCCGGGAAACATCCATAAATTTTTCATTATCTATAAAGATTTTATGTGTGTGTATATAAATATCTAATAATTCTAGTACAAATTAAAATATAATTTATGAAAAAAATTATGGGTTGTTCATATTAGAGTGATTTGGATATAGACTTTTATGCCATCGTTCAGTATTTTTCGATCAAATGGGATAAAAATCAATGAACCGAGAAAGATTTCAACATAGAACCTGAAAAGGAAAAAGAAAGAAAGACGATGAAAATATTAAGAGGCCCATAAAGTACGAGTAATAAAATAAATAAAAATGCAGGCTGTGGGGTTCGAACCCACGCGTACTTATGTACAGAAGATCTTAAGTCTTCCCCCTTAACCTCTCGGGCAAACCTGCTGTTTGTTACGTTTCTCGAATTTAATTTTATAGTATGATTATATTCAATGATGTATTCTTATCCCGCAGCAATGGCGGCCATAACTTTTTTCTTTCTCCTTCAAAATTCTTTGGATAACTAATGTGGTATTTATACTTACTTTTACACTGTATTTTGCACCAAATTATAGAACTTAAAACGATGATTCCCGGTGCTTGAGGGTATTTTAATTTTGTGGGCAGCCAGATACTTGAGCACAGAAGACTTCAAACCAGAAAAAAGAAGAAAAGCAGCAACCTGAAGGCACTTGCACCTTCTCCTGTGCAACATTCCTTCTGTCATTTCAATAATATTGATGGCAAAAACCAAATATATGATGTCCATTTCTAGTAACCTTTTTTCTTTCACATAGAATAAAATGGTCACGCATTTCCCTTCTCGTTTTCCATAAATTCCTTGTATCACTGTTCAACAAAGGCAGCCAAAAGAGTTCTGCAGTGATATGTAATTTCTATTAGAATACACTCAGCTCTCACTGCCTCATGACCCTTTTTTTTTAAATCAAGAAATGATACCGGAAATGATGACCAAGAAAATGGACGGTTGAGACCAAGCAGTTCATCGACTCCCGGACAAGTTATTAGCTCTTTGCCAAAACAAAGCTTCAGCACATCTCTGCTTTTCAGGTTCCTAAGCCTGCCACTTTATCAGTTCCAAGTATACAATTTTTTGTGATTGTTAATGAATTCACAAAGTTGGGACTCAAACTCGAGTCCTTAACCCTCTTGCTTTGCAAGAATCCATTCTTCAACGAGAAAAATGAAAGCTGAGAAAAGAACATTGGAAGAGAGAATAATGAGAAAATGAATATTCTGGAAAGGGCTTTGCAGGAATACTATTCCACAGTAATGCAGGTTTTCTCATAATGAATTCAGATAAATGCTTTACCATGGACAAGCGACCATAGCGTGGGCTAAGAATATGCATCCGTTACACCTTTTCAACTTCTAAACTACAATCCTTAACTCCTCATGGTAACTAAACAAAGATGAAGTTGGTATGATTCATAAGTTGCATCACTTACTCTGCCCGTTATCATTCCATGAGCACTGTATCCCTGTTTCTGGTGTGTGTTTCCTTTCAGCAGAATTTTCTTCCTCGCCAAAAAGTGAAGTCTTGAAGTTTCAGTAAACATAGGTATGATCATTGTACATGTGGGCTGTCATGTTCAAAGATTGAAGCATTGCTTCTCCTTTTTTGTTGAAAGTGAACACAGATATGCCACCATTATTTACATCAATTGAGCGGAACCTGAACCAACAAATAAAGCACTTATAAGCTGAAAGTATGCAGCAAAAAGTGTTACTGTTGTATACTCAAGCATGGTGGCAATCAGGCTTCAATAAAATGTCTAAATAAGGCCACATTAAACTTAATACCGAAAAACAGCCCCAGGCTCAAAGATGTTCCAGGTATTTGAGAACTAGCTGTAGATATCCCAGAAGGATCATTATGCCTTAAACAGGGATACTGAAATTATTTCAAGTCCAGCACATACCTCTCTGGACTTAGCCCCAAAGCTGTACAGATCAATGCCCTCAATATTGACTTATGTGTGATGACCAAAAAGTTTTCTCCCTGAAGAAAATATTTTCAAGTCAGTAGATTTAACATTTCATGAAAACTAATAAGGTATACCCATCAGAAGCAAAGTTACTCACAGACGAAAACAATATTTCCTTCCAAGCTTCTCTAGCCGTCCCCCATAGCTTTCGCACAGGGTAGATGCCATTGACAGTAAAATTAGCAGGATCTTCTCTCCATGTTGTGTACTCCTTTGGATATTTCTCCCTAGCATCCACTGCCTCCAAATTCAGAACGTGATTTAGTCTTATAGAAATGAAAAGAAAAATGCATGTTCAGTGTTATTCTCCACTAGATTGTGGAGACTAGTTTTATTCATTAAAGTTGACTGCTCATTCTTCAAATTTGACTGAGTTATGACTTATGAACACCACAACTTGGTGATGGGGTGAGAAAGAACTTGACGAGTAAACAAGAGAATTGTACGAAGAAATTCTCAAGCTTTAGCAGTAGCTGAGCAAATAAAACAAAAGGAACAGACCATTTTTCATGCCTTCAAGGTAAAATAGATGGGCCTCCTTCAATGAATCCAGAAAAACCAGTGGCTCGTCCCTCCCTTGCCATATGACTTCGGCAGTGGACTGCATTGAATGCCAAGTTTGTAATTTGATAGAGAGAAACACTGAAAGTTAGGATATCAATCATGGCAATCATTGATCAAACCTTGGCACGAGATATTGGACTTGAAAAGCACCGATCAAAGTACATATTTCCCAAGGCTTTCCTACACCTCTCCGCTTGCCTCACTCCAGTTTCTGATAAGACAGATAAGTTTGAGCTTCCCTAGGTACGCATAACATAATCAGGTTAGCAGCTTACAGAGAATGGTCAAAAAAGAAATTTTTATCCACAAATTGCAAGAGAGAAGCTAAAAACCTGAACTCTACTCTCTTTGTTCCAAGAACTAAGACCGTGCCTTACAATAGTAACCTTCTTTGGAGATGATAATAACTTCTGAGTAAGTGATGTTGATGCTCTATCAAAATCATATGCACCGCCAGTCAAATAAGAGTCATTTACAATCTTCTCTGTCATAAATCCATGACAAAAATCAGCTTCAATTGGGAACAAGCTTCACCTAGCACTTCACAAGATTGATTGAGCAAGCCTTGTGATCGCGGCAGATGGAGGGAAGGGGGTATTATGCATAAATGCCTTGTGCACTTATAGGTTGGCATCATGTCATGTATACTAAGATTATGTAATGCTATTGCCATTCACACAAAATATGCTAAAAAGGGTTTCTTTTATGCCAAACACCATATGTGCTCAATGGCTTCATTAATTTCATTACATAGAAAAACTGCAACCTATTGAACTCCTATCACTGTTGAGATTTTCCCCAGGAAATACTTATTACCATCTCTCAGATTGGTACAGTTCATAAATTTCTTTCTTCATTTCTCCAAATAGGCAATTGCAACCAGAACACTGAGTACCCTGCAAACTGGCTTGGTACTCTCTATCACTACAAGGCACGAGTTGGTGAAATCCTAGTGTGATGGCTTTTCGGACACCAACATTTTCTAGGCCTCAATTCTTATTTGTTCTGGGGTGGTTGTGTTACTTGTGTACAGAAGAAAGTCATATGAAGATTCTCAAGAAACTTGCAAGGCTTTCAATAATGATATCTGCAAGACTAAAACTAGAGCAAGCACCCTATTCTGAGAGTACATAAAATGATCAACTGAGGAAAAATTACATCCTTTAACAGGTCAAAAAGGCCACAGAGCTAACCATATTGCAAAACCAAATTCTCATAATTAATCCCAGACCACTCAAAAGTAAAGCATGCAAACAACTTTGTTGAAACATATAGCTAGAACACTGGATTCTTTACAATTTTGTGTATTGGATTTATAATGGAAACTTAATCCATTGCTTACAGAATGGAGAAGTACAAAAGCAAGAGCTTACCGGCGGTTAAAGGAATGTCCGGACTAGAATTTGAGCATTGAATTTTGAGTCTGGCAGAATGCTTAGCAGGTCTTTTTGAATCACAAGTGAATGAACAGCTTGAAGAAAGAGGAGCTCTGAAGGTGAGAACTCCACAAATCATCTTGCAGTAAGATGTGTCCGAAAACTAAGTGTATGTTAATGGTTCTTCTCTGTTTTTTTATGTCCCATTTGGCTCTCTACCATGTCAGTTGGTGGTTTAGATGCATTGACGAGGAAATACTGACTGGGGACTATGGTGAATGTTGATCAGATATATTTGCTTGACCCCTTTTCTTTCCAGGGCAAACTTCATTTTCGTCCCTATAAATTCATCAATGTTTCAATTCTACTGTTATAGTTTAAGAATTATCACTGTTACCATTCTAGTTTCTAAAAGGTTCTGATGTTACCCCTAAGTGATTTCCCTCTCTCTCTCTTCTCCCTCTGTTTCTGCATTTCCTCTCCTCTCTCTCTCTCTCTCTCTCTCCCTCCATCCATCTATTCTAACCTGATACTTGTGGTAGAGGTTTACGAAAGAGATAATGAGGGGAACACGTGGCATGCATAACCGTATATGAATGCTATACAGCCTTATCAATATCACAGAGGAAAAGTCTAAAATACCCACAAAAGTATACCATGCCGTAAAGGTACTAAAAAAACCAACCATTTGACAATCGAAACCTTCCACAGCTAAATGATTATTATTATTATTATTAACAAAACACTATAAAAGAGATGGCAATTAATTGTAATTCATCTCAGATAATACCATTTATTTTAATAGTATAGTGTTTTTTAATAAAAATTATATTTTATTTTTCAATTTTAATTTTATCATTTAATATTTAATTTAATGAGAATTGAATTTTATATTTTTTTTATAAAATTATTATAGTCTCATTACTCGAGTTACAAGTTTGACGAGCAACCCTAGGCTAATTTGCGTAATATTTTTAGTTTTTTTTTTAATTTTATCTTTCAACATTAGGTTAATTGAGAATTGTACTTCATAATTTGTTTCAATTTACTTTCTATGTGATTATCCTAACTTCATGACTCGGGTTACATGATTGGTGGGTTAACTTAAGTTGACTCAGATTGTTTTTTTTTATTAAGTTATCTTGGTTATATGATTCAGGTCACAAATTTAAAGTGTTAACCCGGTTTGACTCATGTCATTTTATAATGTACTTTTTAATTGATATTATTTTTTAATTTTCATCCTTCAACGTTGTGTTGATTGAGAGTTGAACTTCATAATTTATTTTAATTTTTATATTTATAGGGTTATCTTAATTTCATAACCCAAGTTGCAAGTTTGGTAGGTTAACTTTGATCTTTTTTTATTAATTTTTTTTCAAGTTCATCTTTTAATATTGAGTTAATTGAGAAAAACTCGTTGGAAAACAACAAAAGAGAGAGAATGTTATTGGTTGGCCAAGCTTCTACCACACAAAAAGAGGATCTTTGTATCAATAAGTTTTTTTTCTCGAGAGGAGTTTAATGGAGGCAGTTTTCTCCTTCGAAAAAATTATATAAGGTTTTGTTTATTTTTTTTTATTTAGTTGATTTTTGTTTTTCAGAGTGATTTTGGGGTTGTTGAGTGGTTTTTTGATGAATAAATTATTTTTTAATGTGTTTTTAAATAAAAACAAGTTGAAAATTAGGTTTTTTGGGGGTAGACTACATGAGACCAATCGCACGCCTTAAAAAAATCAGAAAATACAAGAGCGCCCGCTTATGAGGAAAAAATAAAAAACTAGATGTGGGCCTATGTGCACTTAGGCTGTTTTATTACGGTCTGCTGAGTGGGTTTAGCCCATTAGCACTTGACATCTTTGTTTATATATCATTTTCTGTTAATTTTTTCTATTTAAATATTATTCTGTTAATTTTTTCTATTTAAATATTGTTTTGTGCTTACTCTCTTGTCTGTAAAAGAAAATCGAATCAATCTTTTTAGATAGTGATTGATCTTTTTAAATTGTATTTTAGTTACATGACACTTTTAAAAGATTAGTTTGATTTAAATTAAGTTTTTTTCTTTTATATTTTACATGAATTAGCTGTATTTGTATGAATTTTATATTAAAAAAGAAATCATTTGTTATTAACAACAAACCTTAAAATAAAATTAATACAAAATTTTCTTCATGCTAAAAACAAGCTGGCAATGCTCACACTTTCTTCTTTGTTTTTTTCATTGAAAAACAACTTTTGATTCGACCATTAGCGTAGCACAGGTAAGTTAGCTAGCGTTTCACTGAAAATAGGAGTGAGACCCTTATGTTATAGTTCTCAGAATTTTAAGAACCAATCTAAAAAAAAGTTTAGATTATTGAATTATTAAATTAGATTATGAGATTAATTTGGGTTTATTATTTTTATAAACAACATAGTTTTGTTTTTCTAATCTTTTTGATATTAACGTGGCTAGATTTTACTCGGTCAACTAAGTTATTAAAATGCTAATTCAGTTATTCAATTTTAATCAAATCAATATCTTATCCGATTCAATTAAAAATCCAACTTATATCAGATTCTAAGTTATGAGTTTCTTAAATCAACACAATAAATCTAACCATGTTAATAACTACTAGATAATTGGTTCGCACCATGTCACAGGTCAGATCAGTTTTTTTAACCTAAAACAAAAAATGTTTAAGTGTTGTTAATATCTTTTTCTAGAAGTAAGAAAAATGTTAATCATTAACTCAAAATGTGATGTATATGTTTAATAAAATAAATTGAGAATTATATACACTAACAAATGTAAAATAAAAAGAAAAAGATCTCAACACTAACATTTAAATTAGGGGGGGTTCTTTTGACCTAAAAATTAATTTTTAACTCATTTTCACCTAAAAAACCCTCTAATTAACACCTTTAGAACCTCCAAAAACTTACTTACCAATCCAAAAATCCTCTAAAATTGGTCAAAAAATATAAAATCAAATCGGGGAATGTTCTCTCAACCCCAATTTATTTTTCCAAACAATATTAAGGTTTTAAAAGACCTCAATTGGATTTTTCTCGTCAAATAAAATCCGTTGATGAAATGTGGCCACTCAATAACTCTCCCTCTTTCGCTGTAAATTAAGCAATTTTCTTTTTGCTCTTCTAAATTGAGAGACTGAAATGTGAATAAAATAAAGTCTTGAACTAAATCGTATAATTTTCAAATTAAAGGGACAAAAAATGAATTTGGTCAAAATCTTAAGCCAAAAAAGGTGTTGACACCAATTTTTTGTTTTAAGGGTTGCCATTTCACCAAGCCTTTAATTTTAGTGCCTTGATTTTTATTTTTTCACAAATAACACTTTTTTTTTACGAAATCAAAAACCAACTTGGTGTTGGAAATTTTTTATTTAGATTACAATAGCTTGAAAGAAAATAACACAAACCAAATAATCAAGTTGAACCATCAATCAATATAATGTGAAAAGATGAAATTAAAAAGGAAAAACAAAATAGCCAAGCTAAAAAAAAGAAATAAATGACCAAAAAAGAAAAATATTTTCTTCTTAAATAAAGGATTATATTTTCAATTTTGGTCCTCTCAGTTTTAATTATTCATAAAAAAATCAAATCAAATTTTTCTTTTTAAAATCAAGAATGAACTCATTGCTAGGTTTTTTTTTTAGATTACAAAAACTCAAAAGGAGCCCGAAATAAATTATCAAACTCAATTATCAATTAATGCAATGTGAAAGAGTTAAATTAAAAAAAAAAATTGATGACCCAAGAAAAAAAAATAAAAAAAAAAAACACTTTCACAATGATTCACTTATGTGTCTTTAGCTTTTCTTTTCTTAATGTCCTCGCTATAAAGGATTAGCTTGCTTGATAGTTAATAAGTTATATTTCATTTTTTATTTTATTATTTCAAATTTTAGAATCATAATTGTAGAAAATTTATTGAATTTATTATGTGGAGGAATGCATTTTATAAATTATCTAGAGACAAAACAAAAACAAATTCAATTGCCTAAAAAGTGATGCAACTTATCATTCAAAAGGGAAAAAAAAAAACAGAGAGACGAGCCCCTCTTGCAGCGAAAAAACCTTCTAACTGTTAATAAAATATGTTGTCGTCTAGCATTGAGGTTATTGTTATACTATAAGTAGTTCCCTGGTTGCTGGTTAGCGCGTTCGGTGGCGCCAGTGGCAGTGAAAGGGAGCATGGAAGAGATATGCGAAACTGCATTTACGTACTGTGAAAACTTGTCGAGGCAGCAGAAGAAAATGTAACTCATTTTTATACATCAATGGATAAGGACGGAGATGGATGGATAAGCCTCAGTGAATATAAGAAGTTCCTTGAGAAGAAAGGTTTCGCATGCATCACAAAACGGAACTTCTTTGAAGCCCTGGGCAAGTACGGGAATGACTCTTGATTTTAGTGAATTCCTCACCGTCTACTACCTCTACGCAGCTTAAACAGTGATCTTTTGTGAAGCCTTTCTTGAGGGAGTCTGCTTCTCTTGCTGTCACAGCTTCTGTGGTTCATCGGGCAATGAATCCGATGACCTTTTATTGTGCTAGAAATATTTCTGATCATCATCAGAACGCTATTTTTGTTTGAAAACCACGCCTTGCTGAAAATGACATGGCCTGAAGAAAGCTCTACAGATCACAAGGTAACGTCTACTATTTACTCATGAGCAATATATATGTATATATAATTAACTTATAGTCTTCAAATAATTAATTTGTGAATCTACAATGGGAATATTCAAGTCCTAGCCTCGCTTGTATCACTCTCATTCATCAGGGACGTTTTAGAACGAGGGGTGTGGATAAGGTAATTGCTTCAATGGAAATGATGAATACAGTTCATGGCTTCTTCAAGGAAACTGGAAAGGACGTTTTTTATTCTGTCGAGGAAACATGCAACGAAATGTAATGAAAATTACATCACAAAGTCTGCTGCAGCCACACAGTATTAATTAAGGACTCCAGCTCCAATAATGAAAACCCCAAGAGCACCATAGCCCGTCGAATAAAGTTTATATAACATCTGTTGTTGATTGCTTTCCTTTTCCTTTGTAGGCCTAGTGATTTCCATGGTTCCTCATGCTTAGTGGCTTCTCCTTGCTAGGCCTGTTAACTCTTAAATGTTCTGAGGTGGTTGCCTCAAGCAGAAAGCCATATGAAGATTCTCAAGAAAATCCTTTCTAAGGGTTCCTACTGTCATATCTACAAGACAATAACTAGAGCAAGCATGCTACACCGATATGTTAAATGATCATCAGTCGGGGAAGAGGTACATGTATTCTTTCACAGGTTAAGCAGTCCTTGAGAAACAGAGAAGTATATAAGCTAAACCAAATTGTATAGATGAAATTACAGTATATATCTTTAGTCTTTACTCAAAGGAAGCTTATCTAAGGTGTTGCAACAAAAATAGGACTGAGGACAACATAGAGAGAACAGAGAAGAAGCACAAAGTAAATTATTGCTGCAGCAAAACCAGCAATAAGAGCTATAGTCACATAGTCGCAGAAATCAGGAACTTGTCCACAAATTGGTAGCCAACCAGCATGAGTGTTCCCTTTCTTGCCCACTTGAGCTATTGCCAACGCAGCAGAAATGCTTGATGTGAGGAGCACTGTTGTGACCTATATGACAAGCAAGTTCCCATGACAATTCATATTTCATTATCACAGAAGCACATATAGCTAAAAGGGGAAGAAGAAGAAGATCTGCATCATTAATTACCATATCTAGGATTACAATCAAGCGCCAAAACAGGCCTTTGAACGAGAGAAGGATAGATATAACGGTGTATCCACCTGCAATTGCCTCTCCAATCACCAAGAACCTAAATGCCAGCATTTGAGACCAGTAAAACCACAAGGCAGGCATAAAAATGTACTAAAAATAGGATGATAATAATGCAGGGGTCAGGGCAGAAAGGTGGGGAAACTAAACTTACTTGAATGCTGGTGTGTTGCTATATTTTGCAGTGAATGTTAAGTTCAAGACTTGGGCAGAGTCATGGCTGGTGACCATGAAGACAATTGCAACCACAGTGGCAGCCAAGGCAAGGAGCCTGAGGGTGTTGGTGAAAATCTTGTTACTCTTAGCCATGGAGGTTAAGCTCTTGTTGGATGACTAAAGTTAGTATGAAGAGGCAAACGCGGTGTCCATGGAAGTTCTTAAATGCAGAAACATTTGGACACAAAAGCCTGGGATAGTCCAGGTGGGTGAAGCTAGCAAGGAGGTGTGATGTGTAGAAAGAGAGAGAGATAGAGGGCTGTGATCTCGTCTCCTCCAATGGTATCTTTCTGGAAACGAGGGTTGGTAACCGGTCAATGCATGGAGCTACAGGGTTCAATGTCTTTGATTTTAATAAAGATTGCTCCTAAAAATTATTTTAATAAAGATAGATTCTAAAAATAATTTTTTTTTTTGTTCAATTTGAGTCTCACTTTACCGATTTCTCCATCATAAAAAAAATTATTTACTTTGAAAAATCATGAGATATTATATTTTATTTTAGAATAATTCCTTTATTAAAAATTTTACTTTTATTTGCTTTATATAAAATAAAATATGTTATTTCTCATTGCATTTGGTTGTTTGTTTTTACATTTTAAAAGTGTTTTTAAAAAATTAAAATTTTTTATTTTTTTTTGCTGCAAATTAATTTTCTTTTTTGTGTTTTCAGATTTTTTGATATGCTGATGTCAATAATAATTTTTTTAAAAAAATTTATTATTTTGATACATTTTCGAGCAAAAAACACTTCAAAAAACAATCACTACCACACTTCCAAACACTATAATTTGGTAGCAGTTGCTTTTTAAAGTGTTTTTCGCTCGTAAATGCATGAAAATAATAATTTTTTTATTTTTTAAAAATTATTTTTGATATTAGCACATCAAAATGATCGGAAAACATAAAAATTTAAATTAAATTAAAAATTAAAAATAAAAAAAATACTTTTAAAATAAAAAAATAAAAACAAAATTGTGAAAATAGGCTCGTCATTTGGCAATTTCGGCTCCAATTATCAATGAGCAGTTGAACTACCAAAACCAATCCGGCCGGAGTTTTACCGCTATTGTCCACGCGGACTTTTTATGGCTAAGTAGATAGGTATTGGAGGCACAGTTTTCAAGCTCATCATTGTACGAGGAAAAGGGGTTATGGGTTCTAGATTAATACGTATTTTTTCAAGCTTTTGATTTTTTTTTAAAGCTTTATATTAATATATTTTTTTAATGTTTTTTATTAGTTTGATAAGCTAATATTAAAAATAAAAATATAAAATTATATTT
>Ga0307515_10020869_pt1 | contig 11647 bp, 12 predicted proteins | sample 17_EM_MG_FD_194513 | JGI IMG/M metagenome (GOLD analysis project Ga0307515, IMG submission 194513) | Populus trichocarpa ectomycorrhiza microbial communities from riparian zone in the Pacific Northwest, United States - 17_EM | ecosystem: Host-associated > Plants > Roots > Unclassified | place... | reverse complement strand
ATATTTCTGGGTTCGCCTCATTTTCTTAAGTGCGATCCACTCAGCTCGATTCGCCCTGCAGTACCGCAAGTGGATGGTACTACGACCACGGTAGTTGCTGTACCATCCCTTACATACGTGGCATTGCAAATCGAGGTTGGCCGAGGGTTCTCCAGCACACACCCGTTGTTCTCGCGCGTCCCGGCGCTGGATCCTTCGAGCGTTCGTGTAACGCGTGCCCCTCATGGTCTCTGGGCTACGACATACCTCGGGTCTGAGCGCGCATCATCCTCACTTAAGCCCATGTGGTTACGTACCAGGTAGACCGGCGACGTGAAATCGCGCGCAGGTGGTGGTAAGAACCGATAAATCTGGGTCTCACAAGTGGTGAGACGACAGAGGTACGTTCTGAGAGTCATATGGGACTTATTAACTTCCTCGGGGCACTTATCAAATCCGGCCCGGCGTCAAGATTACCATAATTCCCGAAGCTCAACCTTATCAGCAGAACCCAATCCTGACGTTATGGCCACCGAATACGGGTGTCTTTGACACGAGTAAAAAAACCGTTCCCCACTGCATTGCGTGGAATTTCATCTGACGGATAATCAAAGTAGGACAGCGTCGGTCTGTACGACTTGGTCCAAAACACCCCAAGTTGCAAGGGACCTGAGTCGCGCGGTCTAAACTCTACCTCCCCCCCGCGGGAGTCCTCAGGTGGCGCGTTACGTAGTTCCATCTGCATAGATGGTGATTGTCCGTTACAAGAAGGGCAGGACCCACATCTTTCGGTAGAGGACGATTTGACTTACCTTTTTCACCACCCACCTGGTGACTTGCGATTCCGACTCATTCGGAACGATCTTTCAGGAAGAGACGGCGCTACCTCCTTTCCCATCCCCAGTGCCGTCATAATTACAATGCTGTACGAAACAACATCCGGCTCGCCTCGTGCCTGTTCCCGTTTCCACGCCGTCACTGCTGACTTCCCATGAACTTCCCATCCGCTGTTTGCCGTCTCTATTCGCCGTACCGCCGGTACTTGACGCACCTCCGCAACGCGTCGATCCCCGTCTATAACGTGACGTGAAACCCCCTTCCGCCCTCTAGCGGAGCTAGCGATCACGACATGTATTTCTGATGGCATGCGACACCCGATTGTTGGACTATCGCATGATGATTCGTGGCATATAAACCGCGGCTACTTGGTGGGCCCTGCCTGTAACTCACCCGGGGCAATAGCAGCCAAGACTCGTCAACATGTTTTGTGAATCAGGTCTATTCTCTCCCCTGCTTAGGGCTGCGCGCTGAACACGGACAGATTGGCACTGACTCACCTAGCTTCCTCAGATACACAGTCCTGGTCCAACGTATACTCGATGGATGTCACCTCGGACGAATGTCTCTCAGAAGTTCGGTCCCTCTTGAGCTGTCCAGCCAAAATCAGCGTCTCTAGGAACTTCCGGGGGAACGAAGCTCAAATATTCATCGATTTTCTCGACCAAGTGAGTAAACTGTGCTACGTGTGGTGTATCTCGGCAACTTAGGACGTCAAACGTAGGTCCTTACACGGTCATACCTCGATGTCAAATTTCGGCAGCGGAGTTTGTTGTTGCTTTCAAAGATTTGCAAAGCCCGTAGCATCATACCCTCCTCGTATATCCTTCGACAGGAGCTCATACGCATTGGGCGGGATTACTACTACGGTGGATTTGCAGACGTGTGCAAGGGCGAATACTTGGGATTGCCCATGGCCGTCAAGGGTCTCAAGATGAACAAGGGGGACTCCGACAAGATGTTCAAGGTATTTCTGATCAACCTCTGCATCGCCATCACTCAACTTCGACCCAGCGATTATGTCGAGAGATCGTCGGTTGGAAACACTTGTCCCATCCGAATATCTTGCCTTTGTTAGGGACCTCTGTGTCGACAGACCCGGATTGTTCCTCATTCTCACTGAGTGGATGCCCAGTGGGAATGTGATGCAGTACGCAAGGTCCAATCCAGGGGCTAACCGTCTGCGATTGGTGAATTCGCTCGTTGTTTCCCCATATCCTTCCTCTCATTCATTCATAACGCGTAGCTCTCTGAGGTCATGTCTGGCGTGGCCTACCTTCACGGGCTCAGGATCGTTCATGGAGATCTCAAAGGGGCAAGTCCAATATTCCCCATGACATGCTTTCGCCGCGCTGACGACTGAAGCAGGCAAACATCCTCGTTGACAACAGTGGCACTGCTCGCGTTGCAGATTTTGGCCTCATGATCATGGCTGATTTGAGCGCGATCCTTCTATCTGAGACCGTTGTTTCCCCTGGGGGGACGCTTTATTGGATGAGTCCGGAGCTGTTGGATCCCCCGCGCTTCGGTTCCGACGGCCGACCAACTCGCGAGTCTGATTGTTATGCACTCGGAATGGTGACCTACGAGGTGGGTTGATCACACCCATCACGAACGGCCCCCACTCACCCGGCCCACAGGTTCTGACAGGCTTCCGTCCATTCCATCATATGTTTGGCTATACACCTGTGCCCGCTATACTGAGAGGCGAGCGTCCGAAAAGACCTTTGGACGCCGAATCTCTGGGCCTTTCCGACGCACTTTGGCAGCTGGCACAGTCGTGCTGGAGCGAGTCGAGTTCGGATCGACCAACCGTCCAGCAGTTATTCGAATACATTTCCCTCGCTGCACTTGGTTGGGTTCCCCCTCCGGTGTATCCCGCCATCGTGATAGATACCGGCGAAATCACCGGTTCAAATTCATCCGGGTCATCGGGAATGTTACCGGAGAATCTGACATACGATACGTAGGACCGGGAGCTCTATAGAAGGACCGGTTGTCCCCATAATTGTAATATTTCTCTTCCTGTCTACCTTGGTACATATTACTTCTCCGACGATTTATTTCGTTCCTATGTGAGTGGGTTCAGAGCTTTGGTTATAGTGATGAGCTTGAGCGTTAGTTACGGTGACCAACGTGTTCTCTCCGTGACGCGAGCAGTGATTTGGATTCAGGAACATCATCCCCCCTCCTAACTGTTCCATCCCCGCCTCTGAACCGGTTAAAGGTGGATTCCGGCCTAGTGATTTGGCACGTGTTCCTCTCCCGAGGACATTGCGACGAAACACAACTCAGGATCATGCCCACGTTGATGTTCGGAAGGACCAAGGGACATCTGGCTTCGATACGACCGTCATTTTCGAACAGTGGTGCAACTTCGAGCTTTTGCGCTCATTCGTGATTGAGCAAACATTTCAGCACGGCGATGTGATCGACATATTTACGCTTGTTGACGCTGACCGGGACCGCCAACCGATTCAGTTGAACCAAACCCCCCATCATCCCTCGCGACTCTGGATGAGCCTCCCTCAGGAACTGATTGAGGAGATCCTCAGTTATCTGAGATCCCGTGACAAACGGGATCAACAGTCGTTGCGAAATTGTTCGCTGGTCGCGAAATCGTGGATAAACCCCAGCAGACGACGCCTCTTCAAAACCGTGGTTATCAGAAAGCGGGACCGTCAGTCGTGGCTGGATAAAATTTCACCTTCAAACACCGAGCTGCTCCGTCACCTCCGCTCTCTCTGCTTCTCAGGTTCTGGCCCCTGGGAATTGGCTCCTTTCACTAGATTCACCGAAGACCTCTACGTCTATTTCCCCTCGCTCCGTCGACTTCGCACCATCGGATTATCCGGAGCGCACATCTCCTCCGACATTCCCGAACGGATAGAGATGTTTCCTTCCCGTGGCGCTCGTTCATAGCGCTTATCGACTATTTTCCAAACCTACGAAACCTCGAATTGTCGAGTCTTTTCTTCAAGGACGACAACATGAGCCCCCCTCCTCTGTCCAGACCTCTGCGTGGGAAACTTTGTTTCTACCTATCCGAGGAAGAATACGTTATCGCTCTCTCTAATTGATTCACCGGACTGGACGTTGAGTACGAAGAACTCGTGATCGACGTGGACCACTTGTCTGACACGTACTCTCAGCGTATCGTCGCCGCGTGTGAGAAGACCCTAAAGCGCCTGAAGTTTCAGTTAAGTGAGTGTGCTGTGCCCTGGGTCACATTACGAACGTTGACTGACTCAAATCCAGTGAATGCCCCTGCGAGTCTCCTCCATTGTCCAGAACTTCGTGAACTCGAGTTCTCTGAGTTGTACCCAACACAGATCCACTTGGCCACCATCTCTACCATCACTTCCATAAACATCTGGAAGATTACATTTTCGAGGTATTCCTCGCCCATATTATTGCACATCTTTTCGAGTCACCACTGTTGGACATCTTTCGACGACTACATATCCACTCTAGCCGATAAGTTGCGCAAGCTGGGGAGCAAAAAAACACTTGAGGTGGAGTTCCAATCTGAGTACCTGGTCGTAGACTCCCTCCCGGTGGATTACAAGAGGTTCTTGCCAAAGTTCAGAGAGAAAGGCCGGGTGAGGATTGCGGATCCTTTGAGTAGATGGGTCCTGGAGCTTCCCGTTTGTTTTCACTCACCCGTGTCATGCTACCTTCTGACTCGGATTCCAGCAAATTGCTTGACCGGACCGGATGCATGATGAATCGTTCGGACACCCGAAGGCGACACGGCGAAACGTGGGATTTTCAATGGTACTCCGTACAGATCTTCTGGAGAAAATGTACATACGAATCTTGTAACCCATTGTAGAAGTATCAGAGTCACGAAAGCGAACGTTGATTTCAGCTGATGAGGAGAGTTGAGCCCCCGGCTCAATGTCTGAAGGAATCCTCCGTTCCCACGACACAATCGATCACCATCACCTCTCCCAGCAGCGGATTCGATGAATCTTCCTCACGAACTACTCGACGAGATCCTCAGCTATCTGCCACCGAGCTGCGAGCGGGATCGACGAAATTGTTCATTGGTCGCGAAATCATGGACGAACCCCAGCCGAAGACTCCTTTTCAGAACAGTTATTATCCGAGCAACGACCCTTCGATGCGATGGACTGGCTGCTCCCTCTTGCACCACGCTACAGTGTTAGCGACGTAGGATAATATGCGGATGTGCTGCAGCAACTCGTCGTTCGCGGGCGAGATGGTGTCCAACCACGACCGATGTCCTCCAGGACTATCTCCCATCCCTCCACCGACTTCGAAACCTCTCCCTATCCTCTATGCACATTCCATCGGATATCTCTCAACGAATCGAGATATTCTCAGCTTTTCGACACACCCTCTCGAGTTTTTCCATCACTCGCTGCAATATCACGATTAGCGCGCTCGTAACTCTCATCAACTATTTCTCAAACCTCAACCGCCTCGATCTCAACCTTCTCTTGCACGAAGTGGATGGCGAGCCCCCCTCTTCTCTTTCTCGTCCTCTGATACGGTATCTCCACATCTCCGACCCCAGGAAGGATGATCTCGGGATCCTTAATCAGCTGTCGGAACTTGGACTGGTAGTCAACAAGCTCTTCATCGGAACGTGGTCACCGTCTCCCCCACGCGCCTTCAGTCTCATCGCCGATTCCCTAGGAATAAACGCCAAGTGCATAAGGCTGTTTCGAAGTAGTGAATGTGGTGCGTACACATGAGTGCCGACCGTGATACCTGCTAATTCAAACTTTATGCTCCTACAGGCCGTCTGAAATACGAACCCGCACTACTCGCTCGCTGCCAGGCGCTTCAGGAGTTGGAGTTAGATACGAGGTGTCTGGGGAGAGCTGAAGTGGACATCCTTTCTTCCATCACCTCCACAAGCATTCGAAAGATCTCCCTCGTGTTTCGGGGCAAATGGCGTGGTATCGAGTGGGAGATCCTTGATGAGCCTCTGTATCGAGCGGCCGACCGATCTAGGCGTACACAGAAACTGGAGGTGGATATTCGAGTCGTGAATATGACGCCTAAGGCGGATGGAGGCACTGGGTTGGCGAGGATTGCGGATTCCCTCAGCCGGTTTAAGGAGAAGGGTCATATCAGAGTCATCCGGGTGTGTTGGCGCGGGGGTGTTCATGTTCATGTTGTTTACCCCCGCCCCATCCCCGGCAGAGTGATGTAGGGAGAGGGTTGTGGACAGGAATGTGCTTTCCAGTGGTGTAGATGGTGGGGCGAGGCGAGTAAATGCAGGGAGTACCGATGTCATTCGCTAGTTGAAGAGGATGACACGACATCTGAGCTCACGGTGTTAAGAGTTAGCGTTCTCGCTCCCCGCTTGCACCTCCGATCAATTGTTGTTTGGCCGTGTTTACGCGTCTCGTGTACTACAATCGCGACTCATCTCGATCTTTTGTCTCCTCAGTTCTTGCAATTCATCTGAGGATCTCATCTAGCCGTGCTAGATTCCAACACACGGAACCTGAACCGGGCAGCCTCGGTATTGGCGCGGTTCTTCGACCTCCAGTGAAGGTCTAGGCCACAAGGCCTCGTGGACATCGAACCGACCATTCCCGATCATCATCATACGAACCTCTTCTTGCCTTCCAGCATACTCTTTTGTCGTTACCACTCGTGCGAACCTCGGGATTAGGGAAACACCCGAGGAGGGTGACGAACTTGTTTCACGTTATCAACAACCTCGAGATTCGTGAAGTGGAGTTTGAAGTGGGAATTCATCCTACCCTTCACCTTTCTCACGCCACGCATGGGAGACTATTCATCCGCTGTGCTGGCCGCCTGGGGGGTGGGATCCGGAGCCTTTCATCGATCGGTTTACTGGGCTGAAGTTGGAATATGAGGAACTCGTAATTATGGGAAGTTGTCATCAACGTCTTGTTACCGCTGTTGAGGGCAGCCTGAAGCGTCTGCAGGTTACATGGTTCGGCGGTGCGCCCCCACACCGCACCCATCATTTCGCGGCTTACGCGAGTGACCCTACTTCCCAGCGACCCTCATCTCCTTCATCAGCTCCAAAAACCTTCGAAAGCTCACCCTCACCTCGTGGAATTCACGTCCCGAGTTGAAATTCCTCTTGCGCGATCGCTATTGGGTATCGTTGGACGATGTTATATGTGGGCTCGTCAACCGACTGCGGATATCGGGGTACAAGCACACCCTGGAAGTTGAGTCGAGAGTGCAGTTCGTGAACCTGGACGAGGAGGGAGATTAGGATAGGTTCCTGCAAAAGTTCGAGAAAATACGGGTTAGGGTCGTAGAGATTTCGGGTGGGAAATTTCGAGAGTGGCCCTGAGGGATGGGAACCTCGAAGAGCAAAGAGATCTTATATCTGGATACTATACACTCTGCGGGGTAGAATAGATCTAACTTGTATATAGCTGCGATTTCTCTGTCAAATCCATCTATCTTTTGCATCCTTTCATCGATCCATCTCCCCTCACAACCCATGCGTTGTATGCGCCGTGGAATTGTAGACGTTCTGCAGTACGATTGGATGGGCGTGATAACGAGAAATCCGCTTCGTTTTGGTTCGTTGGTCGGTGAATCGTCCTCCCTGGTGGCGATCGAACTCTACCATTGCCATCTCTTTCGGCGAGACCACTGAATCATCCGTGAAGTCGCTTTTTGCTAAAGGCCCATCCGACAAACTTCAAGAAACGTGAGCTTGTATACCTGGACAGCGATAGGAACAGTAAATTCCCTCGTTCTCAGGACCCACAACCCTCACCTGGCCCTTCTTATGGAACCGTGGTAAGTGCACCTTCAACCCCGACTCCTCAACGCACGTATGACTGGCGGTTAAGAACTCGGGTGTGTCGAAAAGCGGGGAATATCTCGATCTGTTGGGGGAGCAATGCAACAGGGTCGGTCAACTTGAGGTGTCGAAGTTGTCGGAACGAGGGTAAATAATCACGGAAGGCGTGATGCAGCGATCCAGTCGCCAGGAGTCGCGACGTAGGATAACGAACGGACGTGTCCTAGTAACTCGACATTGTTTGGCGAAATATTCGGCAGCCATTATCGCAAGCTTCTGAGGCCGTTGATATCAATGTCCTCGAAAAGGTGTTTTTGGCTGGGATGTGTCCATGATCCTGCGACCAGCGAACAGGTCTGGATATACTGTGGGGAACACTTGGGTAGATGTCCGATTATCTCGTCGACCAACTCCTGTGGAAGTCTCATTGTGACCGTGGGGAATGCAGTGGCTGTGGATTGAGAAGGTCAAACCAGGGTAAACGGATGTACGGGCAGACGCGATGGATTCCCAGTGCTGCTTACCAGTTGCTGTCGCCACCGAAGTAAAAGCTGAGCGTTGCGCTAAACGATAGTCAAGAAGCCAAGGGACAAGTGCGACGGGATGACAAGAAGTGGTGGCCTACTGAGCCCAAGTTGCGCATAGGTTGGAGAGTGATGAGGTCGATGGGGGGGAGTCGCGACCATTAAAACGAGGCTCACGCCGACTTGGATGCCGTGAGAAAATGGCTCTAGACTCCCAGCAAATGCCGCCAGCTGTCGTCCGATTCACCTACTAGAACCTCTACCACCACCCACAGTTCGGGAATGACTCTTCCGCTGGGGCTACTCGACGAGATCCTTAACTATCTGCCCCCCGACAACGAGTCGCTCAAAAATTGCTCGTTGGTTGCGAAATCATGGTTACGCCTGAGCCGACAACGCCTCTTCGAAAACGTTTTTATCCAAGACGCGGGGTGCCAGTCGTGGCTAGACAACATCTCACCGACAAACACTGAATTACTCCAACACGTTCGTTCTTTTTGCTTCGCCAGTTTTCACCCCTGGGGAAGGGACCCTCCCCCATGAATACATCAATATCGATGACCTATACATCTATTTCCCCTCGTTCCATCGACTTCACACTATCAGCTTATCTAACGCGCGTATCTCCCTCGACATCCTTGAGCGGATGGATATGTTTTCACCCTGTCAGCATGTCCTCTTGTCTCTCATTCTCGCCGATGTTTCCCTCCCGCGGTGCTCATTCATAACGCTTATCAACTATTTCCCAAACCTCAGAAATCTCGAATTGTCGATTCTATCTTTCGAGGATGACAACAGAGACCCCCCTCCTCTGTCCAGACCCCTGCACGGGAAACTCTGTTTCTACATGTCCCAAGTGGCAGCCATTGTCGCCTTCTCTGGTTGGTTGTCCGCCGGACCGGGGGTGGGATACGGCGAACTGGGGGTTGATGTGGGGTACTTCTCTGCTGCACACTCCCGGCGAATCATCACCGCTTGTGGAAAGAGTCTCAAGCGACTGAGGCTTGAAGTATGTGAGTGTTTTGTATCCAGGTCTATGCTGGAACGTCGACTAACTGGAAGATTCCGTTCTCAAATGAGCGCACCTGTGATACTGTCTCATTGTCCAGAACTCCGTGAACTGGAGTTTTCCATGTTGCAGCCAACAACTCGGCACCGAGACACTGTCTCTTCCATCACCTCTGTGAACATCCGGAAGATCATGTTTTCATACTCCTTGATTGATGCTACACTACAAGCCCTGACGAATAATACCGATCGGACATTTTTTGACGACTGTATATCTGCCCTTGCCGATAAATTGCGCGAGTCGGGGAAGAAACAAACTCTCGAGGTAGAGCTCCGAACGGGCAGAATAGTTTTGGACCCGCTCGTGAACCACAATGGATTCTTGCTCAAGTTCAGGGAGAAAGGCCGAGTGAGAATTGTGGATCGTTAGAGTGGACGAGTCCTGGAGCTTGCCGTTTGCCTTGTTTTCTCACTCGCATCGTGTTTTCGGCTCTAACTTGGATTTCAGTGAAATGGGCCGAAGCTGGAGCATGGAGCATGAAGCTTCGGATCCATGACTCGATGTCTGCCGAGGGAGTCCTCTTCCATGACTACGAGGTGCTACCGACCTACGATACATCTTTTCAAATCTCATTTCAAGTTTCGGTGGAAGTTTAACACCAGATCCCTCTCCGAATTTCCAGATCGACCGGTTGAAGGGTCAAGAGTACTGGGTCGCCGAAGTCCAAGACTACTGACAAGAGCGGAATCGCGTGCGCTGAGAGAGTAATGGGAAGGTGCCCATCGGGAATTCTTGCGCATCACTGAAGTCACGGACAGGATCTCCGCATACAGGGTGTGCCTAGGCGACACCGCAGAGGGCGGCGACACGAAAACATGGCCAGCGGTTGTCCCTGTCGAGGACATCCTTCGGCTGGTGAATGTGTCGGAAGGCAAAGTTCAACAAAACCCTCCGCGTCTTCGATCGTGGTGGATGATGGTATCAGGTTACATAAGCAGCTACCACTCCAATTTTCTTGTATATTGTCCCTCAGATTGGTCCGCCGACCGAGATAACATTGCAGCCTGACCAACCGCGGTGGCCGCCAGTCGCGACCTCTTCCTTTCCACCTCTGTGGGAAATCTGTCAGCGAGAGCAGGGGACGTGGCACCACTCGGTCCTCACCAGCTTCTTTCTCCCGTTCAATCTCCTAGACGGTCGCCTCAATCTCAGAGAGTTCCAGGCTCTAAAAACGCGATGAAACGGAGATTGACGCTGAACGTGAGTACAAACACCGACTGTAATATTGTTGTACCCATCTAACACGCTTATCTCAATGTGTTTAGCACTCGTTTGGACTTCGAGCAGGTTTTTGATCGTCAGTTTGACCGACTCCTCCCTCGTCATATCATCTTTGTGATTTTTCTCCAAGAATTCCCGCACAGTCTTGGAAGAACGGCCGATGGGTTGGCCTAACACACGATTGATCAATAAAACTTGTAGGAACAGCCAAGGTTACGCGAACCTTCCAAGCACTGTAGATGCCACTTGTTTCCGTAATGTACAGACGGGGCCGGGTGTCATTTGGATCAAATCCGACGATGAGAGTCGCAATACCGAATGGTCGAACACCTCCTGATTGTGTGTAACGCTGACAGACTGAGGACCCCAAAAAATCGCGATTGGAATAATACAATTACCTGCTGAACACCCGCGATATGTCGAGTAATCTATTAAATTATAACGGAGTCTTCGACGGTAGGTCGGTGGCTCTGGTATTCTATCCGAGCCTTATCGATGAGCACTCGTCCATCAGCTGTGAGACCTGTGAAATTCAGATCGTAAGCCAGCTGGTGCAACAAGACAGGTACATCACACCCACCGGCAAAGGCTAGACAAACGTGATCGTCGAGCATGAAGACTTGTGCACAGTTCAAGGATCCTGAAGCTGCAGGACCGATTTCTTCTCAACGCCTAGTACGACAACATCCTTGCCTCGGACCCCAACCTTGCAACCAATTGGTATAGTTATCGGGAATACTACAGCGATTGATCCATACAGCGCACGTCCCATTTCGTACGGCTTCGTTTGCGTACTCGACCCGGAGGTATGTCCGATTAGATCACAACTTTCGGGGTACGTTTGGTTTGCCGCACTTGGAATGGATGACCATCGTGGGAGAAAACGGTGAGAGCTGTAAGGAACATCCGGTCAGAATCACAGAGGTCGCGAGATTAAGCAGATACGGACCTCTGTAGTAGGACCTAGACATAGCGGTGTGCTCGTCCAGAAAAGAATTAACCAGATGCCTCCATCAGCTTTGTACATGTTTGTTTGATCGGGATCGGTGTTTCCCGTGACCCGTCCCGTTACCCATTCCGACGTTCCGACATGTCACATGATTACGAAGTACGTCATGCGTGAGTGGGTGTGCCGGGCTCCAACTGAAAGGATGGATGGAGAAGGTCGAGCGAGTTTATCCCTCTCCACCACTTCAATCCCGCACGATGGGATACCCGAAAGTATGTGAACGCGGCTAC
>Ga0307515_10020868_pt1 | contig 11648 bp, 4 predicted proteins | sample 17_EM_MG_FD_194513 | JGI IMG/M metagenome (GOLD analysis project Ga0307515, IMG submission 194513) | Populus trichocarpa ectomycorrhiza microbial communities from riparian zone in the Pacific Northwest, United States - 17_EM | ecosystem: Host-associated > Plants > Roots > Unclassified | place... | reverse complement strand
TATAAGCTGAGCTTATAACTTCAGAAGAGACAATCGCGTACGATTAAGTCTCGGCAGCCCTTTGGCTGACAGCCGGAGAGTCTCCGGGTCGGGCCGTGGCCCTTGAGTGATCGCGAACGATCTAAGAGCCGTAGCTCTTGGGGTAAGCAGTAGCTTGCGAGACCACCTACGATCTCGATGAGCCGTAGCTCTTGAGGTAAGCCGTAGCTTAATGAGGGACAACCGCCTACGGTTTAGTCTCGGCAGCCCTTAGGCTGACAGCCGGAGAGTCTCCGGGTCGGGCCGTAGCCCTTGGACGAGCCGTAGCTCTAAGAGACAATCGCCCTGCGATTAGGTCTCGGCAGCTCTATGGCTGATTGGGCCGTAGCGCTTGGTTGCATTTGATCTGGAAGAGAGGGCAGTAGCTGTAGCTTTAAAAACTAGCCGTCAGTTCTTTAGATAGCCATTAAATAGCAATCGGATAGCCTCTAGGGTAGCTGCATCTCTTTAAGGACGTTCAACCTTCCAAGCTCTATTGGTGGCACTACTCTGCGCAAGTAAACCGTGGTTGGCCTATAGAGTATTATAAGCTTAATCGCGCACGATCCCCCTTAACTCCTGCTAGAAAGCCTTCGGATAGCAATTAAATTACCTTCAGGTCGCCGTCGGGGCAGAGCTGCACCGCTGCACTGTTAATCATATGCGGGTATACCAATCGCGTTTAGAGATGATCGCGTACGATCTGGATAGCCCTAACCTTTGGCTAGATAGCTACCGTCTTCCTTGTCTCCTAATCCATATCTACTAACCGTAAGGCGGATGCGATCTGCCAGACTTTACTAGTATAGCTGCTCTACAGCATACGCGATCGTCTTAGGTAAGGTAGAGGACCTGATCCATATTCCAACACCGTTATGCGGATGCGATCTGCCAGGCGTCTTACTGGTGTAGCTACTCTACAGCGTACGCGGTCGTCCTAGGTAAAAATAGAGGATCGTGAAATGCTCGAGGGCGAAGCCCTCGGCTTGCTGTAGGCTACCACCCATAAGGGTGTAGGATCGGTTTGAATGTAAGGCAGTATTGCTAGGGTGTACGGTAGGGAGCAGGCAAGCCGAGCATGAGTCACATAGGGAGTCGATAGAAGAGGACGATATGGTAATGAGGGTAGGCAATAGCCTCGTACTGAGAGAGACGAACCGATGGGGGAGGAAGGAGGCTGCAAGCCCGAGGAGCTTATAAGGGGTGGCCAAGGCCTAGCCGAAGGCTAGCCTTGGCAGCCCCTGAGAGCTCCCGGGATGTAGCCGAAGTACCCTTACAGGTAGTCTATACCTCTCAGCCAACGACGCTCTAAAATGCTATTTCTATCTATCTACTAGCTATATACGCGCCGATTATCCTCTTAAGAAAGCTTCTTAACTTTATCGCGGCTGCGGTAAGGCCGGTTATCTTAAAGCTAACTACCTTAACCTTATATATAATAATTATAGGGAAGCCGGTTATCTTAAGAGTAACTGTCCTAGTATAACGTATAACTAATATAGTGCTATAGGCCATAGAAAGCGAGACTATCCCTAGCTATTAGGTAAGAAGAAGCGGACTTACCTAAACTATAGCTCCCTAGACTATTAAACTGTCTTCTATAGTTAGGTATATAAGAACTACAGAGTTATAGGGTATAATATTAATAATTATATAAGTAGACCTACTTTAATTTAGGCGATAGACGTCGCAACCGCTTTAGGCAAGGTAGATATACTAGGTGCTGCCGCTTTAAGTATAGCTACTACCTCTTCATTACCCAAACCTCTTAATATAGCCGGCTTTTATCCGGTAGTGGATGGCCTAGTAGATAATCTAGACACCTATATAGAGGATAGCGATTCTATAATAGCCGAACCTTTAGATATACTCTAGCTTCTAAACAATAACTACCTTATAGTTTAGTTTATTATACAAATTATTAAAGAGTATATTATAGCTTATAGCATTACATTCTAGGCGTTTTATAAGACTGGTGAAATGCCTACTTATTGTTTATATAAGACGGCGTCTATTTAATTTACGGATGCCAATATCGCCGGCAACGTTAAGGTTAATACTGCTAATGCTACTTCTCTAGTTATTTAATAACTGTTATATCCAACCACGCTTAAGCATCCTACTCGCATTCTCCCATAAGATACTATAACCCTACGACTTTACTATATTAGGTTTGTTATCGCCTCTAATAAACTTATACTAGGTACGCGTATATTACTTAGTAAGTACTTCTTTATTAATAGGGACTTTAGCTTATTTACGCCGTAAATCTATAAAGCTCGGGATATGCTGTTAAATAGTCCTATAGTTATTGTCCACTTCTTTACACTAGGCACTAAATGGCTTAATAGTTATATTATAAGCCTAAACGCAAGCCTATAATAGTAGAGCGTTAATAATCCTTTAGGTCGCTAGTGGAAGAACTATAATATAAATGTCCAGCTTGGTATATAGCTCTTAGTAAAGGACCAACTATTATATAAAATCCCCGCGAGGTATTAGTTTAATAGCGTTCTTAAGTATTTTACAGTCTAGTTCTATGCCGTAATCGCGAGCCTTAAGGCCGTTAATTAGAACCCCTAGGTACCTACTATTATTTATCTTATTACCTTTCTAGGTAGCGCGGACTAAGTCTACTACACTACTATCTAGATAGTTAATGGTCTTGCCCTTTATACTAACTCCATTATTAATATCTTATTCCTAGGTAAAGACGTAGATAGCTAGGCCAGCTAGAAAGGAGTTATTATTAATACTACTCCCTTTAGCTCCAGCTATAACTACTATACTTTTATCTTTTAACTATAGGTGGGTTATAAGTTTATACTAAACCCTATATTCGCTCTAGAGCATATCCTAAGTAGTAACGACTTTACAATAGTTAGTAACCTAAGTAAGGCCCTAATTACGGCATAAGGTATTAAATCTCTTATAACTAAGCGTGTCCTTAAGGTTGGAATCTCCTAAGAGATTAATACTCTACGCTACCTATAGTAAGGAGGCAACAGTTTCTATATTAAGCGCCAAATTACGCTATCTAATAACTTCACAGATCTCCTACGTATTAATTACTTTAACTATAATATTACTAAGTATAGGAAGAACTCGGTCGATAATACCCTTAAGGCTGTCTTACTGCTACTTAATAAAGAGTAAACGGGTACCTATACTGCGCTTAAATATATAACGGGCGGTATTTTGCTAATATAAGGCCCCGGTAGTATTAGGAAATTAACCTTTTTAACTATCTTAGTACGATACTAGTATTAACTTAGGTCGCCCTAGTAGGATCCTACTAGAATCTAGGTCCTATCACCGTTTAATCACCAACTAAATATACTAGCTAATATAGAGCAGACGACCTCCTCTATAACCAGTCTGCCGTAGGGCAGACGACCTCCTTTATAACTGTCTGCCGCAGGGTAGACGACCTCTTCTATAACCAGTCTGCCGTAGGGCAGACGACCTCCTTTATAACTGTCTGCCGTAGGGTAGACGACCTCTTTTACAACCAGTCTGCCGCAGGGTAGACGACCTCCTCTATAACTGTCTGCCGTAGGGTAGACAACCTCTTCTACAATTAGTCTGCCGTAGGCAGTGCTGCCAACAGTTAACGGATTTGATTGGAAGTTTAATCAGTCCAAGCGTCAGTCCAATCAATTAAATACGAGATTAGATATCAGTTAAGCCAATCAAATATTTGAACCGAGGTCAGATATTTGATAACTGATTGATAGTCTCGGTTAATAGTTTATCCGGTTTAAAATTTTTCAGATTGCCCACTATTATCTTATTATACAATAACCCTATTAACTTTAAAGGGTAATATGAGTTCGGATATTAACAAAACTTCTTAATTATCTGATTCTGATTTACTTGAGACTACCTCAGAAGCATCTCAGCCTACTTAGACCTCGCACGCCTGCGTTTTTGACATTTAATACGATACTCTTAAATACTGTGGCCAGCTTCTTTAGGATATATAGTATCGCTTACGTAATAAACGGGTCCTAAATACAAAGGCAAAGGTTTTTTAGGTTTATTAGTATGGAGCTGATCTACAAGTAAAGGGCTACAAGAAGCTCTGGCTCTGTAAGCGCTGCCATTAAAAAAAGGCTTATAGTACCTAGCTCTTTAATATACTCTCTACCTTATCAATTACATCTTATTTAAAAAAGACCTATGGAATAACTGGAGCCGGCGAGGATCCTAACTCTATCTTATTATAAGGACAAGGTTCTACTTACGTAGGCTTTACACAACGTAGTCTTCTTCTACCGCCATTTAACGATCTTAAATATAAGAAGAACCTTATTAACACAATCATTGCCTATAACCTTAGCTTTTTGACTATTTAAAATATACAATTTCAACAGCTCCTTATTTCTAGCCGACCTAAAATTAAAGCAATCCTTCTATCCTCGTATACTACAATTAGGGGCTGGGTGATAGATACATTTTAGTTAAGGAAGACATAGATTAAGGACAAGATTTTATGTGCAAAAAGCAAAATTAACCTTTTACTCGATGGCTGGCGCTCTCTAAATCATAACGACTATATAGCAATATACGCTTACTTTATTAGTAAGGAGTATAAGCTTAAGCACTATCTTCTAGGTTTCCGGAAAGTGAATAGAGCAAAATCTGGCCAATTAATTGCAGAAATTACAGCCGATGTCATTAATAACTACAAGATTAGCCAGAATCTTGGGGCGTTTATAATGGATAATGCTACGGATAATAATACTATGCTAAAGGAGCTAGCAACTCGGTTTAATATTAACGTTGGCTATTTACGCCTGCAATATCTCGGTTATATTATTAACTTAGTTATTAAGGCCTTACTATTTGGTAAGAGCGTTAGTAAGCTTAAGCGGAAGCTAGCTGGTGCTTTATATAATGACGCATTTAAAATTTGAAATAGTATAGGCCCGATCGGCAAGCTCCATAATATCTATATCTATATTAACTATAATTCAATAAGGATAACAACATTCAGAGAGTGCTAGGAGGAAGACTTCTAATATTACCAGCTTCTTACTAATAGAGGAATTCGGTGGAATTTAACTAAGGCTATAATTTCTCGTGGTATATTCTGTTTCTTTTATTTATATAACGGTACTAGAGTATATCACCTGCCACATTGCCGCTATATCGCCGCAATATGCCGCATATTGCCATTATGTCGCATATTACCATTATATTGCACATTGCTATTATGTTACATATTGTCATTCTTAGTTACCACTAGGGGTATCGTACTACGCGCTATTTCTAGGCTCTTTGCGGTCGTAATAAGTTACTATAAGTTGCCAGCTGGCAACTTATACCGCATATTCCTATAGCAGCACCTATAGTAAACCATATAACTTAGGTATACTGCATAATAAGCCTTAGCAGTCAGCTGTATATATTTATTTACATCGGTCCTAGTAACCCCTTCTTCTTCTCCTTAATTTGGTATTATAAAGATAGCAATCATTTAAGGCTCTGTTTAGAGCCATTTATCTAAGTTATTACAATTTATATTAGCTATTATACTAATAAATACTAGCAATTAAACTACGTGCTGCTATTACCCTTTACTAAACCCGCTGGAAACTTCCAAACCAGTAGGGTGCCTATGACCTTTAACAAGACTTTTTACAAGAGGCCGATTGGGAGGACCTAATTAGGTAGCAAAAAATACTAGTTCTCTTTTGGAAGCTTTGTAAATAAGAGGAAGGTTAAGCATAGAGAGTTAGTTAAGAGGGACAATATAGCGCACTATAGAGAGTTCTCTATGGTATGAACTTTATGTATGATGTTCTTAAGAAAGCGCAGGAGGAGATTAATAAGTCTGATGCCGATTTTAAACGAACTGAGTACTATAATACTAGTATTAACACAGCCTGGCTAAAGCTTAAGAAATACTTTAAGCTAATAGATTTCTCACCTCTTTATATTACAGCTATTGTCCTTCACCCTATACGGCGATTTAAGTACTTTGAGAATAAGTGGGAAGAGTATCTAAGTTGGGTTAAGACCGCAAGGAAGGCATTTAAAGACCTTTTTCTAAGTTATTGTGAAAAGGTTCCTAATATTAATTCCGCCTTTAACTTTAAGAATTAGCCAAATAACGTAAAATCTTTCTACCTTGCATATAACAAATTCTTAGTTAATTACCTATTACGGAAGTATTATAAGCAGAAGAAGAAGGATATGGATAGTCTGGAGCTTAACACCTATCTAAGGTCTTTTAATTGCCGGCTTCTATTAATCTAGGACCCGCTTATGTGGTGGAAGGAGTATTAAACTGACTTTCCTATCCTTGTACGTATGGCATTTAACATATTCTTAATACCAGTAATAAGTAGTGAGGTAGAACGCGTGTTCTTAGCGGCTAAAAGGCTTATTATGGATAAGCGAAATTGCTTAGGAGTAGAGGTTGTAGAGGTTAGTAAGTGCCAGAGGCACTAGCTAAAGGTAGATCTTGTAAATTAAAGCGAATTCCTGCGAATTCTTGCAATTGATAAACTTAATATCTTACCTTTTGTTCTTTCTGCCACTATATCGCGGCACGTTGCTGGGATAACCTCCTAGCCAAATATCTGATTGGAAGTTCAATTAAATCGGCCGTCAATTAGGCTAGCTTCAATTAAATACGGCCCGTGCGTTAGTCAATTAAATATCCTAGCAATCAGTCCGGATATTTGACTGTTGGTAGCACTGGCCGTAGGGTAGACGACCTCTTCTATAACCAGTCTGCCGTAGGGCAGACGACCTCTTCTACAACTAGTCTGCCGCAGGGTAGACGACCTCTTCTATAACCAGTCTGCCGCAGGGCAGACAACCTCCTCTACAACTGTCTGCTGCAGGGCAGACGACCTCTATAACCAGTCTGCTGCAGAGTAGACAACCTCCTACAATCAGTCTACAGCCGTTATACTGTAGACGACCTCTACTGCAACCGGTCTACGGTTGTCGCGCTATAGGCAATCAGACTATAGAGGACCGTAGGCGTACCGTAGGCGCACCGTAGGCGTACCGCAGACGATGCACTGCTAGGGTAGCTATAGTAGGGGATAGGGGAAGGGGACTGGCCCGTGTTACCATTAGCACGTTAAATATAAGGTGTATAGGCGAATTGGTGTTTATACCCTATACAGACAACCTCGTGAAAATTTTCCTATGGGAGTGGGTTTATGTAACGAGGTTCGCCCTTATAAAATACCCGTGTTCTAGAACGTAAATCTAGAATTAGTAGGTTACTTTTGGGGAGAGTACCTACTAATTACTAATTCCCTACCCTTTTCTTTAGCAAGGAGGAGAAATAGGGTATAGGATAAAAAGTCGTATAGGAATAACTGGTAGTTGTCTTCAAGCTGGCAAACTATATACGCCTTTAGTTCTTATACGCAAAACAGTCTTAAAATTCACCTTTTAGAGCGCTTTTTCTACTCTAGGAACGGCAGAATACGGCAGAAATAGATAAAAGAGCCAGGATTTTCTTAGTGCGATTTTGGTATAAACTAGACAGTAGTGAGCAAAATACCAGGACAAGACACCAATAGGCTAGGAGCTCCCCCTAGTGTTTAAAACGGGCCAGAGTGTCCACTTAGCTACTAGTACATGTTAAGCTGCCTAGAAAGGATTCATGTATATAGAACTATAGCGCCATAGCCTAGAGGCTGCATGCGCAGTATTGTACGTAGTATAATACAACGGACCTAAAAAAAATATAGCTCTAATAAAGATAGTACGGGCGAGCCTATTAGATATAAGAAATCGGATAATAGTAAGACTAAATTAGGCAAATATAATAAGTGCCCTAGTAAAAGATAATAAAAGTAAGCCAGCCGCGCTTACGAAGTTAAATAGTTGTAAGGCTAACCTAAATAGAAGTAGGAAACGCCCTTAAGTAGAATTAGCGGCAGGCACCCTTATAGAAAATAGTAATAATAAGCCGGTTGTGCGTAAAAGGCGATTAGTAAAGGGAAGACGTAACCTATCTACCTATAAGCCTATATTAGCAAGTAACAGCGGTACTAGAGAAATTGCTATAGATAACGGCAAATTACCGCAATCTATTACTAAACCTAAAGGTATATATTAGCCTAATAATATAATAGACAACCCTACTGCTGCATTACCAACTATTAATATCGCTTAAAATATTACCGCAGAGGATAATAAATTGCCGTAATATGCCGATAGACACGATAATTAGTTCCTATATTACACTAACTTTAAGGATATAGAGAGTAAAGACTAAGACAAGAATTTAGTTAATAATAATAACTAAGATAAGGATTTGGTTAATAATAATAACTAAGACATAGACGTAGAGGAAGAACTTAACTAGTAAACTTTTTTAGCCTAGCTTTATAAGGCTAGAAAGGATAACCTAAATAGCGTACTAGCGTATATAACAGATACGGATCTTTTACTTACTTTAGAGTATTTCCTACTTATCTTATTAAAAGTACTTTCTAAAACCGCCCTAATTAAACTCCCTAATTAGGGCCTCATATTAGGCTTTAAATTTAGCCTATACTAAGTAGTATATATAGCTTAGGCATTTAAGCAAGAGAGAATGATTAAAGGAGGCGGTATTTATATAGACGAACCTAGCGCAGGTAAGACTATATAAATAATTACTTAATAGCCAATAAACTACTTTTATTATTAGAACGTAATAGACGTTTAAGAGGCCTAAGCTGCTAGGGATATAACCTACTACCTACCTAAAATACATCCGCCGGATATAAAATGCCTATAGGTAGTAAAGCAGCCGATTATATGCTACTATAAAGATAACTTTAAGAAGCTATACCCTACAGACCTATAGTAAGGCTGCTTAGTCGTCCTTACGCTAACCCTAGGCCTGCTAGGATTCCTAAAGGATGCGAGTGCAATATTATAAGACGGCGCGATTATAAAGCGCCTTAACCCGCCCTAGATTACAATTCTCGCCCCTAGCTACGATAAAGTTAAGATATTTAGTAAACTAAAAAAGGATAAATAGCCGTAAATCCGTAAGGCTCTTAAGTGGACTAATAAAGAATAATAGGAGAACGACAATAATATATATCTGGTTAGTAAGGCTCTCCTATTACACCTATAGGGTAAAGCTAGGTTTAAGAATAATTATAGCCTTACCCTAATGTGACGGAACTATTAGCGCTAAGATATTTAACCTAATTCCTTCTAATTATTACGTAAAATTATATTACTATATAACTAATACGCGGGTTTATTACTATATAAACTAGTATATAGAAACACCTAAATAGCTAATCCCCTAGAACGTATTAGAAATTAAAGAGTGCAATATAAGTTAGGCATATCCTCTGGGATAAATACCACCTAGACGCAATTGGTAGAGTCTTAATATTATTTATTAAGGATGTAGTTAAGGAGTACCGCATTGCGTATAATTGCAGCCCTACTATATAGGGTGTATCTGGCACGCTTAATAACGGAAACCTAATATAACTAATGCGGTTTATTATAGTAGAATTAAAGAGGCTAAAGTAGGAAGAAGCTAATAAGCTAAAGGGAATAGAGTTTAAAGTACTGCTTAAGCTTAAAGAAGAAAATATCTAGCTAAAGAAGAAAAAATTTAACCATCTTTATAAGAATGCGAAGACTAACCCAGTTAAAGTAATAGTAGATAGGAAATTCGGCGAACTAGCTACATTTTTCCGTATAGTTATTCCAACATTTTAGATATATAGAGGGGAATTAATACTCTGGTTTAACTAGTAAAAGCTTATCCTAAAGAATAGCTGTTTTGAATTAGTTATATTATAGACCAACCCTAATAACACTAAGGTGGCTATAATTACAGCTATAGAGGACCGAGTAAGGATAGAGTAGAGGCGCTAATATAGGGAACTTCTAACTATATAGAAGAAAGATAGTAGCGATTTAAATACTAAACCTAAGATACTAAAACTTACCTAAGCTAAGTTATACACTAACGCAAAAACAGTAGTAAGCGTAGCCTAGGTTATCTAATACTGGGACTAGTATACCCCTATTATAATTAAGTCTAATAAGTCTAGTAAGCCCAATAATAAACGCCTAAAAACTTAAAGTTATATACTTAAGGACCTAATTATTACTAAGTAAACTACTAACTTACTTAGTAAGGAGTTTACTAATATACTTAACTGCTATTTTTAATAGAATATAACGTTCTTTTAAGCTAAAAAAATCTATAATTACGTTTATATTAAAAAACAAACGGATAGTTTAGCGTATAAGATTATTATTACTACTCGCTTACCTCTTATACTAGCTTATTAGTTTAATAGGCTATATAAAGAATACAGTAAAGATAAAGTGCTCCGCTATATAGCTAGCATATTTAATATTAAAAAGGCTAAGGCTAGGTAAACCTTTAACACTAATAACTCTAAGTAGATCCTACTTTACACCTTTATATTAATTAGGCTGTTTATTAACCTACAGCGCATAAATTACACTATTATAGTTAAGCTAAGTTATAAGCTTTTAGAGGTAAAGTAACTGCTCACTTAAATAGATTAATAAGGATAAACTAAGCCCGTCTGCTATAGTACTATTATAGCTAATTAGAAGTTAGGTATTAAGTAGAGGATATTAAAGTTAATTAAATTTACGTTATTACTGTATAAGTTAGTATATAAGGAAAAGGCCGATTTAAGCTTAAAAGTAAGCTAAGGTAAAAAGGAAGACACTAAGACTATCTAATACTAGTAACAATTGTAAGAGTATAATATAACTATAGATAGTTCCGAATATTATATATAGCCGCTATATAGCGAAACCTGTTATAATTATATAGTGGCGTATACGTAGGCTAAGGGACGTGTCTTTTAGTAACTTATAGGTAGTAGCGTAGCGTATATAGTAAATTTAGTTAACTAAAATATTTCTAGTATTATTATTTCTAAAAGAGCATTAAGCTATAGCTTATAGCACTTTTATTATTAAGGCAGCGTTTAGCCGTAAATTGTAGTATTATTATTAGCGGTATAGTATATAGCCGTAAAATATAACTAAATACGGCTAAATACTAAAATTACTTAATTAGTATAAACCTAATTTAAGATACTAGTAAATTTTTTAATAATACTACCCCGCCCCCTATACTTACTAATATTAATAAAATATATATAAAATATAAAATATATTATTTTTATTAATAATATTAAATTTATAAAAATTATACTTTTATATATGCTTAGTAATATTAATAAAGCGTATATAAAATATTAAAATTATAAAAATTATATATTTATATATGCTTAGTAATATTAATAAAGTAACGTGGTTCACTACCGAGCGAGCCACACCACCAAGCGAGCTACCCCCAAATCTCACCAAAAATCCGATATTTTGATTTCAGATATCACAACAACTACGCAATAATAATTTATAAAATTGTAAAGATAAACTTCTATATATATATTCTACTTAAAGGGCAGACTTTATAGCACAATGCACTTCTGAACGTCTCCAAGACGTCCTAAGCGACAAAAGAAGTGCCCAAGCAGCTGCAAAATGGCTGGTGCAGTCAGGTGCCCTAACCCAGTTCCGGGCTATAAAGGAAATGGATGCAGAGGATATAAGTGGATACCAGCCCTTTCAAAGCCTAGAGG
>Ga0307515_10020867_pt1 | contig 11648 bp, 3 predicted proteins | sample 17_EM_MG_FD_194513 | JGI IMG/M metagenome (GOLD analysis project Ga0307515, IMG submission 194513) | Populus trichocarpa ectomycorrhiza microbial communities from riparian zone in the Pacific Northwest, United States - 17_EM | ecosystem: Host-associated > Plants > Roots > Unclassified | place... | reverse complement strand
AAGTTTGATAAAGTCCGTATCTTTAAGTTAAGAATAGTTAATAAGATTAAGGGCAAAGCTACTAACGCCCTATTTAAGAAATTAAGGCTTATTATCTAAGGCTATAACAATAATAGTAAGGAGGTAATTTTTATATAATCTCCTATGATTTAATAAGCTAGTTAGCGAGTTATTATTACACTAGCTCCCTCCCTAATAAAGAATAAAATAGCGGTCTATTTATAAGATATTACTTAGGCCTACACCTAATTAAAAACGTACCTTTAGCGCTTAATATTAGCATACCTTCTAGAGCAAATTCGCCACCAATATCCTAAAGATATAATTATAGTTATACTTAAGCCATTATATAAAATCGCAGAGGTAGAAACTTATTAGTGGGCTACTTATAGTAAGCACTATAAAGAGAAACTTTTAATAACTATTTCTATATTTAATCTATACTTCCTTATTATAACTATAGGAACCCTATTTAGAATCGTTAGTATATAAACTAATAATATAATTATCTTAGGAGACAACTAATTCTTAGCTCTTAAAGAAAATAAGCTAATAAAGGCAAATCTTATAGTAAAGCCAAAGAAAAAGCTTAATTTAACAACACTATTACTTTTTAATAGATGCATCCTCTCCCTAAATGAGGATTTTATTGCTTTACGCCAGAAGGGTTAAGGTAAGAAGATCAACGTTATTAACGTTAACTCTCTAAAATAAGAATATATAAAGCAATACGCTTATAGAGCTTATGTTACTTTTATCTATCAACCTAAGGCTTTATTTAATCTCTTTATTGCCGCCCAATACTAGGAACCAACTAAGGATAATATTCTTGCCCTAAATAAGCGTCTTTTCTAGCAAATAAACCATCTCGATTAGGGATTACTCTACATACTTATTAATCTTCCCACCACTAAGTTCTTTATATTTATTAATAGATCATTTATAAATAATAAAGATTTTAGCTCCTAGCTAGAATATAAAATTATTATTATAAACAAATCTACTAAAGAGAATAACTTTATAATCTACGGTAATCTTATTTATTAGAGCTTAACTAAGAGTAAGCGCGTCACTTGGAGCGTTCTAGCGTTAAAGATATATAGAATAATTAGCGGAGTTAATATAGCAATTGCAATTGGAACTACCCTAAAGATAATTATAGATTAACTTAAACTTTTTATTATCCCTATAATCGTATACACTAACTTATATTCCCTCTATAAGTATTTAATTAAGCTTAATACTACAAAAAAGAAGCGCCTTATAATTAATATTATAGTACTTTAGCAATCCTATAAATGGCAAAAACTCTTTAAATTTTAATAGATTAATAGCTAAGATAACCTAGTAGATATAATAATAAAGGCAAACCTAAACAAGGCTCTAGAAACGTTTATTAATATAAATACTCTATATATATAGGTTAAAGGTTAGGTTAAAAGGGAGTAGGAGTATAATAATCTACAAACCCTAATTCCAACCAGCCAATTAGGATTTTCCACCCCTAGAATAGAAAATCGCTATTAGCTTGCTTATAACTAGCGCCTTGGCGGCCTAAATATAATATATACCCACAACTCTAAGTAAGAAAGCACCATGTACTAAAAGGCAAATTTTAGAATAGTAAGACTTATATTATAATAGCAATAGTAAGTAAGGAGGGTTAATATTTATTACGCTAGTTAAGTAGTATTTATATATAAATGGCAACTATAATAAAAGAGTTACTAGTGTTGGGAATAAGGCAAGCGGTTATTATATAACGCCGCGGCATTAGCGTAGCAAGGAGTTTTAAGCTCCTTACCCTCCCTTATTCCAATAAATATGTAATAGAACCTTATAGCAGGTACTACGATAGGCTCGTTATTGGGCTAGGTGTGTAGGTAATGCAAATTAAAGTCAACAACGTAATAATAACTAGTGGAGTGGTTGCCTAATAGATTAACTCTAATTATATCCTGAGAATCACTACAAGGAAGGAACTATCTAGGTAGGGACTAAGGGTCCTTAAATACACAACCGTACTCTTATAAAATCCTTCTTATACGTAATGTACGTATTGTATATATTGTACGTACGTTCCCTTCGTACACTGCGTACACTGCGTACAACGTTATATAACCTCGGTTACCATTCCTCGTCATATAGCTCTATCGGCTTCATCCTAGACCGTGCTTGTATTAACCGACTAGCTTCTTCCGACTCCTCTCCTAGTAGTTATAACATTGTACTTAAAGCGTCCGTAACAAAATAAGCTTTATTAACCACCATCACTATAACCTACTTAAGTAGTTATTATTAGTAAGTCACCCTATATAACTAACAGCTTAAGATCTATTAGTAATTACCTAGATTTATAACCTACTTTAATAAATTCTAACTCTTTTTTTCCCTAATTGTTAGGAAAGACTCCGACTATTCTATTATAGCCAGTTTTAGACTTTTTATAGAGTATATAAAACTCTTCTATTCTAGGTATATTTAATAAGGGTCGGTAGCGTATAATATAAAAGGTCTAGGTTAGTTAGTAAATATTTTAGCGGGTAGTAGATTAAGGGGCACTTTATTCTTGCTCCTAAGGGCTTAAATAGTCTTAAATAGTCTAACTTAGAAAGAAAAGCGCGTTAATTATAATACTTATTAGCTCTAAAAGTATAGCCATATAATTATAGATAGGAGTAAAAGCAGCGATTGATGAAGATCGTTAGGAGGTATAGTGCGTAAAGTATTTTGGTCTTAGCCGCCTAGACCTAAATTAGAACTGCTAGACATTCTACCTATATCTAAATTCTTCGCTCTGCTATTAATTTGGCAAGCATATAGAATAAAATACTAGCTAAAACGCTATTCTTAGAGAGGATTCTTAAATTAAGAGCCGCTAAATATCATGGAGGGGCGAAGTAAGCTATATATGCGAATGTGACTATAAAGGATAAGACGAAGGTAAGGACACGTGGATTGCCTTAGAAATTTTCCTAAAATAAATTATGTATACATGCAAGCCATTTTTAGTAAGATTGGTAAAGGTCTGCCTAATAAGTATTCACGCGGCGGGTAATAAAAACCAGTAAGTATCTATCTCGGAGTTATTAAGGCTAGATTATAGATAGGAGGGTGCCACTAATGTATATTTAAAGACTGTAAGGCTATAAAAAACTTACGTAAATACCGCCTCGCCTTTAGCTATGCTCCAGACACTTATAGAATATAGGCCGCCATTAGTATTGCGGGTAGTAAAAATTGATAAAGGTTAAGAATGATGTTTAAGGCTTTAATTAGGATTGCTAGATAGTATGGGATAAGAAGACGCTATAAATACATTTATAGAAACCTATTCTGCGCCGCCTTTAAGTTTTTTACTTTGCCGCCAGTTTCGGTAAGTACACGCTGCTTAATAACGGCATTCTTAAAATAGGGCGTAAATTAAAAGGCACCAAATATAAGGGAGGATTAAGCTATATATGCATTTGCGGAGGTTACTAGGCACTCGGAGGTTTAGAGAGAATTTGCGAATACAACTATAGAAGGTTAGATGTTAGCAGTATATTCTAAATAGACAGCTGCAAGTTATATAGCTGCTAGCCTATAAAAAATTGCGCTTAGGTTAAGAGTTAACCGTTAAAATTAGTATAATTATATACACGTTATATAGAGAACGTTATACACAACAAGAACCTGTAAAGAGGTCGTATGCGGTGTGTTATAGCTTATATATAAGTTAACTAAAGAATACTGTACATAAGTTTTAGAGCGGAGGAGAGCTTAGTAAAGTTTTTATAGAGAGAAATCTATTAGTAATAAAGATAGGTAATATAGGTCTCAAGTTATAGGTATAATACTTTTGTATAAGGCTTAACTAAACGCCAAGTATGTAAATACTGCGCGTCATTTTCGAGTTGCTGCCTAAGTTATGTGAAAACACTAGGCATTAAATTTATTCAGCTATTATTACGACAAGTAATAACACCACATCCCGTCGCAATAGAATATACTATTTAGCTAGTACCTTAAGAAGTATACGCGTATCTTTATTTTATCTCATTTTTAATATATCACTTATTGCGGTTTATATGCTTATCTTAGTATAGAATTATTAACCAGCTATGTAAAGACAGTGCTTACCATATATAGGTTTTCCCCAAGTAGAAGACTTAACGTAAAAAGCGCTCCTATCTTTTAACCCGAAATAATAATTACCAAATCTGGTATAATACGCCAAGTAATTGCGGACGTAGCTTATATAAGTCTTAAAGAGTAAGTAAATAAAAAACGGTGTAAAGGAGTATTGTAACCTAGATAGAGGACGCTAGAAAAACTAGAATGGACGCCTAAAACAGCATTAGCGGTATACGAATTTAAGAGTATAAAAACCTATTAACTATTTATTACGTAACTCCACTAATATCCTTTAGACAGCAAACCTTACCCCTCTTTAGGATCTTAGGATAGACTTAGTCCTAAAAGATAGTAAGAATATTATATAGGCAGGACTAATAGTATACGGTAATACCTTAATGACGTCTATAATATACCAGAGTTTTAGCTAAGGATATAATGTAATAGGGATGCTTGTACTTAGCGATCTTACCCTCCCTAAAGTTGGTAGAAGTAGGTATATAACAATTTGGAGCGGCAGCGTGGCGTATTATAGAGATGCACTCCTAGTAGTTTATCGGGCCTATAGGGGAGGTTAAGGAATACTATTCTATATAAAGATAGAAGAGTTAAAAGATAATAGCTAGTTAGCTTAACCGGAATAGCAGTGGTAGCTCTAACGTGGCGTTCTGTATTGCTATTTATATATATATATTATTAAACTACATTTTATTTAAGTTTGGTAACTCTAGAGAAGCGTTCTATATTACCGCTTTAAATAACTTGTTAAACAGTACTATTCCCACTATTAGGCTGTCTAAATCTCTGGCGAAGTTTAGGAGCGCGCTAGAAGCACCCTATATCGCCTATTAAAAGTATCCGTCCTAAAGCTATATAGGTCCCCCAGGTATATTAAATACATTACCTTAATATCCTATTGAGATTTAGTAGATATTTAGCTTAGTAAAATAAAAGGATTACCTTATTAGTGTACTGTAGGTACAAAGCAATAAATATTTAAGGGGTTTTAACTCTTAACCTATTTAAATACACCTTCCTAGGTATTAACTTCGATTTCTATAGTAATATTATTAAAGCTTACCGTGTAGCGCCTTGCCTATTCTATAATTATTATATAATATTACCGTAAGATCTTCCGTTAAGTAGGAACGTGTTAGTGTAGTAGTATAATAGCCATTTCCTATTATAAAGTTTTGTGCTCGTAATCTCATTTAATTACCTCTAGTGATTTTATTAGGCGCATTACTATTAAAAGAAGTTTCGTCCTTAAGGAGCTCGGCAATATAGCTAACTAATTCTAAATGCCGGGCTATATATAGCACTTAGTCGAGCACTCTATTATCTGTAAAACGAGCTCTATTATCTAGAAAGGGCCTATTTAAGTTTAGAAGGGGCTTATTTAAGTTAGAGAGTTTAAGAATAGCGGAAATATCAGAGTACCTAAAGATTAATTAGCCTTAAAATAGGTTTAATAGGGGTATTTACTTACGGTCTACTAAGTTTTTAGCTAATTATATAGGTAGGATTAAATAATGCAAGGGAGGGGCCTATAGTTAGCTCCCCTATCTTAATACTATCTATTAACCTTACTACTTTATTTACTAGATCTTCGCGCTTGTCTTCTTCCTACTTTCCAAATAAAGTAAAATAGTATTTCCTTCCTACCGCAGTTAATAATTACTTTAGTATATCGCAGTAACTAGCATATACTTACCAAAGCGTAATATATAAGGTTTGCCTTTAATTCCTAATCCGGCAGCAGCTTATTAATAATTCCATTAATAATCTTAACCATAATAGGCTAATGGCGGGTTTTAGTGCCAAGCTTAGTGCTATCTATTCCTTACGAAAACTTAGTAATATATTTAAATGCGCTAGAAAATGTTAAATCCTAACCTTTTCTATGTTAGATTTATAAACAAGATATAAAGAAGTTGCTAGAAAATTAGAGTACCACACAGCGTCTCCACTAAGCTTTTCGATAGAGTTCGCTTTATCTAAAAGCAAGCGCTTATATACCTTGGCTGTTAATTCCCCTTAGGCCTTATCTTTTAGTATCTATAATAGGTTAATGTTATTGCTATTTTCCTTAAATCCCTTAATAATTTTACCTAAAATATTAGCACCTTGCTGCTTAATGTTAGACTTAATACTACTTATTAGGCGAAGCTCCTTTACTTCTAAAGTACTAATACCCTTAGTTTGGGCCCTTGTGAGACGGCATTTAAGCGCTTTTTTAGTGGCTTGTTTTTTTTAAACCTTTTAAAAAATTGCTCTATAACGGAAGGCCACCTAATATTCTACTTAATAATCTTCTTAAAGACGAACTAATCCTTCCTTAAAAAACGCAGCCCCTAGTACAAAGGACTTTTGGAAGAATTCTCATTGTCGCGTAAAGCATTATTGGTATTATTGTAAGGCTTAGATGCTTCTATAATTCTCTAACGTTTATAGGATTTCCGGCTGCTTTTAAATACATTCTCCACGCTAATACTTAAGAGGTTTTAAGCTCTAAGGGGCCCTAGCTGCGAAACGTCTCCGAGAACCCTCCCTAGTAAGGTATTTACTGGCTGAGGCCGACTTATAAAGCAAGAAAGTTGCTTAGGTAGTAAGCTTATTAATTAATAATAGGAGGTATAAGAATCTATAAGAGTGTAGCTAATATTTAAACTTTAGTAGTCTATTAACACTATACCTTTTATAAGACATACTAGTAATTCTGCGAAAAGTCCTAATTATATTTAAAGCTTTTAAGTACAGAAATATAGGCGGCCTTAATAACGCTTACTCTTATAAGAATTCGGTCCGTATATTAAAAATAAAGTTTATACATATAATATAGAAGTAGAAACTTCTGCCCTAGCCAATTTGGTAGTTTAAATAAAGTAAATTTTATTTAAATTGTTGTACAGTGCTGTCTAAAACTAACTTATAGAGGTTATAGTCGAGTCTTATTGCTTAGAGGGAATATTAGAGTGACTAGCTGGGCCGTTTAAAAAGAAAGAGTTTATAAAAGAGATTAAGCGAGCTTAAAATCCCAAATTTTTAAAAATTTGGGATTTTGAGCTCGCTTAATCCGAAACCATTATTACACTGCGAACGCCACGTAAGTAATAAATCTTTATATATCTAATGCTCTTTCTATCTATAAGTAATATATAACCGGCGTTAATAGTATTGCCTAATAGGGTACCGCTTGCTAGACTAGATAAGTAAAAGAAATTTATATCTTAGTGGTCTTAATACATCGATAGAAATTAGCTAGCTGGCTTAAGTTAAGAGTTTTATTTTTATAACACGCTTCCTAAACGCTCCTTAAAAAAAAAAAAAAGGCGACTACTATACTAAGATTATACGCAATAAATTATGGATATACCTTTTTAAATAGGTACACTGACACCTTAATATAAATTTGGCGGTAGCTTGGGATGCAATAGATATAGGTCTTTCTTTAGCTTTACAGCATACTCTACTAACGCTCCCTAAAAAGAAAGAAGTAATTGCTATAGCGATACCCTTTTATTAGGGAGCTGACGTTAGCTTTTAGGGGAGGGCAGTTATTAATAAACCCTTAAATGTGTCCGAATCTCAAATATTACAGTAGGGGGAGGGCGGACGCTTAGTAATATATAGAGCAATTACGCCTGGTAATTGGAGACGCACATCGACTATATAATTGCCCCGTTACCTTAAGGCCTTACCGATTTTCTTTGCCTTATATTTCTTGTAGATGCGCTTTACTTTAATGTTATTAGGTAAACTGTGGCCTTATTTACCTTATTTCTACGCCACTTAGACTAATAGGGCTTATTTATTAAGATGGACTCTACCTATTCCTTTAATACTACCGCAATTGTGCTTTCCTTTACTATTACTACCACTGTAGCTTGCGTGCTTATAATAGGTATTAGTATTTATATTCTTTTTTAGGAACGTATACCCTTTTATAGCTCTACTAAGGTTTTTATAGCCATTACTTATGGGGCGCACATTACTTTTACAGTTTTAGCATTTATATTTTTAGAAATCGCTTAAAAGCAGCATGGGATTAGACAGAAGTTTAAAAATGTTTCCCTAGTAGTAATGGATTGCGCATTAGAAATGGTAATATTTTTAATTATAAGTGCGGTGTCTAACCTCCTTCTCTATAGCTAATATCGTTTATAAACCCTAAAAACTACTACGTTACTCCAAATTAGCGTAGTAGAAACGTTTAGGTAAGCTATCTCTTATAGGGTTCTAGCCGGATAGTCGTTTCTTACTATAGTAGAGGTGGCTTTAATATTATCTTCGGTATTTATATAAGTAAAAGGTTTTAACTCTAGGCTCTAAACGCTGAATTTATTAAAGTGGAACTCCTAGGATAAAAGTATAGGTGCGCCGCTTAATATATAGCATCCTTATTATAAAGCAAATTTACCTAATTTATTTCCTAACCTGAGAACACTAGAAGGGTTTACTTCGCTTAATAAAAAGAGGCGTTAAAATCTGAGGCTAAATATAAGTTATCTTACTATTTCTTATAAGTGTTACAATTATTATATCTCTAGTCCTTCTACTAAAACTTCTAAAGGATGGCTTGGCTATATACTAGGTACTTTTTTCTAGCTACTCTTATTTAAATTACTAACAGTTATAGGGCAATTTTTGCTTTGTGTCTATCTTTAACCTTCGCTTTTTACCTTTTAGAGACTAAGCCTAATATATTTTATCCTATTTTAAGCTAGGCTAACTAGCTAGCAACCTAAGCCTAGGAACGACTTATAAACAATCTACTATTTAGGTATATAGATATATTAACGGAAATAGAGATAAACGGATAAGGTTTTACGCTAATAACTCTACACCTTATAGCCCGTAAATGAATTTATCTCCTTATCTATTATTACTAAAATATTAGAACAAAATCTTAGCCTAGAAAGATATAAATCTCCCTTATTACCTTTTAGGAAGTTAGAGGATACGGACTACTTTATAGCTTTATTATATACTCCTAACCTATAAACCTAGTAAAGGGGAATTGTAGCTAGCTTATATCTAGGGCATTACTATATAACCAGGGATAGTAAAGGTAGATTTTGTCTCTATGCTATTAATAGATTGCAGTGTTACCAGCGTAATATTTATAGAAATTTCGAGCATAATTTATACACCCTACTAGTAAATTAGATTTCCGCATGCAATTATTATTAACTCTCTTAAAGAATAAAGTTTAAAGTTTAGTTTCTATTATTGTTTATTAAGTTATAGTAGCGAAGCTGGAGTTAATCTAACCTTTATTTTACTGCCTAGACTAAAGGAGTTTCTGCCAGTCTAAATTAGCTAGGAAACGTCTCTAGATTAATATACTAGAGTACCTACCCGTAATAGTCCTAATAGTGCCCTCACCCGGCTAATAAATTGCGCCTCCCCACGCTTCCTCTAATGGTCTCTACCCTTTAGCTTAGTAGTCTACTCCCTAATAGTCTGCCTTTTTAACTTTTTATATTTTACTCTTCTACTATCTTAATTATAAATCTTAACACTCCTTTTAGAGACTTTCTAGTGTCTAATTTAGAGCTAAATAGGGTTAACTTAACTCTTAAACTATGAAGTCTAGCTAAAGACCTTCCTCCTTATTCTAAGTTTAAGTCGTTTATATATATATGCGCAAGTTGCGAATTACCAATTGGATGGGCTACAGGAAATTATATAGTGATTTAACTCTATAGGTTATAGCGTTTATATTTAAAGTAGCTGCTTTTTATACTATTTAGTAGAGTATTTAGTAATAGATTTTAATATATAATTATAATAAGATCCTTAAGCCCCTAAATTAATTAGCTTACGCTACTATAAGAACCTAGTTTATGCGCCTAGAAGATCTAAAGCTAAAGTGCCCCTATAGTAGATAAGAATCCATACCCGCCTTAGTTTAGCCGCGTAGTGCCCTATTAGTTAGAGTGAACGTATTTATAGAATAACTCTCTTCTTTACCCTAATATTCTGTAACCAACCTTACCTATTCTCTTTATTAATAATTAACTAACCTAAAGCCTTAAAAATAGATGCTAATAGTCTACTTTCCCCAAATCTAATAATACTAGTGCTAGTACTTAAGAAATTCACTCTACCAGATCTAAGGTTTTTAACGCTTAAGAGATTTACTTTACTAGATCTATCGATACTAGCGCCTAAGAGATTTACTCTACTAGATCTAACGTTTTTAGCGCCTAAGAGATTTACTTTACTAGATCTAACGTTTCTAGCGTTTAAAAGATTTACTCTACTAGATCTAATCTTCGCAACGCGGGAGAAATGTAGGTTAACAGTTTATACCTCTAGTGCTCCTTTATAGTTGCTTTATTAATATTTAATACAGTATAATATAGTAAACTCCGATCCTAATAGCTATAATCCTTTTATAAATATACCGCCTTTAAGATTAGACCCTTTATTACAATTAAACTTAATTAGTTTAGAGTTAGTTTAGCTTATACTAATATGCCTTTAGAATACACACGCGTTAATAGTTTATACTACCAGTGCCCTTTTATTAATTACTTTACTAACACCTAATACAGTATAACGCAGCCAGATCTTTTAATAGCAGCACGACTTCTACTAGCGGGGATATATTGCCCAACCCGCCTATTACTAACAGTAGGCCTTCCACAGATACCACACCACACAGTTAACTATGCGGAAAGAAGCGTCGCAATGAAGCTTTGGATGCACGACCTCGTAACTAGAGAAAGGGAAATTTATAGGAGGAGACAGCAGAGTTTCTTTTAGGCACAATTGTAATTAAACATAAGGATCATTGTAAAAGGGAGTGCGGTCCTTCACCATCGCCAGAATCTAGCGATCCCGGCGTTATAGGTAGCAGCGATTCCAGTGTCGCAAGTAACAGTCCTTTACCATTACCAGTATTTAGCGATCCCGGCGTCACAAATAGCAGCGATTCTAGCGTCATAAGCAACAGTCCTTTACCACTGCCAGTATTTAGCGATCCCGGCGTTATAAATAGCACCGAGTCTAGATTTACCAGTAACAGTCAATCTAGTGTCATCACCACCAGCCAATCGAGCATTGCTGTCAGCAATCGACCCGCTATCGCTAGTGGTAATCGGTCCAGTGAGATATTACAGTCGCACTCTTTACGTTTGTATTACCGGCCCCCCCTCTTAATTTATATCCACTAAAACTTTCCTAAAATGCTTCCGCATGAGGCATTAGATTAAGATTTAACGGAAGTTATTAATTGAGATAATTAATAACGATTATGGTTGGGATACAATCGCAAAAGTGTTTAAAAGGTCAGAGAACGTTTATAAGAAGCGGTATCACAAAATCACCTAATGTGCGCATAACTAGAATTAGATATGGACGGATGCTAAAGATATAGTTCTTGTAACGGAACCTTGTAGCAGGAACTACAGTGGGCTCGTTATTAGGCTAGGTGTATAGGTAATGCAAATTAAAGTTAACAACGTAATAATAACTAGTGGAGTAGTTGCCTAATAGATTAACTCTAATTATATTCTAAGAAT
>Ga0307515_10020865_pt1 | contig 11648 bp, 8 predicted proteins | sample 17_EM_MG_FD_194513 | JGI IMG/M metagenome (GOLD analysis project Ga0307515, IMG submission 194513) | Populus trichocarpa ectomycorrhiza microbial communities from riparian zone in the Pacific Northwest, United States - 17_EM | ecosystem: Host-associated > Plants > Roots > Unclassified | place... | reverse complement strand
TGAATAGCAAATTCCGAGACCTATGTCACCATCTCGTACTCCCTCCTCACCCTCACTGCCGCTCCTTCCCCATCCTCTTCACTCGCCGCACAAGTTCAGCGATGGCGACCTATCGTGCTTCCCTTGATCATAGTAGGTACATTCCTCTCTGTTCACTTCCTTGGAGCTTGAGCAATGGGTCGCTTGGTCGCTATTTAGACGGCTCGTGCGGTAAGTGCCAGTGATCCCACTGCCCCCCCATCTTGGCGCCACTACTGTGAAAGCTGTCGCCACAATCTGTATACGGGGTACCGAGTCATAATGGGCCCGGCCTGGTTTTGGAGCGGATTCCTGATTCCGGGGCTCGTATAGGGCTCGCACCCAATCTAGCCCAAATCACGCTGCTCCTGCTCTTCAAAACTCTTGATCGAGGTGTCTGCATCGTTCTGTTCGGCGGGTCCATCGACCTTCTCCAGAGAGCAACTACCGCAGTAGGTGAGCAGTTGGGACTGCGCGACGCTGAATGGTGATCGCGCTGCAGGCGAGAGGCGAGCGTGGGGTACCAGGCTCGAATCGAGGAAGCTGCTGGAATACTTGTCTGCTCTGGCACACAAAGAGAAGTGAAGGTGGTCAGAAGATGCAATAGAGCCGTTTCTACTTCTGGTGATGGTGATATCTGGAATCGCATCATCCGCCCGAGTACTGAGAGGCTCTGATTCGTCCGAAGAAGACTCGAGGATGGATCCAATCAGCGATCCTTCTGATATTGCTACGATTGCAGCGTCGTCTGAGCCGTCAGGACGAGTGGTTGTTGGGACGCTGATAGTGGAAACTTGGGGCAGAGCAGAGGTTGGGCGAGTTCGAGGATTCAAACCTCTGATATGCTCGAAGCTCCATCTATATCTCAGCCGCGTGTTGCTGTCGGTTTTCCGTGTCCGAACTCGGAGTTGAATCAAATCCTCCTCTGGAGTGATCGACGCAGTCGTCTCGGGCTCAGATACGTCGTGAGCGAACTCGTAGAGCAGCCGAGACCGCTCAATGGGCCGATGAGACCGTCTTCGTGGCGGCGGAGCGGGAGGGAGTCGACTGGGTACGGTGATGCCCCTCCGAACGGCCAGGTTAACCTTGACGGGCGGAGGGGAAAGAGTTTGCGAGGCTGAGGCGGGGCAAAGCACCAAGGAGGCATGGCGTGTTTCGCTCTCCCGTTTTGAGAGACTGAATAGATGATCCGCAAAACGTGGCTCTTCCTCGTTCGGCGAGCTGCCTGCATGCGAAATCACTACGTTCTGTTCACTGGTATTTGTAGACGTGACACCGCTGATGGAGTATCCTGGGGGGGGGGTGGGGGGCTCCTGCGAGCTGCCAATGGGTGGGTAGGCATCCTTTGAATGCTTCGATGTATGGGATCTCCTTGTACGTAGGCCTCTTGACTGTTTGGCAGACTGATCGATAGTCGATGGGGTCAAGTATATCTATAGGCGTGGGCAAATCGCATAGGACGGGGCCCTCGTTGGAGCAAACCGGCGTCCTCACTCCCATCGAATCTCCGCTGAGGGTGGTAGTCAGTTTGACAATATCGTCACTCAGGAATACGTAGAATTTAATCCGGAAACAAGTCTATAGAGTAGATAAAAGGTACATACTATTTAATAGCAGTGCAGACCCAGTGCAGCTCCCACGATGTTCAACTTTGAGCCCGCTTTTCTTGCCATTCCCGTCCCCCGTTTCTGCGCCAGTACTGCAAACCTCTCTCCCACGTCTCCCTTGGCCTCATTTTGGATGCAATTCGTTGTAGGGGAGCGGGCTGCTTTCCAAAGACTTTGAATAAATTGACACGTTGGCAGGACCTTCTTATTCCGGGGTTGTAGCTGAGATCAGGTGGGGGGAAGGCAACAAGAGGCATTGGAGGGTTAGAGCAACGGGGGTGTACAGTTGGAGGGGTGCGTGTAATGGCTGAGGGAGACAAAGGAGACCCTTGCGGCCCAGGAACGGCAGCGGGAGATAGTTGGAGCCATGCATACTGAGCAATTGCCCAGATGTCGAGATTTGTTGGAGCAGTTAAACGCGGATGGCCACACTCGCAAGATTGTTGGAGTACGACTCCAGACAGATTCACGGCGGGTTGATAATTTTGTTGCCAGTTATGCAGAGTAGGACACCGCCGACTGATTGGGCTACCGTGGTGATGAAGTATCAAAACGAAAATGGACGCGAATATTGATGTGTTATAGCCAGCGAGTGTGGGTGTCTATAAGGAGCGGCGCAGAGGTTGGGAATCCCAGTAAAAGTGCAGCGCGAGGTCGGCAAGCGCGACGGCGCAAGGCAGGAGTGGCGAACGACGCAAGGGGAGAGTCGTGGGGTTGTATAGCTTGAGGGGATGCGCTGGCAATCAGGTTTTGACATATGCTGTGGAAGCGGCGAACCTCGCTACCGAGATAGAGTGAAGGCGACTTGAAGCAGGTCGACGACTCGTTGCTTCTCGAACATGGCGTATAGGAAACGCTAAGATCTGGTGGCCTTGCTAAGATGCTAAGACCAAGGGAGAGGGAGAGGACTTACGGCTATGGGTTAATGTCGCGAATTCGCGTTGCTTTGCGGTTTGGAAAACAATGACTAGAGTGGCAGTAAGGCCTATTGATCCAGCCGCTATCCCGAATGCTTCAAGGCCATATTCGGAGAGAGGAAGCGGGCGTCCAAAATTGGCTCAGGTCCAAAGTTGAGTGGGGGTTTTGCGGCGGCCGGCGGCTCACGTGATTGGTCCGCCACTCGGCGCCTCCACGTCCACCTTCGGAGCCGGTCACGCGCCGTATAAAATCTGATTGATTGTATACAATTAGAAAATATGAAAGATGTGTGTTTCTGCCCCAGGACGCGTCTCATCCCCTTCCAGAATAGAACCTCCGTCTCCGTATCCTGGGGGTGACTCCATGCAGACCTCTCCGTCAATGTCTCCATGCAGATGTGGAATTGATACATCAAATGGACGGAGATCTAGGTCGAATAGCACAGCGATCGAGGCAAGAAACTCAAAAGATTCGAGTCGCATCACCGAGGCATATAGGTGGGCTTCGCTATAGTCGACACCAAAGACCTGGGCAACTCCTCGTGCTACGAGGCGTACCTGGGGCCTGACGAGTGAGCCATTCTCGAATTTCCAGTGAAAACCCCAACATGGGGTGATGATATTCGTGTTGTGGATGTGGGACTGCTGTGAAGACGCTTAAATGACGCATATTTTCGATTTCAATGTCAATGGCGGCTCGTCATTCGTTGCGTCGCGCGCGTTGAGCGTGTCTCGAATTGTCTGAGGATCAGGGGTCGACGGCGTAGGCCTGAGCACTGGACCAGGCTTCTCAAATGTTCCGAAAGCAAGGAATGTATCCCCTCCATCGAGGCGCACGAGGTAGAACGCGATGGAAGAGTTTGAACTTGTCCCGCGTTCTGAGGGTTGTTGCCGTCCTGATTTCTTCTAGGCTGGCCGGGATATGGGTGCTGTGGACGTGGGACTGCTGTGTAAACGCTTAGGTGACGCATACCCTCGATTTCAATGTCCATGGCGGCTCGTCATTCGCTTGCGTCGGGCACATTTAGCGCGTTAAGTGCGTCTCGAACCGGCTAATATAGCTTATAGGCCGTGTCACGTGCTGCCCAAGGACGTGTCCGCACCAATCGCAGGCGCCTCGTGCACTCGAATCCGGGGCCCCTAAGGCCCTGAACTGCCTAGTAGATTTGCCCCCCTGAAGGGGTTCGCCGTCAGCAGTCAGCAGTCATCATAGGTGCTGCCGACCGTCATCCTCATGGCCCCTTTTGCGCGGGCTCCTCGTCGGGTCGCGATAATTTTTGTATTTACTATAGGATAGTTTGAATAAGAATATATAATTCATTATATAATGTACATGGTCTAGATAATCTGAGAAAAATATCACAAGTTGTGGAAGCTGACGGCCTGTCAGCAGTCATGACACGCCGTCAACTTGAAGGAACACCGTCATGTCCCGTCAGCTTGAAGGGAGGCCGTCGTGACATGCCGTCAGCTTGAAGTGAGGTCGTCACGACGCGCCGTCAACTTGAAGGGCAGCCGTCATGACGCGACGACGCGCAGCGGAGTGTCAACTAATAGGGGCTCCAATGCAGCCCGTATAAATTATAGAATACCCCACTGTCGTTTAGTTATGTATTTATATTGCATTTATATTGTACTTAGTCTATTTTAGTCTATTTTCTCTGGAATTTTTTTGGGAATTTTTTTGGGCACGCGCGGCGGCCCAGAACGGGGGTTTTCGTGAGGAGAAGTTACTAATCTCACTATTTGTACCAATGGTGATGGCTCGAGAGGTAAATAGATTTATTTTGAATTTATCTGAATTTATCTAGCTATGGCCACTGTGATCCAGAATACCTGTGTGCGTGCACATTCTCTGCAGCCTCGATGGTCCTCTATGCGTTGCTGAAAGGGCTGTAAAAATGAGAAAGTCATTCATTCGCTCTAATATGGCTTGCACGTGCTACGGTACGTGTCTGCCTGATTGGATAGGCCAGGCAGTTGGCACCCACTCGCGTTGTGTTGCTTACAACTTAGGCACATACTTAGGTTATTGAGAGCAAGGAATACTACTTTGGACATATCTCAGAACTTCATCGTAGCTGTACAGTGCCTGCTCCACACGGCAGACACATGAATATGATGCTCCCCTCGAATTGAGGGAGAGTGACAACCTGTCAGCTACTGATGCACGCTGTAGTGGATTGCCCCTGCATGTACTAATACCTTCCCTACTCGCAGTGCAAATGTATCAAGCTGCAGAACAGGACATGTGACCTCGTTGACGTTCCCAACACCCCCAAAATGTGTTGCCATACCCAATGTAGGATTTTTTCGAATTTCGAATCTAGACTAACAAGGTACTCTATGCTGGTTCATCCGAACCCTCTAGCATTCATATTACTATCACTAGGATTTTTTCTTGTCGGAATTGCTTTGTCTTTTCGTGGTGGTTTTTTGCAGTGCCTGATCGACACAGCCGAATGAATGGCATGATCACCAGCCCCCTCGGCATGTGTGCCCTGTCATCGGGTGACTGGGTGGCACACTCCGATGCCAACCCCTAGCCTACCGTATTGGCCCGACAGATACCGGATAGCGCGCGAGCTGTATTAGAGCGAACGACAATTCTCTCATTTTATGGCCCTTTCAGCAGCGCTTAGAGGACCGTTGAGGCTGCAGGAAATGCATATGCGCACAGGCATTCTGGGTCATGGCATGCATAGATAAATTCAGATAAATATAATTCAAAATGAATCTATTTACCTCATGAACCATCACCGTTGATACAAATAGTGAAATTCAGTGGCTGTAATCCACGAAAACCCCCGTTCTGGGCCGGTGCGTGCGCCCAAAAAAAATCCAAAAAAATCCCAAAAAAAATCAGATAAAAAGAAAAATAGACTCAAATAGACTAAATACAATATAAATACATAACTAAACTACAGTGGGGTATTCTATAATTTATACGGGCTGCATTGGAGCCCCTATTAGTTGACACTCCGCTGCGCGTCGTGACGGGCTTCAAGTTGACGGGGCGTCGTACAGTGACAGCCTGCCTCCCTTCAAGCTAGCTGACGGCATGCCACGACAGCCTCTTTTCAAGCTGCGGCACGTCACGACGGCCTCCCTTCAAGCTGACGGGACCGTCGTGATGGTGTTCCTTCAAGTTGATGGCGTGTCATGGCGATGCTGACAGGCCGTTAGCCTCTACAACTTATGAATTCTTCTCAGATTATCTAGATTATGTACATTATATAATGAATTATATATTCTTATTCAAACTATCCTATAGTATATACAAAAATAATCGCGACCCGAGGAGCCCGCGCAAAATTAAGGGGCCATGAGGATGACGGTCGTCAGCATCTATGATGACTGCTGACGGCTGACGGCGGACCCCTTCAGGGGGGTAAGTCTACTAGGGAGTTCAGAGAGGCGCCGGATTCGAGTTCCTGAGGTGCCAATCCCGCGTTTCTCTTTCCTTCTCCTCCCAGACCTCCCAATAGCCCCCTTAAAGTGATCAAACAACATGGCCACTCAACACCCCAGGACAGAGAACCTGTGAGCCATGGCTATACCGTGCAGCATTATGGTGGTGGCTGACTATCAATCCAAGCCTCGTTCTAGACAGTGCGGCGCTTAGCTTCAGTTTTGGCCCACCCCCGCTGACTTCGGGCGAAATGCAGATATCATACTCGTCCAAGATACTCTACATCGGAACCATGTGCTTAGGTTGTTCATAAACGATCAGGAGCTAGGATTGCAGACACAAGACAACCGAACCTGGACACCAACCCAACCCCCGTATGTCCCTTACTTTCCCACTGCGTAAACTCAACGATGGCTGTACATGTGTAGAAATATTTCTCCGACATCCGAGATGCGAGCGGAGATCGAAATGAGGAGCGGTCGTTTATTTTGGACCAAAATTCGACGGCCGAGCGAGCTGATCGACCTTCAAGCGCTTTTCACTCATTATAGGAACACCACGAAGCATGTATTCACGGTACCGAGTCAGTCATGATCACCGGATGTCCGCTCGTATTTAATGGCGATGCGCAGAGGACATTATTTTCGTTGGGAAGCACCACCAATATCACTGGTCTCTAGAATTACACTTCTCTACGATCACTATTGTCCGTCTCTTTGCAAGTGCCCACCCTGCCCCACTAACCATCTTCGCATAGCGGGAATCTCTGCGCTCTTCGCTCAATGAACTCGAAATTTGTTTAAAACATTATTCCTCACTGATGAGTGGAGCGACCGAGAGGGCTGTGAAGAATACTATTAAATATGGGACTGTATTCGCAGAGGTCCGTTGTTTCACGTAGAGACTGGCAGGACATTGACACCCTGTAGTTGAATCCAACCACAAAGGCTGTCTTTGGTGCTGCCAAGATTACATTTGAGGTTCGTATTCGCTACTTGCATGTTAGGCAGGAGATAACGCTTGATGATTTAGCTCTTGAAGGTACAAAACGAGTACGGCCAGATACCACCAGTCCTTATGGACCAATTGAAGCGCATTCTGCATCTCGCGAACAAAATAGTCCGTGAAGAGACAGATCTCTTCGAGGGGATCATCCTGCGAATGTATGAGGTGATGCACAGAGTCGCAAAAATCTCGTACAACTACGTCACATATGGTAGGTCGTTATCTGGTGATATGACTGGCGAGTACTAATAATTGCAGCGAGAACGGCGGGCGGGCCGTCCTACCAGGAGGCGATCAAAGATATAGAGACTGAGTTGACGAAGGTCATCGATGACTTCGACCGTGCAATGAATATTGAAACTCTCCGGACCAAGGAGAATGGTGAGCACTCGCTCTCTCCATCTCTCGATAGATTATTCTCAGCAGTTCTATGCAGAGCAGCCCCTTTTGCTTAGTCGTCTCAAAGATGTCAAGACCGGCTATGATCGGGATCTCTGCTGTATGGATGGCACCCGCAAATCCATCCTCGAACAAATCATAGCTTGGGCGTCCAATGGCTTGGAGCAGACAGATGGAAGAAATACATATTGGCTCTATGGCTTACCTGGCATCGGCAAAACGTCGTTGGCGCATTCGATCTGCGCGAGCCTTCGCGATAAAGAGCAGCTCGCCGGAGCGTTTTTCTGCCAGAGGGATGACCAGGAGTTGAAGGAGCCCAGAAATATCCTTCCGACTCTCATCCACAAACTCGCGATACTCGTCCCCCTTTTTCGAAGTATTGTCGCTGAGTGTCTTCCTAACGACGCAAGACCAGAATCAATGGGACCCACCCTCTTTCTTGACTTCCTCCAAAAACTTCCTCACCTCCCGAACAAGACTCTCGTGTTTGTCATTGACGCACTTGATGAGTGCGGCAGTCCTGAGAGCCGTCCAGGCGTCCTTCAGGCCCTGACAGACGCAACCGCATGCGTTCCGTGGCTCAAGGTTATCATCACCAGTAGACAAGAAGTCGATATCCAACGATTCTTTGATAGTCCCACCCAATTGCCGCACTTGCGATATGATTTGACCGCAGATATTGAGACCACCTCCGACCTAAGAATCTTCGCGGAATACCGACTCAATAGAGTGGCTTCAAGCAGGTCCCTCCAATCTCCTTGGCCAGATCCATCGCTCTTGGATGGAGTTATCTCCCGAGCAGCAGGTCTGTTCATCTTCATCGAGACACTTGCACTTGCCCTTGAGCATTGCTCTGAACCCACTAAGCTATTGGGAGCGACCTTGCAAGACTCAAGCAGCCCTGGCTTGACGTCTCTATACGGACTGTACTCCCGTATCGTCAGAGTACGGAGAGTGCAACGCAATGCCGAATTTCGGAGGGTGATTGGAGTGCTTCTTATAGCGGCACCGTACCGTCCACTGTGTGAGGAGACGATTGCAGAGCTGGCAGGAGTGAGACCTGACCTGGTGAAAATATGGGTAGACGATCTCGGCTCTATGTTCTATCGGGACGAAGGAATCAGTGGAGGGATTCGTGTCCGGCATTTGTCCATTTCGGACTTCTTTGTGAGCGAGAACTGTCAGGGGGACTATCAGGTTAACCTCCGAGACGCAAATGCTCAACTGGGTATCGCTTGCCTCGAGAAGATGCTCGAACAGCTCCGATTCAACATCTGCGGGCTCGAAGATTCCCGGCTCGCGAATGCCGATGTGAAAGGACTCGCATCACGAATCAAAGAAAATATTTCCGACACTTTGCAGTATAGTTCCCTGTATTGGTCAAATCATCTTTGCTTTACTCCCGACACTCGCGAGGCGCGTCTGTTGGACCTGCTGAGGAAATTCTTTGAAGGACCGTATGCACTATATTGGGTTGAAGTATTGAGCATTATGGGAATGTTGCGAATTGGGGTTCCAAGCCTTCGAGGACTGACATTGAAATTGATCAAGGTGAGCAAAGCTCCGACTTGCTGTGATGGGCACTCGAAAGGGATTCTGATTGGCTCTAGGAAACGGATGAGAAACTTCTGGAAAGAATTCAGGATGTTTGTCGTTTCATGGTCGTCTTCCGCACTCCCATCTCCATGAGCACTCCGCACACCTATATTTCAACGGGACCATTCCTGCCCTCGGAATCACCTTTATCAGCGATCTTTAGCATAAATTTCACTAAAGGCATCCAGATGCAAAGAGGAAGGCTGTTGTCATGGCCAGAGTCGCCATTAGAACGGATTGGACACGAGGGCGGTGTGGAATGCATAAGTTATTCTCCCAACGGGTGCTACATTGCCGCTGGATCGGAAGACGGGAAGATTCGGATCTGGGACGCTGGGGTTGGTGTTGCAGTCGGCAAGCCTTTGGAGGGGCACACTGGCCGGGTGACATCAGTTGCTCACTCTCCCGATGGGCGGCACATCATCTCTGGATCATTTGACAAGACAATTCGAATCTGGAATGCTGAGACTGGCTCTGCAGTCGGCAAGCCTTTGGAGAGGCACACTGGACGGGTGTCATCAGTTGCTTACTCTCCAGATGGGCGACACATCGTCTCTGGATCATATGACAAGACAGTTCGAATCTGGAATGCTGAGACTGGCTCTGCAGTCGGCAAGCCTTTGGTGGGGCACGCTGACTGGGTGTTGTCAGTTGCTTACTCTCCCAATGGGCGGTACATCGCCTCTGGATCATCTGACAAGACAATTCGAATCTGGAATGCTGAGAATGGCTCCTTAGTCGACAGGCTTTTGAACGGGCCCACTGGCTGGGTGTTGTCAGTTGCTTACTCTCCCAATGGGCGGCACATCATTTCTGGATCATCTACCAAGACAATTCGAATTTGGAATTCTGAGACTGGCTCTGCAGTCGGCAAGCCTTTGAAGGGGCACACTGGCTGGGTGTGTTCAGTTGCTTACTCTCCCGATGGGCTGCGCATCATTTCTGGATCATCTGACAAGACAATCAGAATCTGGAATGCTGAGACTGGCTCTGCAGTTGGCAAGCCTTTGGAGGGCCATACTGGCCGGGTGTCGTCAGTTGCCTACTCTCCCGATGGGCGGCATTTCATTTCTGGATCCGGTGACGGGGATATTCACTTATGGGACTCATTTCCACAAATTCCTTCCTACCTCACCTCGTACATCGAGGCTGCTCGGCCAGACCAAGAGGGTTGGGTCAGAGACCCGGGTGGCGGCTTACTCTATTGGGTACCCCATGATTGTCGTGCAGGCCTACATTCACCTGCTCGCCTCATAATCCCTCTCACATCCCCTGTCCGGTCAGTTTCTCTCCAATTTCACGAGTTTGCATTTGGAACGTCTTGGACCCAAATTTGTAACACTGCACGGCTCTAGCCTTTCTTTATTCTTGACTCTGTGTTTGTTGCTTGCTATATTGGCTGCTCGTGCTCGTACTATGTTGCAGTTTCTTCTTCGTACTCTCACATTGTCAAATATTGCCAGATAGCAAGATCCCCTCCATGTATAATGACATGCACATATGATTTAAGATATGTTTCCTTCTCTTTTGTAAGAGTATGCTGCGCGGTATATGGTGTACCCGAGGACAGGAGGACCTGGGTGACTTTGCAAACCAAATGTGCGGACCCGTTCACAATGGGTGGAGGTAGTTATTCCGGGGTAAATAATTTGGGAATATCCTGCGAAAAGACCTACTCCACTGTTACATAATCCATACATATTCCTGTTCTGTAAATATAGCGCAAGGTGCTTGTCCATGTATATCTCACGGTTCATTTTCACCTTTTCGTGCGCTAGGGTGGTCATGGTCTTCAACAACCACAACGGGTGGAGGTAGTTATTCCAGGGGTATATAAATTGGGAATAGCCTGCGAAAGGACCTGCTCCACTGTTACATAATTCTGTGGCGTTTCTTTGTGCTTTCTTTGATGGAATAAGCACAGTATAGAGTGGGGTGGTTTCTTTGTGGGAATAGGCACAGGGGACCAAACAACATAGATGGAGGCGTGACATTGAGTCATGCTCACTCAACACCTGTAACTCGCCATGAAATTTCCAAAAAGGTCTCCAATATGGGGAGAGACGATTCACATGATAGACTGATTTCCTGAATTAACACACAAGGCCTCCCCAGAGCGCCAGCGGTTTAAAGCAAATTGTGGTAGCGTTTCAAAGCATTCACAAAGGTACATCCCAAGATGACGGCGGGGGTTGAATATTTGTGCTTAGGTTATGGAGCTAGTGTCGAGGGTATGCAAGCCAATGAACTAAATCTGAATCTTATTTACCGTCCTCCTTTGCAGTCGGTTTGGTCCCCATCCCAGATACAATTATGTTGAGTCTAGGTCTGGGGGTCTACTGGCACTCATATGTTGGTACCTGTTGTTGAAATATTCACTGCAAATAGAGGGTACGTGGCCCGGGCGGTTTTTGTCTGGTTTTTGTGACGTGGCCTGGGAATAAACAGGCCGGGCCAGATGACCAAACCCAACTGGGTTATCACCTGATTTGGCGCCTGGCCTGGCCTGGCCGGGCCTGTTTATATGGCGTGGCCGAGCCACCAAAACAGGCCGTTTAGGTGACGTGACCTGAACCTGTCAACTATCCCGTCCTGTTTTTGTCACCAAAACACGCCTGTTTACGCCCGTTTAGGTGACGTAGCCTGAACCTGTCAGCTATCCCATCCCGTTTTTGTCACCAAAACACACTGTTT
>Ga0307515_10020864_pt1 | contig 11649 bp, 11 predicted proteins | sample 17_EM_MG_FD_194513 | JGI IMG/M metagenome (GOLD analysis project Ga0307515, IMG submission 194513) | Populus trichocarpa ectomycorrhiza microbial communities from riparian zone in the Pacific Northwest, United States - 17_EM | ecosystem: Host-associated > Plants > Roots > Unclassified | place... | reverse complement strand
CCAGCGCCACCGGTCGAGAGGCGACCGGTCGCGGCGCAGCGAATCGGCGCACTGTCGGCCGAGAGGCCACCGGTCGGGGCGCAACGAATCGGCGCACTGTCGGCCGAGACGCCACCGGTCGGGGCGCAACGAATCGGCGCGCTGTCGGTCGAGAGGCCAGCGGTCCGGGCGCAACGAGTCGGCGTGCCATCGACCGAAGCCCCACCGGCCGGCGCGCGGTCGGTCGGGCCAGGATCGGTCGGGCCAGGATCGGTTGGAGCGCCATTGATCGGGCGGCGCGTCGTCGGCGGGGCGGCCCGGCATCGGGCCGTCCGGCATCGAGCTGCGCTGCTGTGCCGCACTCATGCGACCTCCACGATGGCTTCGACCGACCGGTCCCCCTCACGATAGATCCGCATGGACAAAACTACGCGAAACAGACTCGTCGTTCTTAAGCAGCCAAGGGCGACTAAACGCCAAAGCCCGCGACATTCACCCGTTGGAGTCGCCGGGCAGAGGCCGGAATCCGCACCAGATGAGGCGCAGGCGGCCGCAGGCACGGTCCGTTGGCCCCTGGCGACACCGAGGGGCTCGCGCCGTCAGCCCCGCCTCTACCCCTCGGGCTCGGCAGCGGCCTCCGGCTCGGCCTTCGGGCTGGCTTTGGCGGGCTTGGGCGCGTCCTCGGCTATCTCGGCCACCTCGCGGGCCGCGTCCGGGCCGTCCGCCAGCAGGATGGCGAAGCCCGCCTCGTCCAGGACCGGCACCTTGAGCGACAGGGCCTTGTCGTACTTGCTGCCGGGGTTGTCGCCGACCACCACGAACGCCGTCTTCTTCGACACCGAACCGCTGACCTTGCCGCCGCGGGACGTCACCGCCTCGGTTGCCTGGTCGCGGGAGTAGCTGGCCAGGGTGCCGGTCACGACGAAGGTCATGCCCTCCAGCGGGCGCGGGCCGTCGTCGACGCGTTCGTCCGCCATCTGCACGCCGGCCTCGCGCCACCGGCGGACGATGTCGTGGTGCCAGTCGACGGCGAACCACTCGCGGAGGCTTTCGGCGATTGTCGGGCCCACGCCGTCGACGGCGGACAACTCCTCGATCCGGCCCTCGGTCACGGCTCGCTCGATGGCGTCCATCGAGCCGAACTGGCGGGCCAGCGCCTGCGCCGCGGTCGGGCCGACGTGCCGGATCGAGAGGGCCACCAGGACCCGCCAGAGTGGACGCTGCTTGACCTCCTCGAGGTTTTCCAGCAGCTTGACCGCGTTGCTGCCCAGGCTGCCGTCCTTGTTGACGAAGAACGGCGAGCCCCGCAACTCGTCGGCCGTGAGGCCGAACAGGTCGCCCTCGTCGGTGATGACGCCCGTCTCGAGCAGGGCCGCGGCCGCCTTGTAGCCGAGCACCTCGATGTCGAACGCACCCCGCCCGGCCAGATGGAAGACCCGCTCACGCAACTGGGCGGGGCACGCCCGGGTGTTGGGGCAACGGATGTCGATGTCGCCCTCCTTGGCGGGGGCGAGCGTGGTGCCGCAGGCCGGGCACTCGGTCGGCATCACGAACGGATGCGCGTCCGCGGGGCGCAGATCCATCACCGGGCCGAGCACCTCGGGGATCACATCGCCGGCCTTGCGCAGCACCACCGTGTCGCCGATCCAGACGCCCTTGCGCTCGACCTCGCGCGCGTTGTGCAGGGTGGCCAGCGCCACCGTCGAGCCCGCCACGCGCACCGGCTCCAGCACCGCGAACGGGGTCACCCGGCCGGTCCGCCCGACGTTGACGTCGATGTCGACCAGCTTGGTGGTGACCTCCTCGGGCGGGTATTTGAACGCGATCGCCCAGCGCGGCGCCCGGCTGGTGGAGCCGAGCCGGCCCTGAATCGCGACGGAGTCGACCTTGATGACCACGCCGTCGATCTCGTGCTCGACGTCATGCCGGTGCTCGGCGTAGTAGGCGATGTATTCCCGGACGCCCGGCATCCCGTCGACCAGCCGCCACCGGTCGCTCGTCGGCAGACCCCAGGACTTCAAGGCCTCGTAGGCATGGGACTGGGAATCCGGGGTGAAACCGACCCGCGCACCGATGCCGTGCACGACCATCCGCAAGCCCCGGGAGGCGGTGATCCGCGGATCCTTCTGGCGCAGGCTGCCGGCGGCGGCGTTGCGCGGATTGGCGAACGGCGCCTTGCCCTGCTCGACAAGCGAGGCGTTGAGATCGGCGAACGCGGACCCCGGGAAGTAGATCTCGCCGCGCACCTCGAGCAGGTCGGGCGGGTCGGCGTCGACCAGCCGCTCCGGGATCTCCCGGATGGTCCGCACGTTGGAGGTCACGTCCTCGCCCGTGCGCCCGTCGCCGCGAGTCGCGCCGCGGACCAGACGACCTTTTTCGTACGTCAGGTTGATCGCCAGCCCGTCCACCTTGAGCTCGCAGATGAACTGGACGGGGCCGCCCGCGTCGCGCTCGGTGCGCTCGGCCCAGGCCTGCAACTCGTCCTGGTCGAAGACATTGTCGAGCGACATCATCCGCTCGGCATGCTCGACCGGGGTGAAGAGCGTGGAGAACGTGCCGCCGACATTCTGCGTCGGGGAATCCGGCGTCCGCAGGGCGGGGAACTGCGCCTCGAGCGCCTCGAGCTGCTTGAGCAGCCGGTCGAACTCGGCGTCGGAGATCGTCGGCGAGTCGAGCACGTAGTAGCGATATTGATGGCCGCGGAGCTCATCGCTCAGCTCGGCGTGCCGGGTGCTCGCCTCGGGCGTCGGCTCGGCACCGGCCGCGGCCTCCTGCGCGCTGGTCGGCCGGCCCTGCGCGATCTCCGCGGCGACATCGGCCTGCGCGGCAACGCCGACCTCGGCGGGCGACTCCGCATCAGCGGACGCTGACTGAGGGGCTGCTTGCTTCTTGGCCACCGCTGATCCTCCGTGCTCGGGTTTCTAAGGGGCACGTTAGTCGCCGCCACCGACATTTCCGGGCGCTGCCACGACCGGACGGCCGACCCGATCCTGGACTCGGGCGGGTACAACGGTGCACAGGGCACCCGGAGGCCGGCGGAGGTGGGCGATGGGTCGGTGGGAGCCGTGGCTGCTGGCGGCCGGAGCCGTCGTCTTGCTCGCGGCGGTGATCTGGACTGTCCGGAAACAAAGCACGCCGGCTGGGATCGCCACGCGGCCGAGGCGCGGCGACATCTGGTGGGCGGAGGTGCCGTTCAGCGACGGTACGGGCGCCAAGGTGCGGCCGTGCCTGGTCATGCTGCGACACCGGCGCGGCATCGTGGTCCTGAAGATCACCAGCCAGGACAAGAGTGAGCGCCGCGACCACCTGCCGATCCCGACCCGGGGCTGGGATCCGGCGGCGCGACACGACAGCTTTCTCAACCTCGCCGAGCCGGTGATGCTGCGGCCGGGCGCGCTCCGCCGCCACGCCGGCACCTGCGACGCGACCGTGCTGCGCGCGATCCGTGGCCGTGCCGGCCTGCAATCACGAGACCTGCATCAGTTCGCCAGACACGCGGGCTGACCGAATCCTCAACCCGGGCGACCACGGCGGCAACCCCAGGCGCGGGAGGTGGATCACCAGGTCAGGCAGAAGGGGTGGCCGACCGGGTCGGCGTACACCCGGAAGGTTTCGCCGCCGCCCTCCAAGCGCACGGCGCCCAGGGTGATGGCGCGCTTCTCGGCCGTTTCTATCTCGTCCACCGTGATGTCCAGGTGGAACTGCTGGGGGTGGGCCGGGTCGGGCCATTGGGGCGGGCGCAGGTCGGTTGCCTTTTGGAACGCCAGGCTCGGCCCGTCGGTGTCGGTCTTGATGGTCACCCACTCGCCGTCGTCGAAGACGACGTGCATGCCGAGCAGCTCGCAGTAGAAATCCGCGAGCGCGCGGGGGTCGGGGCAGTCGATGACCACGCTGTCCAGCCGTCCAATCATGTGGCCCATGATGCCCGGACCCTATGACAGAAAACGGCGGAACCCTCAGACTTCGGCCAGACGGCGGCCCGCGTCGCGGCAGGCCTTGAGCACGGCTCGGGAGTAGCCCTCCGAGGCGCCAGCGAGCCCGCATGCCGGGGTGACCACGACCTGCTCGGGGAGGCGGCGGGGCGGGAAGCCGAGACGCTTCCAGAGCTCTCGTACGCGCTCCGCGGTCTCTGCCGACGACGGAGCGCGACCGGCCGACGGCGGCCGGGTGGGCACTGCCCCGGCGAACAAGCCAAGGCCGGCCTCGAGCAGCTCGCCGACCGGGTCCAGGTCTTTGATCAGGGCCAGATCGAGCGCCACGGCCGCGGCACCGGCGTCCCGGACCACCTGCAGCGGCACGTCGGGGGCGCAGCAGTGCACGATGACGGGCACCGCGACGGCCTCGGTGATGCTCCGCAGCGCGGTGGCCGCGTCGGGGCCGTCGACGGCGGGATAGACGCTCAGGCCGCTCTCGGTCGGCACGTGGCCCGCGATGACCGTGGGCAGCGACGGCTCGTCGAGCTGCACGAGGATCGTCGCGTGGGGCATCCGCTTTTGCACCTCGGCGACGTGCCGGCGGAGGCCCTCGGCGAGAGAGTCGGTCAGGTCGCGGACTGCGCCAGGGTCGCGCAGCATCCGGCCGCCGATCTGCAGGTCGACGCTTGCGGCCATCGTCCAGGGGCCGGCGGCCTGCAGCTTGAACGTGCCCGGATAGGTGTCGCCCTGCTCGCTGAGCTGGTCGAGGTCTCGCTCCAGCAGGTCGGCGGTGCGGCGCAGGTCCTTGCCCGGGCGCGGGGCGACCTGCCAGCGGCCGGCGTAGATCTGCACCGGCAGGTCGACCAGCAAGCCCGCCGTGCGGCCGATGATCTCGGCGCCGGGGCCGCGGGCCGGGAGCTCGGCCAGGTGCGGGAGGTCGGGCAGCTCGCCGAAGATCGTCCGCTGGGCCTCGGCGATGTCGGTGCCGGGCAGCGAGCCGATGCCGGTGGCCGAGCCGGCCGGCCAGGGGAAGTCAGGCACGCGACGGCGCCCCGGCGGAACGGGCGAGGCCGGCCGCCTGATCGGGGCTCGACTCAGCAGCGAAAGCGGCCGGGGCGCCCGCGATGGTGGCCGAGCCCAGGACGATGTCGCCGGCCGGGTCGGGCCGGTACGCCACGATTGCCTGGCCGGCCGCGACACCGCGGGCGGGCGTGTGGAGCCGGGCCGTGAGGCCGTCGGCGTCGACAATCACCTCGGCGCGGACCACCTCGCCGTGGGCGCGCAATTGGACCTCACACTCGGTCGGGGTGGGCTCGCCGTGCCAGATGGGGCGGGTGGCCGTCACGGTGTCGACCGCCAGGTCCTCGCGGGAGCCGACCGTCACCGTGTTTGTCTTCGGGGTGATCGACAGGACGTAGCGCGGGCGGCCGTCCGGCGCGGGCACCCGCAGGTCGAGGCCCTTGCGCTGGCCGACCGTGTAGCCGAAGGCACCCTGGTGCTGGCCCAGCACGGCGCCCGAGTGCGCGTCAACGATGTCGCCGGGGGCCTCGCCCAGCTTGGACGTCAGGAAGCCGCGGGTGTCGCCGTCGGCGATGAAGCAGATGTCGTGCGAGTCGGGCTTGTCGGCGACCGCGAGATCGCGCTCGGCGGCCTCCGCCCGGACCTGCGTCTTGGTCGAGTCGCCGAGGGGGAAGACGGCGCGGTCGAGCTGCGCGCGGGTCAGCACGGCCAGCACGTAGGACTGGTCCTTAGCCAAGTCGACGCTGCGCCGGAGCAGGCCGTCGGCGCCCAGGCGGGCGTGGTGGCCGGTGACGACCGCGTCGAAGCCCAGGGCCACGGCGCGATCCAGGACCGCGGCAAACTTGATCTTCTCGTTGCAGCGCAGGCATGGATTCGGCGTGCGGCCGGCCGCGTATTCCGCGACGAAGTCGTCGACCACGCTCTCGTGGAACTGGTCGGCCATGTCCCAGACGTAGAACGGGATGCCGATGACATCGGCGGCGCGGCGGGCGTCGCGGGAGTCTTCCAGAGTGCAGCAGCCGCGGGCGCCGGTCCGGTAGGTCTGTGGGTTGCGCGCCAGAGCGAGGTGCACACCGGTCACGTCGTGGCCGGCGTCCTTCGCGCGCGCAGCAGCCACGGCGGAATCGACCCCGCCCGACATCGCCGCAAGCACTCGCATGTCTTCAGCCTATCCGCAGGCACCGGCGCTTTCCCCGGCGCGGCCGGAGGATCCCGGATCCGTGGGACAAATAGAACAAAACGCTAGCGGGGCGTCTTCCAGGCGGTCGCCCGGCGGGCCCGTTCGACCGCTCCCGGCAACGCGGCCAGTAGGGCGTCCACGTCGGCCTCCGTCGAGTTGTGGCCCAGCGTAAAGCGCAGCGAGGAGCGGGCCCGGTCGTCGTCCGCGCCCATCGCCAGCAGGACGTGCGACGGCTGAGCCACGCCCGCCGAGCACGCCGAGCCCGTCGAGCACGAGATCCCCTTCGCGTCCAGCAGGAGCAGCAGCGCGTCCCCCTCGCAACCAGGGAACGAGAAGTGCGCGTTGCCGGGCAGCCGCAGCTCGGGATCGCCGTTGTAGATCGCGTCGGGGACGGCCGCGCGGACCCGGGCGACCAGATCGTCACGCAGGGCGGCGACGCGGGCCGCGTACTCCTGCTGGGTTTTCGCCGCGGCCTCGACCGCCACCGCGAACGCCACCACCGCGGGGGTGTCCAGCGTCCCGGAGCGGACATCGCGCTCCTGGCCGCCGCCGTGCAGCAATGGGGTGCAGGCGATGTCGCGGCCGAGCAGCAGCGCGCCGACACCCACCGGACCGCCGAGCTTGTGGCCCGAGACGGTCAGCGCGGCCACACCGGACGCGGCGAAGTCGACCGGGACCTGGCCGACCGCCTGCACGGCGTCGGTGTGGAACGGGATGTGCGCCTGGGCCGCCAGCGCCGCCAACTCCGCGATCGGCTGGACCGTGCCGACCTCGTTGTTGGCCCACTGGACGCTGACGACGGCGATCTCGGCGCCGTGCGCGGCCAGCAACTCCGCGAAGCCGGGCACGGACACCCGGCCCAGGCCGTCCACCGGCAGCCAGTCGACGACCGCGTGCTCGTGCGAGCCGAGCCACTCCACCGAGTCGAGCACGGCGTGGTGCTCGACCGCGGACGCGACCACCCGGGGCAGGCCGCGGGCCCAGAAGATGCCCTTGGTGGCGAGATTGTCGCTTTCCGTCCCGCCGCTGGTGAAGATCACCTCGGATGGGCGGGCGCCGAGCACCGCGGCGACTCGTTCGCGCGACTCCTCGACCAGGCGGCGGGCGCCGCGGCCGTCGGCATGCAGCGACGACGGATTGCCGAGTTGTCGGGCGGCGGCGACATATGCGTCCAGCGCCTCGGCAAGCATCGGTGTGGTTGCCGCGTGATCCAGGTAAGCCATTACCCGAAAGCTTATGCCTAGGACGTCGATTCGATAGCGGTCGCGGTCGCCACAGCGGCCCCGGCAACGGAAACGGCCCGGCTCGCAGCGAGCCGGGCCGTCCTGGAACAGCGGCTACTTACGCTTGCGGATCTCCTCGTCGGCCTGCGGCACTACCTTGAACAGGTCGCCCACCACGCCGAAGTCGGCAAGCTCGAAGATCGGCGCCTCCGGGTCCTTGTTGACCGCGACGATCGTCTTCGAGGTCTGCATGCCGGCCCGGTGCTGGATCGCCCCGGAGATGCCCAGCGCCACGTACAGCTGCGGGGAGACGGTCTTGCCGGTCTGCCCGACCTGGAACTGGTGCGGGTAGTAGCCGGAGTCGACCGCGGCCCGGGACGCGCCGACCGCGCCGCCGAGCAGGTCGGCCATCTCCTCGACCAGCTGGAAGTTGTCGGCGTTGCCGACGCCGCGACCGCCCGAGACGACGATCGACGCCTCGGTCAGCTCCGGGCGGGAGCCCTTTTGCTCGGCGACCCGCTCGACGACCCGGGTCAGCTTGTCGGCGTCGGACGCGACGATGGTGAGCTGCTCGACGGCCGGGGTGGCGGGCGCCGCGGACGGGGTGACCGAGTTCGGCCGAATGGTGACGATCGGCAGGCCCTTGGTGACCTTGGCCTTGACGATCGTGGAGCCGGCGAAGACCAGCTGCGTGGCGGTGCCGTCGGCGGCCAGCTCGACCGCGTCGGTGAGCAGGCCGTTGTCGAGCTTCACCGCGAGCCGGCCGGCGATCTCCTTGCCCTCCTGGGTCGAGGCGAGCAGCACGGCGACCGGCTCGACCCGGCGGACCAGCTCGGCGACCGCCGTGGCCTTGGGCGCGACCAGATAGCCGTCGACGTCCTCGCCCTCGCCGGCGTAGATCTTCGTCGCGCCGTACTCGCCCAGCTTTTCGGCGAACAGCGCGGTCGCGCCCTCGCCGCCCAGCACGACCGCCGACACCTCGCCCAGCGAACGGGCGATGGTCAGCATCTCGAGCGTGACCTTTTTGACGCCGGACGCCTGCGAGGCCTCGACGACGACCAGTACTTCAGCCATGAGTCTCCTACCCCTCAGACGAACTTCTCGGTGGCCAGGAACGCGACCAGCTGCTCGCCGCCCGTACCCTCGTCAGTGATCTTGGTGCCGGCGGACCGCGGCGGGCGCTTCTGGAACTCGACCACCTGCGAGGTCGCGCCGGCCGTGCCCACCTCGCCGGCCGCGATGCCCAGGTCGGCCAGCGACAGGGTGGTCACCGGCTTTTTCTTGGCCGCCATGATGCCCTTGAAGGACGGGTAGCGGGGCTCGTTGATGGTGTCCCAGACGCTCACCACGGCCGGGGTGGCCGCGGTGACGATCTCGTAGCCCTCGTCGGTCTGCCGCTCGGCGGTCAGCTGCGAGCCGTCAACGGTGAGCTTGCGGGCGCCGGTGAGCGCCGCGACGCCCAGCCGCTCGGCCAGCATGTGCGGCATGACCTGCACCCGGCCGTCGGTGGACTCGGCGCCACAGATGATGATGTCGGCACTCAGCGTGCCGAGGGCGGCGGCCAGCACCTTGGACGTGGCCACCGCACAGGAGCCGTGCAACGCCTCGTCCTGCACGTGGACGGCCTTATCCGGACCCATCGACAGCGCCTTGCGGATCGACTCGGCCGCACGCTCGGGACCCATCGTCAGCACGGTCACTTCGCCGCCGTGCGCCTCCTTGATCTTGAGCGCCTCCTCGATGGCGTACTCATCCATCTCGTTGATGACGTTGTTCGCCGAGCCACGCTCGACGGTGTTGTCACCCGCGCTCAGAGTGCGCTCGGCACCGGAGTCGGGAACCTGCTTGACCAGTACGACGATGTTCATCGCTTGTACACGACCTCCTGTTGACGAACGCCCGCGGCCACTGACTGTCCGAATGTTACCCGCCGGTAGCTTGCGTGTTACCGCACCCCAGAGTGACTCACCTCACCCGCAGCGAGCACTTGATCGCTACAGTCGAGGGCGAGGGGGTGTCCCGACATGTCCGGCCAATTCGCCCCTTTGTCGAGCGGGCCACGCCCGTCCCCGCCTCATCTAATCGCACCACCCTCGCCTGCCACCCCGGCCTCCAGCAATCTAAGGCACGGCCGGGCCGGACCGGACAGTCCGTGGTGCATCTGTGGATGGCCACGGGAAGCCTGCGTCAGCGATGTCGTACGCCACCTCTGGCAGGTCCGCGAGGGCATTCTCGACCTCCACGGTCGATAATCGGCCCGTGATGGGTGGCCTGCGGCAATGGTTCGCTCCGGAGAAGACGCCCCGGGCCGGCGAGCCGCCCGACTACCGGTTCTCGCTGGCCAACGAGCGCACGTTCCTGGCCTGGATCCGCACCGGCCTGGCCCTGATCGCCGGCGGGCTGGCCTGCGCCCAGTTCCTGCCGCCGCTGCCCATCGTGCACCTGCGCGAGGTCATCGCCGTCGCGCTGCTGGTCCTCGGCGGCCTGGTCGCGCTGCGCGCGGTCGATCACTGGGCCCGCACGGAACGGGCGATGCGGATGGGCGCGGACCTGCCGGCGTCCCGCTTCCCGGCGATCCTGGCCATCGTGGTCGCGTTGGGCGCACTACTCCTCGTCGTCGCGGTCGTGCTGCGAGCAGTGGTGTGACTAACCAGTGGACGCCCGATCACGGGGCTTCCGCGGAGCGGACCCGGCTGGCCTGGCGGCGCACCGGGCTGTCCGCCACTGTGGTCGGGCTGCTCGCCGCGCGGCCCGCGTTCGCGCCGCACGCCGCGGCCGGGTTCGCGCTGGTCGCGGCCGCGGCGATGGCCGGCTGGGCGGGGCTGATCGCATTGGCGTACCGGCGCTCGCGCGGGCTCCGGGCCCGGCCGCCGCGGCCCGGCGAGCGCACGGTTGCGGCGTACGCCTTGATCACTGTGGGGTTCGCGATTCTCGGCGGTTTAGTTGTCCTGCTCTGATCGTCGCCGTTACGCACCGCGCGCGTCATCATTGAGAGATGGTCCGGTTGTTCGTCTTCCTGGCTGCGGTGCAGCTCGTCCTTCTGGTGCTCGCGCTTATCGGAGCGCTCTCCGCCGACCGGGTACGCGCCATGCCCCGCGCGCTGTGGGTGCTTGTGATCCTGGTCATCCCGCTGTTCGGCCCCATCGCCTACTTCGTCTGGGGCCGGCCCGTGCCGCCGCCGCACGAGAGCAGACCGGTCCATCGGGCCGGGTCGCGCCCGTCCGCACCGGACGACGACCCGGACTTTCTGCGCAACGTGGACACCGAGCAGTCCCGCCGCGACCGCGAGCTGCTCGCCCAGTGGGAGCGCGAGCTGCAGAAGGGCGACGAGGACTAGGCGCTAGGCCAGGTTCGACGACCGGGGGTAGGCGTCCGTCGGGTCGGTCAGCACGTTGACCAGATACGGCACGCCGGAGTCGAAGGCCCGGCCCAGCGCCGGGCCGAGGTCGGCCGACTTCTCGACCGTCTCGCCGGCCCCGCCGAGCGCCCGCACCACGTCGTCGTAGCGCAGCCCCGGCTGCAGGTCAGCGGCCACGTCGTAGCCGTACATGGCCTGCATGGGGTGCTTCTCCAGGCCCCAGATGCCGTTGTTGCCCACCACGATCACCACCGGCAGCTTCTGCCGGACCAGGGACTCCACGTCCATCAGGGAGAAGCCGGCCGCGCCGTCGCCCATCAGCACGCAGACCTGCCGGTCGGGATAGGTGACCCGGGCGCCCATCGCGTAGCCCATGCCGGTGCCGAGGCAGCCGTACGGGCCCGGGTCCAGCCAGGTGCCGGGCTGGGCGGGCTCCAGATAGCGACCGGCGTACGAGACGAAGTCGCCACCGTCGCCGATCGTCACCGCGTCGGCGGCGAGCACCTTGCGCAGCTCGCCGTAGATCCGGGCCGGCCGGATCGGGTCGGACTCGGCGGCCATCGCCTCGGCGTCGCGGGCCTTGCCGGCGTCCTCGGCGGTGCGCAGGCCGGCGATCCACTCGCTGTGGTCGGCGCGCTTGCCGGTGTAATCGGCCAGCGCCGACAGGATCAGCCGCAGGTCACCGGCGGGCGAGGCGGCGGTCTCGACGTGCCCGGCACGCTGGCTCGGAGCGTCCACGATGTGCACGACCTGGGCCGCGCCGAACTCGCCGAAGCCGAGCCGGAAGTCGAGCGGAGTGCCGATCACGGCGACGACGTCGGCCTCGTTCAGGGCGGGCCGGCGGGCCTTCGCGAACGCCAGCGGGTGCCCGGGCGGCAGGGCGCCCCGGCCCATCCCGTTCGTGAAGACCGGGATCTGCAGTGTCTCGGCCGCCGCGCGCAGGGCCGCGATCGCGTTGCCGGCCCAGACGTCCGA
>Ga0307515_10020863_pt1 | contig 11649 bp, 6 predicted proteins | sample 17_EM_MG_FD_194513 | JGI IMG/M metagenome (GOLD analysis project Ga0307515, IMG submission 194513) | Populus trichocarpa ectomycorrhiza microbial communities from riparian zone in the Pacific Northwest, United States - 17_EM | ecosystem: Host-associated > Plants > Roots > Unclassified | place... | reverse complement strand
TGATAAGAGATCTCACGATCAGCTGTGGGCCCAAACCGCTGTATAAACCACGGAAACCCTCGTTGCGAATGACCTTCTTTGCGCAATCGAAGGAATTCTTATATCTCATTTCACCCACAACCTGACTTCTCTGATTCTGCATACGAGTTTTGACTAGATCGATGGGATAAACAACTGTGGCACCAAAAGCTCCGGCAATAGCACCCAAGCCAAAGTTGTATGCAGACTCAAGAGCCTGACCAAAGAATCCATCTCCATGCAGAATTGAGGAAGAGGTAGGAGTTAGAGAGGTGGCCTTGGGTGCAGTAATCCGAGGTGCTTTCCAGAGGGGATCAAGAACACGAGCGAACTCTTTCCACGAAAGACGGTCAGTGGTACCATCAAGTCCGGCGAAATGGAACAAGATATCAGCTTCCATTGGCGTGAAATGGGAAAATCTTGTAATCCTTGCCGCCTCATTCAGGAAATCGGTTCTGGTGATCTTTCCGTCTGATGACTTTGAGGTTGCACTTCTCACGATGGTATCAATGATATCCATCTCTCTTACTACATTCTGGAACGCTCGGACGTCGGCGTAACTAATCTTGGTACTGCTACCGATATTGCACAACGTGTGGAGGTTCTCCAGAATATGGTTAGACAGCTTGTGCGCTGAAGTTTCCATAATGACGCGCTGGAACTCTTCGGGCTCAATGAAACCCGAGCCTTTCGGATCGAAGGTCTGGAAAGCCTGGCGAATTTTCTCTCCCTGCAGTGCCCTCATCATTTGCGAGAATTGGGGATACGTCAAATCATGTCTGCTGTTCTTTCCGCCCAAGTACAGAGTGGCCCAAGCGCTATCCCAGTCGAATGGAATGGTATCGGCGCCCTTGTACTTCTTGTATAGATTGACGAAATCACTAAACTTCACGGATCCCTTTCCTTCAACATCAAATAGCCGGAACGCGATCTGGTATTCTGCATCGGGTTTGGCGAGTAGAAACTCGAATGCCGCCCACTCCTTAAGTGAAATGTAACCTTCTTTTCGTCGGTCAGCGACGTCGAACATTACGGCATACTGCTCGCGCTGAATCTTGTGGTAGTCTTCCTTCGGTGGAGCAATTGCGTTTACAAAGTCGTCCTTGCTCATCACTCGCTCTCCCGATGGCGTTGTATGAGTCGCATACTTGTCGAACAACCGTTTCGTCTCGTCCGACAACAAAACTGGATGCTCACTCCCGAGGAGTGACTCTTTGACCGCTTCCTTGACGGTCGCCATGACGGGTAGGTTACGTTTCGAGAATTAAAGGCAGGCGTAGCAATAGCGTCACAACTGTCAACTAATGATTCGCAGATATCGAGTCAGCACCGTTTTCTTGCAACGGCTTTGGAGAAGATGGATAGGTAAATTCAATCGATGCGCAGACGGATGGTAGGGGAGGGAAGTATGGCAGGAGGGAAGTATGGCAGGAGGGAAGTGTCATCAATGGAAACAGAGGAAACATTTTGCATTTGGTTCCAGAGAAGAGATAAGAGGGGGAGGGAGTCCAGCGCTAAGCAGCGGACCGCTCTCATCCGGTCCTGCTGCGCTGGAGAGTGCAGTTTTGAGGGTACAATGGGACACTGGCCCTCGGCGGGTTTCTCGAGATGCCCGAATACTCCCCGCAGGTTTCGACGAGGCTTGTGGGGAACTCTCGACCGCCGAGAGATTGAACAAGAAACACTCTTACTCACCAACGCTAGTTGAAGGGTTCGTTGCACGGACGGTGTCAGGGCGGAACCTTGATGTCGTGATTTCGCCAGACGGGGGGCACTTGCTGGCTACTCTTGGGTCGAAAGGTCAACTATTCGATGAAAAGTAGACGTGATCACTGCTGGGCAGGAAGACTAGGTGCTAAAGAAACGTACGAAAGAAGGGGGGAGGATCTGGGGTTGAGCTGGGAGCTGGCTCTAGCGAAAAGAAGGGAAGGGTAGGCCCAGCTCTAAAAAAATTTGAAAATTTGTCCACTTCTTTACTCTTCGCGTTGGAGTTCCATTTGCGCTAGCTCAGCCACCTTCTGCTTTCGGCATTCTCCGATCCTGCTACTGCCAGAGCCGCTTCATTGATCCAGGAACCTTTCTGCAATGGTGTGCAGTGATGCACACTCTCGCGATCTGGCAGCAGCAAATAAAATAAAGTGGTCGACGGTCGCTGCCGTAGATAACAAAGCATGATCCCAGTTCTCTTCCGGCAACCAGGATTGCGCCACTTGAGTCCTCGGGAGTTATATGTATCTTTATCTCGTTTGTTTGAAAACCATTACACGCAACTACTTCAACGCTGTCAGAGAAATCCTCCCGCGCTTTCTCACCTCGCCGTGGGAGCATAATTAGGGCAGCACAAAAAGCAACAATAGTCAGATGTCGCCATACAGACGAATCCCATCATTCGCCCGAACCCCACGGAGAAGCTGCAGCTTATGTTCCTCCGCTCCCCGACAACTGCGTCGATGAGGACCCTTGACATTTCGGCTGTGGGTTTTCTTTTCTCCGCTGCTACTCACACTTCTACGCGGTACACAAACTGACGTTTTTAGGCTATTTCAACTACTCAAATCGATGTACCGTAAAGACTCGATAATAGAGTAGATTGCACTAAACTTGTGGCGAGTGACTATGCCACGGGTTTCGTGCGTGAGCCACGGGTTCCCGCGGTGGCTTATGCACGTTTGGTCGAGTCCCTACGGCACCCTACTCTAGGCACGGCGTGGCCAATGAGAACTCCAAGGCAACAATGGTTTGGAGGGATCTCGGTATTTCAAGATCCGTTACATACTTATAGTTATTTAGGTTCATCGCAGAACAAGTTTACTCGAAGCCCCGCGGAGACTGGTGCCAATTGCAATCACAAAAAATCCCATCGAGCCGGAAAATCCAAGTATAAGCAAGTTTCTATTCCAGATGCTGCTGAAGTCACCATGAACTCGTTCAGATTCATTACAGAACAAGTTTATTTTGTAGTTTTCTGCCGAACAAACATCCTTCCAGAAAATTTTGATTGCATCGAGTTGTCTGTAGGAGTCAAAGCCCTTTACAATCAACCAGTTCCCCCCAAAGACCCACAAAGGAGAAGCAGAAAATATCCTCATACCAGACGCCGCCGGCATGGCAGTAATGAATGCGATCAAATATGTGTCCGAGAGAACGTACTTCGAGGTTCCGAGGGATCTTGGTCCGGTTACAACTTCGGAAGGCTTCGAAACCTACAGAGTTGTGGTTTACATCATCGGCACCACTTAGATTTCCCGTTAAATTACTCATAGAAATTCAATTTAACCATCAATAGAATATTGGTTTTGGAATTGTATTGCTTGCTGTCATCTTAGCGACTGAGATAATCCCCTCTTTTTTCAACCGAATTCTGTCAACTCAAAACAAAAGAGCTTAAAATCCTTGAAGCGGAACTGTGCATCAAGGAAACCGAAGCCACTCTGAAGGGAAAGGAAGCCGTAGATTAGACTAAGTACAAACCTTCTTTTGGTACCCCATGGTGCATATGAGACACCCTACAAGTGGTCATCAATTGCTTCGTTCGGTTCCTTGATGTATTGTGTTGTCTGCTATAGAGTAGCTATAGATAGTACATCATTCCGTAGCCTTGAAATTGAACCCCTCGCATCCTTAAAACTTCCGGTACCTTTTTACAATTGCTTGGTTATGAGGGTGAGTACAACTACTAGCGTAGTGGCTAATACTGCCACAGGTGGTGCATTTGGGAGAAGCATGCTTCTGAGGGTACGCTGCATAAAGCCGTACTTCTTTCGTACGTCTCATTCACGATTGTCTTACACTCAATGCTATAGCTACCATGTTGTATAGCATCTGAAGACATTGGATCATATAAAGGATAGGTCATTCCAAAACCCTCGCTCTACATTGCTCCCATCCAACCCCTACATAGCATATGTACAGACCTTCGGCCTGTCGGACGACGCACCTGCACGCAATATGTTAGCAGCGAACCAACCAGACGAGTGAAGAAAGTGAGCGGACGCTTGGCATTATCGCGACTCACGGGCAACGTTTGAAAGCCGATCCCTCAACACAACACAGGTCAATTTGATTAAGAATGAAATAACAAGTAGTATATATATAAGAAGCTCTACCATTATGCAGGACCACCATTGTTGTGAAGCAGGGTACTAACCCGCTTAGGCATGCCATCTATCCACCAGTAAATACACCCCCACAGCTACTCCTCCCACAACCGTTGTGCAACAATTACTTCCTCACGGCTGAGGTCATTGTTTAGGGTCCCGCATTACTTTTCTGAAGCGTACTTTCCACATAGACCATACATTGATGGTTTTGTTCTGGTCATTGACAATGCGATGAATTGCAGTTTTGCCACTCCAGTTTTCTGTTGCATTTCATGAAAAGAATGACCTTCAGACTTTAGCTGAATAACCCAAATGGGTTCTTCGTGTGTTGACTCCCTTCTCCTGCCACCAGGACCGCTATGCATGACTATGTGTGGAGTGGGAGCCTGGGAATGCGTCGGGGGCTGCAGATGTGAAACTAGCGCGGGTTCGCTCACTTTCTTCACTCGTCTGCAACTTGATAGAAGATGCTCTTCACTAACATATGAGATTAACCACCCCGATCTCAACACCTAGAAGTATCCCAGCACTTACAGTCCATCTTTAGCATCGAGCGCAGAGAAATTCCGTGCACACGTATATATCCCCTTCCAGTAGTTCTTTAGGTTTTCCCAACTTTGACTCTCAGGTTCGCATAATACTTCGGTTCATCCGATGAGCTCTAACATGCGGGTGCATTGTATACAGCATCGCAGTGGATGATGGTAGTGGTGGTTTAGGCATGGTGGAAAGTGGAAGAGCGAATCTAGGAGAGAAGAGAAGCCAGCAGAGGAAAAGTTGAGTGTATAGGCGGTGTGCTATCTGTTCCAAGCCTAAACCAAGTTTTAGATTATTAGGACGGTCAAAAGCTTAACTATCCGGCGGCAAAGGCGGACGGATTAACACTCTTAGAGTTCACCGCACTTGCCCATGTTTTAGATTCGCAATAAGATAATTATCCTTTGCGGTTTCCCCAAGTACACGTTTCTATGTAACCTTCTCACACTCCCCACTGCTTCCCTCTTTCCCCTCTTATCTATCTCTTACACAATTCTTCTCGCTGAGCCCAGTACGATGGTGTTACTTATACTCAGTTTTCCATTCAGGCTCAATCCGGTGTTCCTGCGGCCAGGCGCAACCTCCAGAAGTAGAGAAATCGGATGATAATTCAAGAGTCTCCAAATGCGTTGTTAAACTAGAGCACAAAGGCAGCACGAGCCGAGGAATCAACCAAGATATCCCGCTCCGACGGGACGCGCCGTGCCTGCCGGTGCTTTGGACCTATCATATGGCCGCGCGTCCGGCTTTATTTTGCAACGGTAGTACAAAATCCCGCATAGTCGTGGAGCGGAGCTTCCAACAGCCGAGATCCAGCTGTACATAGATATATCTGGTATTCGGCACGGAACGAGTTATCCCGGGGCTTTATCCTGGGGCTTTATCTAGTTGCCACGGGACTCCTTGGGTGATAGCTTATGACCGGCTTTTTCGCCCGAGAGCAGTTGACCGAGGTCATGCTTCGATACGTTCTCTGCACTACATCCTCTCGTCATTCTTGCAAAGAACTGGATGGGGTAACCGGAGGCTTGTGGAGGTAGAAGCAGCCGCGGTAGGTGAGTAGGAGGACCGGGCAGTAGTTGAGCCAGATGCAGCATTGCACACTAGTAGTCTCGTTCCTAGCCCCACGTGGGAACGAGACTTGCACACTTGCCCCAATGTACAAGGCTGTACTTTGACAACCAGACACAGATCTTCATACCGCCGGGACTTCGCTCCAGGACCCGGGAGATCAAATGTACGACGAGACGAGACGTCCTGAACTCTACTGAAATCTCGTCTCGTGCCCTGGGCGCTGGACATATCCCACGTTGGAATAGTCACTTGATTGCGAGATGACCCTATACCCATGCTGCCACGGAGAGGAGTTAGTAATGAACTACAGCAGGTGATGTACTACAAGCGACCAATGAGAATCCCAAGATAATCACGTTCACAGTGTGTACATCTTCAATCCTTACCAACAGGGAATATTTCTCGAAACTGAAGAAACACAACCGAGAAGCTTCGATGTGGGGTGAGGGAAAGCGTCACCGTTCGAAACTATGGTTTTCTACCAAGGTAGTGTGGGCTGTTCGGCGATTGAAGTCCCTGCATGGTAAGTGATTTCGAATACACGACGTCATTCCACATTCTTTAGGTATACATATATTAGCTAGTTCAACGTTCTCGACCCGAAGTCTAGGAAAGCCGAGATATAGAATTCCCAGAACTTCTCGAACGAGCGGATTCCAAACTTCTGCTGATTTCCCTGCAATTCTTTGTCCTTGGAGATTTACTCTATTGGCATCCATCCACCGCGATGATCCACGGGCCGTTCCACTGCTAGTCCGCTGACACGCACTTTGTGGCAATTCTTCCTACAGATCCACCGCCGGGGTGATCTCGGATGCCGCCCTGCTGTTCTGGTGATATTGGGGAACTGTTTCCCAAAAAACGCTTGTTATACGCTTCTGCACATTGCCAGCCAGCCTTTTTCCCCACTACTGCACGGCGTTGGGGGGAATGATCTGTCGTAATACTTTCTGAAGAAGTAGAAGATATTATTGCAGGCAGTGGATAGATTCGTCCGATTTGGTTCTGAGAATCTGTACTTGAGGCTATAGTTCTTTTGGGTTACCAGAGTTGTAATTGCGAGTAGTCTCGGAACCCTGGTATTGCGGACCTGACTGGGAATCCCTCGCGGGCTGAAGAGGGCGATGTCAGGGCGACAAAGCTATTTGGGGTAGTAGAGAAGGTGACTCTGTGAGTCCAGAGTGTCTAAGTTGTCTTTGCCCGACCTGTTCTGTAATGCGAGCCCGCAAGCCCCTAGGAACGGAAAATAGAAATTAGAAGGTACTTGGAAGGAAGTGGTAAATACCCACTTAAATAGGTGGAAAGGCGGGACTTGGAGTTGAATTGAGGTTATAAGGCAGCACTTCTACGTGTATACGTCACTTAGGCTGCAACATCACGTGATGTGCCAATCGACAATCTGTCCTTCACAAGCTCTCGCCACTTTTCGGCTGTTAACTCACGATACCGCGTTCACTCGTTTCTAGTACTTGTGTTCGACGTTTTGCTTCTAGTTCTCTGACACAATTACCGGCAAGATTTGATATTCTTCAACATGCGACTCGCCGTCTATGGCGCCGTACGTCTCCCTTCCCCCAGGAGCTCTTAAGCTCTGTCTCTAATCCCCACCAATCCACCACAAACACCACCGACTTGGCTGACACCCAACTCTTCAGGCTAGCACTGTCGTCGCGGTCGGAGTGGTATTATCGGCCTTCAATCAGCGCGCCAATTTTTATTCAGCATGCGTCTACCTTGCACAATCGAACGCCTGCCTGATGGTAGCGCCATTCCCGACCACGTTGGATTTGCGCCTGCTAACGTTCGCTCGAAGGTCCTGACAAATGTCTTAATCCTCCTCTCGATTGTTTTTGGTCATGCCCTCCAACTACTATTCTACGGTCCGTTGCGTGCTATGGAGGTTGAGCAGATCTACGAAAAGGCGTGGTATGCGGTCACGGAAACGTGCCTCGCCATGACGATCTTCCGCGACGAATTCGATGTTCGGTTTATTATCATGTTTGGGGTTTTGCTATTCATCAAGTGTTTCAGTTGGATTGGGAGCGGAAGGGTTGAATTTGTGGGTTTCCGAGCTTTTCCGGGGTTGAAAATTGAATCGGCGGGAATGCTGATAGGAAGGCAATTGCAGATGGAACAACAGCCTCCGGAACGACCATTGCTATTTCATATTCGCCTTGCCAGTAGTTTGTTGTTATTGTGTGCTACCTGCGGGGCAATGGTATGGCATTCAATCACTGCCGTATTGGAGCGGGGGAAGCCCAATATGATGGTAAGCTCAAATACCGAAAATCTCGCCTTCGCCGGAATAGCTAAATTTATTCCAAGGTTATGTTCGCATTCGAATTTGCTATTCTTCTGATCACCTCGACGGGGATTCTATCGCGGTATATAATCAGCTTAGCGGAGAAGTATATTTTGCACAGGGAAGCTGCCAGAAGAAAGGCGGCGCGAACCGTTGAACGTGCTGCTGCAAGGCAGCGTAGACAAACCCAGAGAGAGGAAAACGAACGACGACGCGCAGCAGGGGACGAGATTGAACCGGTTGAAGACGAGGATGAGGATGAGGATGAGGATGACGAAGAATTGGACGTTGGGGGATGGGAAGAAAAGGGCACCTGGGTGTTTTATTCAGAGCTGTGTACAGGTATGCTTTGCAGATTTTCACACGATATACGAGTGATTTTATATGACGATCCTCCGGTTTCAAGTACTAACCGAACCCTGCAGACTTCCTTAAACTACTCACCTATCTCTCGTTCTTCTCGATTGTGCTCACGTGGTATGGTCTCCCACTTCACATCATAAGAGATGTTTACCTTACACTTCGCTCCTTCATCACTCGTATCCGCGATTTCATTCGATACCGTCGTGCGACAGCACATATGAACTCCCGCTATCCGGATGCTACCGCGGAGGAGGTTGGTGTTGAAGGTGTCTGCATTATTTGTCGCGAGGAAATGCGCCCCTGGTCAGAGGAGGGTGCACCAGGTGCTGGTGGCAGAGCAGCGGGGACCCAAGATCAACGGCACCGACCCAAGAAACTTCCTTGTGGACATGTGTTACATTTTGCCTGCCTACGGAGTTGGCTTGAGCGTCAGCAGCGGTGTCCCACCTGTCGGCGGCCAGTGCTTGATGAAAATACTGGCACAAATACCAATGCACGGAATCCTGCCGGTGTTGCGGCGAATGGGTTGGCGTTTCAAGCACAATGGGGGTTTGGTGGATTGCAGTTTGGCATGGGTGCAGGTGCGATGGGAGATTTGATTGACAGAATGGGCCAGAACCAAGGCAATCCACAACAGCAACCGCAGCAACCACAACAAGGAGACCAACAACCACAGGTCCAACCAGTTGCGCAGTTTCCACAGCCTCCAGTGCCACAACAGCCGCAACCGCAGCAACAGCCACAAGCTCCGGCTATTCCTCAAGCGCAGCCGGATCTACCGGCGAGGGCCGCAGTTCAGCAACGTATCGATCACACCGTGCAACTAATTCAACACGAGGCGGCAATGTTGCAGCAGCAGCATCGGCATCTGCAGGAACTACAACAACTCCAAGCACAACAAAACTTATTGAACACCGCAACCCCCCTTTCCCCTCCAGCCGCCCCTGCTGTACCTGCAGCTGGCCCTAGCACCAACCCTACAACCGCGAACGCGCAAGCTGCTCCTGGTGTACCCAATCCGTTTGCACCCCCTCGCTTCCCTGTCACTGGGTCCCTTCTCTCGCCACCTTTAGCAGCCCCTTCAACGCCTGGTCTACCCCAAGGACTCACACTTCCTGCTGGCTGGTCGGTCATTCCACTCACCGTCTTCGGAATGGATGGGTCGAATGCAGCAGCTACACGGATACCTTCCCTCAGGAACTCAACTGTTCTTGCAGCTCGCCGGGGACAGAGAACATACCAAGAGAATCTGCGAAATTACCATGCATTACGAACTCCCACTGAGCGCTCATTCCGAGACGTAGAGCTCGGTGGTCTCTCCGGTAGTCTAGGTGTCGATCGGACCTTCAGCACACCCGCAAGTAGTACATCGAGGACAATAGGATTGGCCGACACATCCAGGCTGACTCTAGAACAAATTACCACTCTCAAACCAGTAGAGGCAGAAAGCATCACAGCATTATCGCTCTATTTGGCTCGACACTACAGTGAAGGTCGGCTAGAACATGTCAGCACAATCCTCCTTGGCTTGCCTGAAGAGATCCGAAAAGAGATATTAATCGGTTGGCCAAGTTCACGAGAGATGCAGCAGATCAGGGATAATATCACCATGATGGAACAGAATGGTGATACCGTCACCAATTCTGCGCGAGAATCCGCAATCAGAGACATCGGATTATTACTACTTGAACTCGGCCGGGCAGATATGTTGAGAGTCCTCCTCGGCTTACCAACTACCTTCCGTAATAGCATTATAGACCGTACCGATGCGCCAGATTCACTCCGCCTCGACGTTGAGCACCTTCGTGAATCCCTATCACACCCGGCACAGCTTGTCCCCGAGATGCCAGAGATTCCTACACTTGCGGATGACGTAACGGAAGCCGAGGTTTCTCGGACAGATGCAGAGACGCGGGAGGTGCTGGTACAGAGGATTGATGCGCTCAATAACGCAGCGAGACGGATGAGGGAGGCGGCTCAAAGCCTCGAGGCAACGGCTAATAACTCGCCGTTTTCGGTGCCGACGCCAAGATCGTTTGCGAATGGTGAGGACAGGCTGAATCTCTTTGGGGAAAGGAGTATGTTCCCGCTAAACGCACAGGAGAGGACTCTGAGGAGCCTGGAGTCGGAGCTGGTAGAGAGGGAGAGAGAATTCAATGCTAGGGGGGTGGTGGAAGGGCTGTTGAACGGGGGACAAAACCAACAGACGGAGAAACCAGAACTAGAACTACAGCCGGAACTGGAGGGTTCTTCATCCTCATCCTCTACTGCACCACCCTCGACTGCAGAAAAAGGCAAAGGTGTTGATCGAGGTTCGGAGTAATGAAGACGGACTTCTGGTTCTTTCTTTGACTTCTGTGGCGGCTTATATTTGCTGTTTTTTTGTGTTTGTGTCCTTGCATGGTGCTGGGTGTTGGAAATATCTTTTTACTGTTTCAGTACCCCTTGTTCTCTTGATGTCGGATCCCAAAGCGTGGTTCACGATGATGCTGCTGCTGGTAGTACGGTAAAAACACCTGGCCCCTGATGGAAAATCTGTATATTAGACAGTTTTGTGAGCAATATCATCAGTGTGATGCCTTGCTGTTGATGTGCCCACATTTTTTATACTCGATGCTAGGGGCTCTTTTGTTACAGCTGAAACATCTAGATTATTTCTCATCTCATTCGCCGAAAAACGGGCAATTCCGAGTCTCCAACATCATTACATACTGTCTGGTATCTGTCTTCACCGAGCAAGCAGTGATGCCTTCCCCGATACTCTAATGAGTGTCGATGCTCTACAGCAAGGTTCCAGGCCGTCCTGTTATTTTGTAGTTAAGTGAAGGCTTATAGAATCCGTACACTTCATAAGATTACTGTGACTGAGGCAAAAAACTCCCACCAGTCCTTATCAAAAAGAACGTCAAGAACAGGACTCGAACCTGCGCGGGCGAACCCATGTGATTTCAAATACATTCGAGTCACACTCCTTAACCACTCGGACATCTTGACTGTTATTATAAACTGGGGCTATTAAACAATATGAGCCATAAACAATTCACTGTGCTGCTGTTGCAAACCCAGTTCTTGAGTGGGGAGGGCCTCACCTCATGAGAAGACAGTAGAGACCGCCCATAGAGAACACGCAACGATATGATCTCACATCTACTGGCACCGACCCAGAGTGCATGAAAGGCGCTATCAAGACAGATATACCTCGGGGACGACGGGTAGCAGGAGTGGAGCTCCGCCATCTAGCCGGCCAGCCCGGAG
>Ga0307515_10020862_pt1 | contig 11649 bp, 11 predicted proteins | sample 17_EM_MG_FD_194513 | JGI IMG/M metagenome (GOLD analysis project Ga0307515, IMG submission 194513) | Populus trichocarpa ectomycorrhiza microbial communities from riparian zone in the Pacific Northwest, United States - 17_EM | ecosystem: Host-associated > Plants > Roots > Unclassified | place... | reverse complement strand
ATTTAAAAAAAAAATTAAAAAAATTATTTTCAACGTCATTATATTATAATAATTTAAAAATAAATAAATAATTTTAATAAATAAATAATAAATTTTTAAAAAATTTCCTTGAGCAGCTATAATTTCAAAAGGAATAAGACATACTGTAATAATAATAATTTTTTAAGATATATTTTTTTAATACGACATTTGGTAGTATCTCAACTCTCTCATGATATATACTTGCAAGTGTTTCTTTCCTATTCTTAGAATTGTTATTATAAAATAGAGAGTTGAACTATAGTTAATTTTATGTCTTAAATAGTGCTGGAAACGCGGTTAAAATCATGTTTTTTAAAAATTTAAATTTTTTTATTTAAAATTAATTTTTTTTATATTTTTATATCGTTTTGATAGGTGGATGTCGAAAATAATTTTAAAAAATAAAAAAAATATTATTTTAATACATTTCCTAATAAAATATATTTTAAACCGTAATTATTTTTATACTTTTAAATACCTCTTTAAAACCTGAAAATATTCATAAGTCTACTTCTCGAACCCTCAATTACAACTCATGAACTCTCTCATTGATTCACAAGCCAAAAAAATGAAGAAAATAATTTAAGAATCTTATAAACACCTCGAGGAAAACATATATACTTGGGGATCTCCTTGTACAATTCTATCGAAACACAATTGCAAGATGTTTGTTCTCTACAGGCACAACCACCATACAATTTCCCCAGTCTCTTTACAGTGAATTAAATATTTGGCTTTCAAACTCTACTCCAAGCTAAGTGCATATTCATCTACTTCAAAGTCCAGCCATTTTTCATATTGATTTATCATGTCTTTCTCTACAAACGCATCCACCATACAATCCCTCATCTCTCTCAATTCAAAGATCTTCAGCTAACTGTTCCTTTCCTCTCGCCATTCTTGTCCCTTTCACCCGTGCTTTGTCTCCAGTACCACCAACATATCGATCGTTGACATCTCAAATACAAGCATGCACTTGCACGATCGAGCAACAGTACTTTCTGCTCTAGTCTAGCATCAACATCATCAATTTCAAGCATTTTTCCCCCTTTCCCAACCCATTTATTTTCAAATCATGCCTCAGCCGGGATTGTATGAAGAGACTAAGTATAAAAAACAAACATCTTGTTTTAGATTTAATGTGTTTTATATAGGTGTGTCGTGTTATTAGAGAGAGAGAGAGAGAGAGAGAGAGAGAGAGAGAGAGAGATTGGATTATCTACCAAGCAATTTTCCTTACTATACTTGAACATTAAGGTTAAATTTATTTTTGAATTTCAAAATTTTTTTTGAAACAAATTAATTTTTTTTTATTTTTTTTATTTTCAGATATTTTAATATATTTTTAAATAAAAATACATTTTAAAAAATAACCCTACCGTACTGAAACAACTTATAAAACAAGTAAATAGAATCACCTCCAAATTACAAATTGAAAGCATGAAAGAGTTGGCATTTACTTTTTGAGTTCATTGTAAGCCGGTAACTTCATAACTTTTCCCGAGTCGGTGCCTGTCTCTTCATACGCGCGCGCGCGTATACATATGTAGTTGGCCCATAAGAAAGCGGAGGATCCCCACATTACTTGCAATTGTTAACTCGCAGCATCCCCCCCTCCATGCTAACTCGAGTATTTTTCTTTCTCCGTGTCGCACAAGGATATCAAATCATGTAGTCCCACGGATTACAGATATGATTCCACTAACATATATATGGAGCCAACCCTGTTTACTTGCTAGTATTTGCACAGACATACAAAAGAAAGATTTGTTTTTAGGGTTTTGTGCACTTGGCTTGGGTCGAAATCGCTGTATCACCATTCACAATGGTATTTTTATCAGTCCATGAAGCCAGCAATTTATGGTTTCCGGTTTTTTATCAGTTTCTTTAGGTTTCTTGTTTAATGGTCAGATTTATCGCAACCAGTTTTTTCCTATTAGATTTTGATCTTTCGATCGGTGCACAATAATGGAGAGGTACATGTTAGTTAAAGAACTTGGAGAGGGTGCCTTTGGCAGTGTCAGGCAAGCGATCAATCAAGAGACTGGTGAAGTTGTTGCCATTAAGCAGATCAAGAGAGAATATGATTCATGGGAAGAATGTCTGAGTTTGAGAGAAGTCAAGTCGTTACAGAAGCTGAACCATCCCAAGATTGTGAAGCTTAAAGAACTAATCCTCAGAAACAAACTTTTGTATTTTGTTTTCGAGTACATGGAACAGAACCTTTATCAAGTCATTGCGGACAGGAAAACCCTGTTCTCAGAAGCAGAGGTTAGGGACTTGTGTCACCAGGTCTTTCAGGGTCTTGCTTACATGCACAAGCAAGGGTATTTTCACCGTGACCTGAAGCCAGAGAACTTGTTGGTTACCAGAGGTGCTGTCAAGATTGCTGATTTCGGGCTTGCTAGAGAAATCAATTCGAGACCACCGTTTACACAATATGTCTCCACTCGCTGGTATCGGGCGCCTGAAGTTATTCTACAATCAGATTTTTATAATTCTAAAGTTGATATGTGGGCAATGGGTGCCATCATGGTCGAGTTATTCACTCTTCGTCCGCTCTTTCCTGGTACCGGAGAAGCAAACCAGATGTACAAGATATGCAGTGTACTAGGCGCTCCAACCATGGATTCATGGGCTGATGGAATTCATCTGGCAAGGACAATCAACTACCAATTTCCAGAGTTTGATGGTGTCCCTCTCTCTGCATTGATACCATCTGCTAGTGAGGATGCAATCAGCCTTATTTCAATGCTTTGTTCTTGGAATCCTTGCAATAGGCCCACTGCGGATGAGGCCTTGAAACATCCTTTCTTCAGGAGTTGCTTTTATATTCCTCCTTCCCTTCGCTTCAGGGATGCTGCTAGTGCTGGAACAAGTGGAGAATCAGAGCAGGAATGTTACAAGAGATATCATGGAGCTTTATCTAATTCAATTCTCAACCACAGCTTTCCTTCCCCCAACAAGTTACACGCTTACTCGAGCACGCCTGTGCATCGCGACCTCAACAGGGCAAACCAGCATGTTTCAATTCCTGCCAAGCAATTCAGATTTGGACCGCAATCTAGTAACATGGGCGGAACTACTGCGCGTGGAGTTTCAGGTACAGCTGATACATTGCCCCACATGACAAATGGTTCACGCAAGCAATTTGTTGTGCAGCCTAGGCTACTTCCTTTGAAAGCTGGGGAACAAGGAATTGCAGAATCTGCTGACATGTTTATCAGACCAGCCCAAAAATTTCATCCTGCCACAATCTACACAGGGAAAGTTGCAGTATGAATGATAACATTAGCTAGAAGAGACTATTATTCTTAGATGTTTTGTAAAAACACCTTTTGTTTTATCATCTTTTCAAGGAAGTGAATTTTTCTATTTAGTAGATTATAATAAGAATTGACAGTTCATTTGTCAATCAAAAAATTTGACACCTTATTTACTTGCTCTTTAGTTTTTGATGAAATTCAAGTTTCACCGAGCTATCCCTCATTAAAATGTCCCAGAATCAGTAGCTGTACAAGGTAATACACTTGTAGGAAACCCATTGATTCGCTTGAACTCTGACTTGCACAAAACATCATCATAAAGGGCACCTTCATGTAGTCTTCAAAGGTTAAAAACACTTGGAAGCACGATCAAGGCCCCAGCTCCAAGTATTCTTGAAAGCTGAAGGGCCAAATTGCAACTGTCCTTAAATTGAAGGGTGGGAGGTCAGGCAAAGCGAACACCGGTGCTTATCAAGCCTTTTGTCCACAGAAAAGCTTTTCAGGATATTTTTGCTCTTAATTATGGGATATCAGAGTTCGAGCTCAAAACAGCTCTAGTTTTTTGGCTTCAACATCTGCAACCACATGTGAGCCACGTCCTTTTTAATGATAAAACACACTCTGCAGATTAATATAGTATTTGAATCCAGTAAAAGCCTGAATTTAAAAATCACTGGCTAGAGAAGTCAGAAATTAAATTACAAATACTCGTGATAATGATGCTTGCTGCTAAAATAGGATTTAAAACACTGCTGACAACTTCAATTCCAGTCTTAAAAATCTTATACCACACAAATGATCCAGCATTTTTGCTCCAAGGAAATCATTTGGCACAAAAATGCTGAATCATATAGCTCTGTTGCTAATTGCAAATGACTATGAACGCAACCACAAGGAACTGGAACTAGAAATGGAAAAATCCATGTCCCTAGCAATCAAATCATTATGCAAAGACCAACGAGGGTTGGGTCTAGCGGCAAGGGGCTAGTCCTCCCCGTGAGACGAACATGGTTCTAATCCTCACTGGTAGTGGAACCCGCTTTAAGGTGCCCGGTGATGCCACGAAGGGGATTAGTCTCCTGGTCCGGAAGGGGCCGGAGGATACCCTGGTACAACAACAAAAAAATCATTATGAAAAAGGTGTCCACCTTCATTATTAGCTGGACAATGTAAATTTAGCTCCGTAGAAAAAAATAGAACGTTTCACAACTGAAATATCACACAACAATTGAAATACTTGTTCCATTGCATGTAAATAAGCATGCAATCTATGCAAGCTTGGACGTTTAAACAATTGTAGCACGTGTCCAATGAAGTTTAGAAACGAACTACAAAAGTTACATGAATATATAAGCAAACTCACCATAGATATGATTGCCAATTTAGATGAAGTCATTTGGAAGTTATACTCTACCGTCCCTGAAAAAACAAATGCAGTATGCAGTCCAAACTGAAAAAAACAATTTATTGTCCTTCTCCCTTTAGTTCTTATATATCTTTATCTCCTCCATCAAGCAATTCCATGAATCGAGGCTTGTTATTTGATTATTATCTGCCAAATAATGGCAAAAGAACCAACAAAAAACACCTATAAAGGGTGCAAACCTTTACACTTTGTTTACAAGAAAACTTCACTATCCAAATTCCTAAATTCCAACCATGCGAAAGAAATTCATTTGTTAAGATGATTAAGCTTCTTGACAACAAGCTTAATAAACCACTAGTGTACCAAATGGCAATTTGCAATCCATGCATTCAATCATGCCTGTAATCTAAAATATGCTTCTCCTAAGTCCAAACCAAACTCAATGTGAGTCTGTTGATATCAATCACCTTCCTGTGTTTGTCAACACGTAGCCAGTATTTTATATGCATGAATGATAAAACTGAGAGGACTCAACTCTTTCATATTTGACACCCTCTTCTATATTTTTACCATAGCAAAATAGCCATTCAAACTCCTAACCTTATTTCTGGTTCAGAGCTCGTAGGTATGGAAGCAACAGGGTAGAAGTTTAGGGTAGTTTTTGTTTTTTCCTTTTCATATCAGTTTCCCTCATTTAACAACATAAATATGAACTTTAAACAACAATTATTTACAGAAGCATCAGAAACCTTTTAGCTTATGATCAAGTAAGGGAACCAACCAAAGAGGATGTTTTATACATCTGCTCTTATGTTTTAGTGCTCAGATTAAGAATCCCAAAGAAAAAATATCTACCAAAAATGAAAATACTCGACCATTCAGGTTTACTTTGAAAAGCAAGGGAAGAATAATGCAATCACACAATTTTATCAGGACTTAGATGTGTTTACCAAAGATTTCCCAGAAAATTATAAGATTTAATCCAAATTATCTGCTTGGACTTGTCTATGCAGTAAATGATAATCAAAATGAACAACTGCTAGTAAAAACAAACACCAATAGATGACTTAAAGAATAATACGTAAAAACAAAAGAAAATGTACTCCCAGTATTCAAGCAATAGATTGAGGCTTCTGGAGGTTATTTTCATCGATATGGAACTCTTTGGAGAGGGAAAGTTTTCGTTACGGTATCTCCCGTGGCTGCCAATCCTTTATATGAACAGTTCGAGAGGTGACTTAAAGAGTTAAAGGTGCTAACCTTTACTCTTTGTTAGAAATATGTTGTAGGGCTGTATCATGCATAAGCTGGCTTCAAAACAAAAAACACACGTCAGAACTCTGTGTCTGCATATAACCTGTTGCAAATATGTTCCCTGTAATTTGTTCAATGTTTGGTGATATTGCAATAGATTCCCCAGAATTGTCTTGTTATATGTTCTGGTTACAGAAACATGTAACCGGTTTACTCTAAATCCAGATTTCATCCAATACTCTTGCCCCCCAGGAATGGTTTTCTGCACGATCAGATTCATGATTCACCTCATCAAGTGAGATAGAGAGGGAGGACAGATCATCAGCTAGAAAGGTTTGTTGTAAATTGCTTGGGGAAATGTTTTATACAAATTTGATTTCTAATATCAGAAAAAAATGCCGAAGGGTTCAAAATTTGACTACGAGCAGGAGATCGATGATCCCTCTCCTATAGGGTATAATTGGAACAACCTTAAATGTTCATGCGACTGTCTTCTAATTTTTTTTTGGTGTTATGAGATTGTTTTCTTTAGTTACCCGTCTCATGCCTGTTCGGTAGGAGTAATTATTTTTTGTTCAGTTTAGTTTTTACATGAAAAAATTAACCAAACCAATATTAATTTTTAAAATTTAAAATCAAAACCGATTCAAACCGACTGGTTTCGATTTGGTTTGGTTCAGTTTTTATTGTTCAAAAACCGGTAAAACCGAAAAGCAAATCAAGTTTTTGTTATTCAGGAACTTGTTTCTATTTACATAACCAAGACATAATTGAAAGGAAAACAGATCTGCTCACAAACTACAAGCAAATTATAATATAAAAAAAAGAAAGCAAAAACCCACAAGATGCAGGGATGAACTTGAAGTAGAGTTAGAATCTTAATCAACAAAAAACCATTTTTTTTTAATCTACCCAGTGTGATGTAGTTTGATTAAAGTAAATGGTGAAGTTCATGAATTTATTGACAGGGAGAGAAGAGAATATGATGGAGAAAATAAGATGCAGCGATGAACTTGAAAAGATGAGAAATAGAGAGAAAAAGAGGAGGGGCTACGAGAAGAGATGAGAGGCAGGGAGAAAAAAGAGGGGGGTGGTTGGTTTAGGACCTTTAGAAGCATAAGAGGAAAGATGCAGAGAGCAAAAAAAAAAAAAAGGCTAAATGTTACTATAGGTTTAAGGTTAGCAAATACATCTTATTTATACTTGCTTTTTTTTTTTAAGTGTTGACCTAGTTGAACCAGTTCGGTTCAGTTCAATCAGTTTCAGACTTTGAAAATCCAAACCGGAACTTTTTTGTGATTTTTATTCGGTTAATTTAGTTTTTTTTTTCCGGTTTTCTCAATTTAATTAGTTTATCGGTTTTTTTACTCATCTATGCGATGCTTTACAGGCCGACATCCTGTACTGTTCTTGTGAGTCATACAGCTAGCAGAAGAGATTATTTCCTTGAAACAGGCATCCCTGTCCTGTTCTTGTTCCTAGTCTGAGCCAAAAAGAATGACAAGAAACTTAATTGAGAATACAGCATTGTGATGTCAGAATAGCAGTTCTCAGTGGGAAATTATTGTGCTCTCTGCAATGAGATGACAGTGCTTTTTCTTTGATGGTCAAGAAAAAAAAGTTTCATAGGAGAAGAGTAAAAGATAAGCTTTTCTTTTCTCTCTCTGTTTTTATTTTATTTTATCACGCTGGATCTCTGCAACTTTCACCACCAAATATGGATGGCCTTGAATCCACGAAAGAATCAACATTGGTCACATGCCTATGCTTGGTAGTTTCATCTTCGAAACATTGATGCAGCTCCTTTGCTTCACATGGTATATGCTCCACCTGGAACAGGTCAAGGTCACCATTAATAAATAATGTAAAGGTGACAGTAATCAAGGGATGCCAACCTTTATTTTTGCGGGGAAGAAAAATGGAAACACCCCCTACCTAAAAGAAGAACGAAGTGATGATTTTATGCCCAGAGCAATGTCATGACCAGAAATAAAATGAGGGCCAGTCCAAAACAGAATCCAACAATTGCTATGAAAGCCTGAAACAGTAAAATGTAATGGTTACACGTAATCGAATGAATGAGAATGTTACGAAAATGCCAAACATTAGATATGTACCTTCTCCTGAGACTCAAATTTGAATTTGACAGTGAACCATGACAATCCTCTGTCTACAAAAGGTGCAAGAGCAAGGGCCCTGGGCAAGAGGTATCTCTTTAAGAAACAAATGCTTCAAAATATACAATGCACTTACTAAATTAGGCTTAAAAGATTTAAAAAGATAGTAAAAGAGCCTTACTGTGGATGGGAATCATCCAATTCTATATGCAAAATGGTAGTATAAGAACATCAAACAAAATCATAAAACAAGGACAAGGGGAAAAAAAGAGAGGTGGATAAAATAGAAATGATGGTTCATGATCTAGAAAAAAAGAATTACCATGAAGCAATCCAACAGAAAACTGTCTTAGTTTAATATAAAACAAGCTCACAAGGTTCAACTACATCCATGTCCTTGCAACTTTGGGAAACAAATTCTTTGCTGAGGTTGAAAACAGGGGTTTAGTTCCTCTAAATTGCATTAACGTAACAGCAATTGCGCATCAGACCAGGAATTTATATCTCCAAATATTTTGTGTTTTCTGGTTTGCTCGTTTAATTTCAGACACTTTTGAGAAATGTTCCAACTATGGTCATTACTCGTTACAGTGTCCCAATGCTTGAGGACCATCCGACCTCAGCAGCAACCCAAACAGCCCATAAAACTATCCATTTGTTAAGCCCCAAAAACAGAAGAAAAACCAACGAAATTTATGAATTTTGAAATCTAGATTGAATCGACTTCAAGTGAACATGACCAGGAAAAAACAGTAGCAATAACAATTCCTGAACACCTCCTGGTTATTTAAGGTCATGGAATCAATCTTTACATTTAGACAAGTAACATGAAGAAAGAAAAGTCGAGTTCTAGCAGCTCACCCTCCTGCTCTCACGAGCTTGGTAACTTGGCTCCCAGCCCACACCATTGCCATCACTTTGAGAAATCTGCAACAAGTTAAAATTTCCATGCTATTTTATAGTCCCATTGATGTTTAGAAAGATCAGTAATTTACCTTTCAGCAGCAGCGAAATAACCCATTTTTCCAGGTGCAGGAGCAACATAGAACCTGGTAAGCAAGTGAAGTATTCTTAAATTTCAAAGGCTGTAGAGTATAAGCCCAAGACAGTCCACAAACAACATAACTTTGAATCTGCCTTCAAATTCAAAGATAAAAAATCGAATAAGTGACACCCAAACTTAGTTATAGCAGCAACTTGAATTATCAAATCAGCACCCCAACATCCTCCTCCTATACAAGAACCGGTCTAATATATCAAGAAAATGAATTTGTGTGGGAGAAAAGAAAACACCATACTTAATCCATTTATTCCAACTTTAAGTGGACACTATGTTTCTCTCAATGAGAAGATCCAATAAGGCTCCCTAAAAGTAAGCTTCTTTTATTCGTAATCAAGCCATAGCTGGATTCTTTCATCAAACATTCATTTACCAGACTCGTCTACAGAATGATGATGTTTCATGACCTAGAAATGTGACTACTCAAAAGTCTAGAGATAAAGCAACGTACACCACATTAAGAGCAGGTATAATTAATCTTTGGTCACAAATTTCAAACCCACAGCTTGCCAATTAGCATTGAAGGTGTGCTGAATGATGTGAGTGACAGGCTTCCATGATCAAACAGCACAAACCTCTCAAGTTTGTCACACTCTGGGGTTTTATGCGCATTAAAAGAAACATGGACCAAGTGATTCTTATAAAAGGTTACTTCGCTTACCACACCAAGAGAAAGGTTGTAAGGTAGTAGGCAGTATTCAAAAGCCCATAGGATAATATTCCAGAAATCCCATATCTCTTTAGTTTCTTCAACAAACTGGTGACAAGTTAAATAATAATAATAAAAAAGGACTAAATCAGTACACAGACAATTCAAACCCTGATGAACAAGAGAAGATATTCATGCATTTCTAACTTACCTTTTCTTCTCTCCGTTTATAACGACAGTAAAATCACACCATTCAGACAATACTCATTTTACAAAAAGTAATCCAACCCATTAATTCAAAGCTATATATAGCTTCCGTTTATAAAACATTCATCGCCAACAGAAATCTCCATGCCTCTAATCAACAAGGCAATTAGCAGAAAGAAAAAAGAAAATCAATCTGTACATTCCTATGTATTATATTCAAGGGTAAGCAAGAAAGCAACAGCATTGCCATCATCATGCTATTAACAAACAAAAGAATGTCAGCACAATGAATAAGAAGAAAGTACTCATTCGAAGCTGACGATCGACTCATTTCACTCCTTTCCCTTGAGCCTGGAAAACAAGGCAAGATGCCGGATAATTTAGCTGGCAACACAATACATTCATCAAATTTTCAACACCATACTGTTGAAAGAACAACATAACATACCTTCATGGTCATGATTTTTGTTGTGAGAACCCGATGAACCAGAAACCTAACCTTACACAACCAAAGACCAAAAAAAAAAGTTTTTAAACAAACATTAATCATTTTAAGAATATGGGATAGTCAGAATGTGACTGGTACTCACATTGTTGTCGCCAGTAACTGAGCAGAGACGTTGAAAGTGGGACAGGTTTGATGAGGGGCTCTTTGATTTCTGTAGATGGAACCGAGTGGGAACCCTAAAAGTGTAAATGCAGGGAAGCTCGTTGAAACACTGGTAAGCAGATTTGAAACAAGGAATTACTTTGCCATGAAAAAGAGGAAAGGAAAAAGGAAGAAGAAGAAGAGGAAGAAGAAGAATTACCAAGCGATGCAAGAGGGGTTTTGGTGAGAGAGACATGGCTGAGGAAGAAAGTACTGCCACAATATAACCAGATGTTGATCAGTCCATTTTAGGCAGCTCTATCTGCAATTAGGAATCGCCTAAAGTAAAAAAAATATAAATTTGTACCATGTACATGTTATTTAATATGAAATATATAAAATTCAATATATATATATATATATAGTCTAAATATAAATATTTAAATTATAAAAATTGATAATAAATATGATATATATTAATAAAAATGTATTATTGAATAATTAAAGGGAGTGGATGTTTTTATCATGAATGATGTTAACAAAAATTACTGAATTTTTTTAATTAAAATACTTTATTATTGAAAGTATTTAATTAATTGAGTTAAGTGGATGATATCGTTATATATAGTAATTTATTTTTTCAGTACAATATATTAATTTAAAATTATTTTAGAAGTATTATTTCATATCTTGAGTTTCTTTATTAAATAATAATCTTGAATTCTTATCATTTTTGCTCTATCTAATTAAATCAAAAATTAAAAAACAAAATTATTTTAAAAAATATATTAGAAAATATTATAAAATAGCTTCATGTGATTATTGTTTAACAAATCAATCTTTCAATAAATGGAGATTAAGTGTATGTTTAATAATACAGTGCTTTTATAAAAATATTTTTTTAATAAAAACCATATCAAAATAATTTTTTTATTAGTATATTAAAATTATTTTAAAAAATCAATTTAAAAAAGCAAGTTACCGAAATACTAAACTTTCGTGTGTCAAGGATTGTCCAGCTTTCAGGTCTTTAATACAAAAATTAATTTTAAAAAAAATAAATAGAATAAACGCGACGCGCTAGTTGGTAAGTGGACACGTAAGCCCGGCCCAATAAGAA
>Ga0307515_10020861_pt1 | contig 11649 bp, 14 predicted proteins | sample 17_EM_MG_FD_194513 | JGI IMG/M metagenome (GOLD analysis project Ga0307515, IMG submission 194513) | Populus trichocarpa ectomycorrhiza microbial communities from riparian zone in the Pacific Northwest, United States - 17_EM | ecosystem: Host-associated > Plants > Roots > Unclassified | place... | reverse complement strand
GAAACTGCGGCGGCAAAAAGCGCCACTGGCAGCCCGTGCGCAGCAGGTACAGCACCGCGCAGAACACTTCGTACAGGTCCACCGTCGCTGGCTTGGTGCTGCGCCTCACGCTGCGCAGCAGTGGCTCTATTTCGGCAAACTTCTCTCGACTGATGTCGCTCGCATACGGCTTTCTCTTCACCCGTCAATTCTCGCGGATCAGAAGATCGTAAACACGTTCTTAGGCTGCGGCGGCTGCCTGCAGACGCCGGTACTTCTCCCACAGCGTCTCTTTCGACTCCACATGCTGCGGGTCGACCGGAATACAGCTCACCGGGCACACCTGCACACACTGCGGTTCATCAAAATGGCCCACGCACTCGGTGCATTTGGTGGGGTTGATTTCGTAGATCTGCACACCGAGCGAGATGGCCTGGTTCGGGCACTCGGGCTCGCAGACATCGCAGTTGATGCATTCGTCGGTGATCAGGAGTGCCACAGGCCCTCCTTCGCACCAACGAATACGGCATGCGCTTGCAAGCGCATGCCGCGCCCCAAGGCGCAACGCATGCGTTGCGGGTTCCCATGGGTCGTGTCAGTGATCAGCAGCGCCACAAATTCACTCCAGCCAACTCAAGCCCCCGCTGCAACACGCTGCTGCAGGCGCTTGAGCACCGAGGGTGACACGAACTTGGAAACATCACCCTTCAAGGTGGCAATCTCGCGCACGAAGGTGCCCGAAACGAACTGGAACTGATCGCTGGGCGTGAGGAACACGGTTTCCACCTTGGGCATCAGCGTGCGGTTCATGCCCGCCATCTGGAACTCGTATTCGAAGTCGCTGACGGCACGCAGGCCGCGCACCACAACCTTACCGCCATGGCTCATGACGAAATCGCTGAGCAGGCCATCGAAGGCGATCACTTCCACGTTGGGGTGTTTGACCGCGAGTTCCTGCGCGATCTCCAGGCGCTCGGTGAGCGAAAACATCGTGCGCTTGTGATGGCCGGTCGCCACCGCGAGGATCAACCGCTCGAACAAGCGGCTCGCGCGGCGCATCAGGTCTTCATGACCAAGCGTCATCGGATCGAAGGTGCCAGGGTAGACGGCGGTGAGTCGGGTCACGGAGGTCAAGGCGCTTCCTTCAACGGCACAGAGTTGCGGGCAGTTTAGCCGGGCTCAGGTCGCTGGATCAGGTGGAAGTGCACAGCCCCAGCCCGCCCATGGCGATGTAGGCGCAACCCGAGTTCGGCCAACAAGGGGTCGTCGACAAAGGATCGGCTGGCTTCCAGGTAGATGACCCCGCTGGGCACGACCACACGCACAGCGGCTTTCAATGCCGGCACGAACAGATCGGCGTCGAAGGGCGGGTCGATGAACACGAGATTGAAGCGGTCGGGCGCGCTGCGTGCCATCCAGGCCAACGCGTCAGCGGCTTCGATGCGCACGGTGTCAGTGGCCTTCAGCCGCTCTTGCACGGCACGCAAGCTGCGAACCAGCTTCGTATCGCGTTCGATCAGCATCACTTCGGCCGCACCGCGCGATGCCGCTTCGAAGCCCAGCGCGCCGCTGCCGGCGAAGGCATCAAGACAACGCCACCCATCAAGATCCTGGCCGAGCCAGTTGAACAGTGTTTCGCGCACGCGATCAGGGGTAGGCCGCAAGCCAACCGCATCGGCCACCGGCAACTTGCTGCGTTTCCACTGCCCGCCAATGATGCGGACCTCAGCCATGACGCATCACAACCGGATCGGAATGCCGCGGCTCGCCATCAAGGCCTTCGCCTCGCCCACCGTGTGCTCACCATAGTGGAAGATGCTGGCCGCCAACACCGCATCGGCGCCACCTTGCTGGATGCCTTCGACCAGATGCTCGAGGTTCCCCACGCCGCCCGAAGCGATCACCGGAATGTCGACCGCATCGCTCACTGCGCGCGTGAGCGGCAGGTTGAAGCCGATCTTGGTGCCGTCGCGGTCCATGCTGGTCAGCAGGATCTCGCCAGCGCCGTACTCGGCCATCTGCTTGGCCCACACCACCGCGTCGATGCCGGTGTTCTTGCGCCCGCCGTGGGTGTAGACGTCCCAGCCCGAGCCGTCAGCGCGCCCCTTCGCGTCGATGGCGACGACGATGCATTGCGCGCCATACTTCTGTGACGCGTCGCGGATCACCTGCGGGTTGGCCACGGCGGCCGAGTTGAAGCTGACCTTGTCGGCGCCAGCATTCAACAAGCGCCGCACGTCTTCGACCGTGCGCACGCCACCGCCCACGGTCAGCGGAATGAACACCTGCGACGCCACTGCCTCGATGATGGGCAAGATCAGGTCACGGCCATCGCTGGTGGCCGTGATGTCGAGGAAAGTGAGTTCGTCGGCACCCTGCTCGTTGTAGCGGGCGGCGATCTCGACCGGGTCACCGGCGTCGCGCAGTTCAACGAAGTTGACGCCCTTGACGACACGCCCGCCGGTCACGTCGAGGCAGGGAATGATGCGTTTGGCGAGCATGCAGGCTTTCAGTCGCGGGCGCTACGCTGCGCCGTTCAGTTCGTCGGCGCGCGCCTGCGCCAGCGCGAAGTCGAGTGCGCCGGTGTAGATGGCCCGACCGCAGATCACGCCTTCGATGCCCTCGCCTTCGACGGCGCAAAGCTTTTCGATGTCGTCAATGTTCGACAGCCCGCCCGAGGCGAACACCGGAATGCTGAGCGCCTGCGCCAGCTTCACGGTGGCTTCGATGTTGATGCCGGTGAGCATGCCGTCGCGGCCGATGTCGGTGTAGATCACACCCTCGACACCATAGTCCTCGAACTTCTTGGCCAAGTCGATCACTTCATGGCCGGTGAGCTTGCTCCATCCGTCGGTCGCGACCTTGCCGTCCTTGGCATCGAGGCCCACGATGATGTGGCCACCGAAGGCGCTGCACGCATCCTTCAGGAAGCCGGGGCTCTTCACCGCAGCCGTGCCGACGATGATGAAGCTGAGCCCGTCGTCGAGGTAGCGCTCGATGGTGTCGAGGTCGCGGATGCCGCCACCCAGCTGCACCGGAATCTCGTCGCCCACCTCGGCAAGGATCGCCTTGATCGCCACCTCGTTCACCGGCTTGCCGGCAAAGGCACCGTTCAGATCGACCAGATGCAGGCGCCGCGCGCCGGCGTCGACCCATCGTCGAGCCATCGCGGCGGGGTCGTCACCGAAGGTGGTGGAGTCGGCCATGTCGCCCTGTTTCAGGCGCACACACTGGCCATCTTTCAGGTCAATTGCAGGGATCAGCAGCATGGCCGAGTCAGGAGTGTTGGGAGGAGGGGAGGGGAATACCCGAGATGACGCAAGAGACGGCGCATCAACGCAAAGGTGCGGTCAGGGTTTCCAGTGGAGGAAGTTGCGGTACAGCGCGAGCCCGTGCTCGGCGCTCTTCTCGGGGTGGAACTGTGTGGCGAAAATGTTATCTCGTGCCAGCGCGCAGGTAAAGCGGGTGCCGTAGTCCGTTTCGCCCACGCTGTGGCGCGGGTCGGACGGCCGCGCATAAAAACTGTGCACGAAATAAAAGTACGCGGAGTCGGGCACGCCCGCCCAAAGCGGGTGAGTGCGCGCCTGGATCACCTGGTTCCAGCCCATCTGCGGCACCTTGAAGCGGCTGCCATCGGGCTGCAACTGGCCTTGCAACTGGAAACGAATCACTTCGCCGGGGATCAGGCCCAGACCGTCGGCCGGGCCTTCTTCGCTGCGAGTCAGCAGCATCTGCATGCCGATGCACACGCCCATCAGCGGTTTACGGGCAGCGGCATCAAGCACGGCCTCCTGCAGGCCCGACTGCCGAAGCTCGCGCATGCAATCGGGCAAGGCGCCCTGGCCGGGCAGCACCACACGCTCCGCGGCGTACACCTCTTCGGGGCGCGAGGTGACGATCACATCCACGCCGCTGCCACGCGCCACATGCATCACGGCCTGCGACACGGAACGCAGATTGCCACTGCCGTAATCGACGACGGCCACGGTGCGTGTCATGTCAAAGACTGCCTTTGGTCGAAGGAATAACGCCGGATGCCCGCGGATCGATCTCGAGCGCCATGCGCAATGCTCGCGCGAAGGCCTTGAAGATCGTCTCGCACTGGTGATGCGCGTTATCACCTTCGAGGTTGTCGATGTGCAGCGTCACGCCGGCGTGGTTGGAGAAGCCCTGGAAGAACTCGTAGACCAGCTGGGTGTCGAGCGCGCCGATCATGCCGCTCTTGAAGTCGACGCGCATGTGCAGCCCCGGCCGGCCCGAGAAATCGATCACCACGCGCGACAGCGCTTCGTCCAGCGGCACATAGGCGTGGCCATAGCGGCGCAGACCTTTCTTGTCGCCCACCGCCTGCGCCATCGCCTGGCCAAGCGTGATGCCAACGTCTTCAACCGTGTGGTGGCCATCGATGTGCAAATCACCCTCGGCATCGATCTCCAGGTCGATCAGGCCGTGGCGTGCGATCTGGTCCAGCATATGATCGAAGAACCCGATGCCAGTGGCGAGCTTGGCCACGCCGGTGCCGTCGAGGTTGATGGCGACGCGGATCTTCGTCTCGTTGGTGTTGCGGGTGACGTCCGCCTTGCGGTCGGTCATGACAGGCTCTCTTTCAGCGCTCGAATCATCAGGTCGTTCTCTTCCGGCGTGCCCACGGTCAGGCGCAAGCAGTTTGACAGCAACGGGTGCAGCTTGGAGACGTTCTTCACCAGCACGCGGCGCTGCTTCAGTGCCTCGAACAGCGCGACCGCATCGGGCACGCGCGTGAGGACCATGTTGGCCTCGCTGGGGAAAGGCGTCACACCCGGCATCGCCTGCAGTGCCGCGATGAGCCGTGTGCGCTCGCTGCGCAAGACCGCGGCCTGCCGCGCGAACTCGTCGGCATGCTCCAGCGCGAACAGCGCCGCCTCGGCATTGAGCACGCTCACGTTGTAGGGCGGGCGCACCTTGTCGATCTCGGCCACCAGTGCCTTCGGTCCCAGCAGATAGCCCAGGCGCACGCCGGCCAGGCCGAACTTGCTAAGCGTGCGCATGATGAGCACCTTGTCATGGCCCGTGATGCGATCGATGTAGCTGCGCGATGCGAAGGGCTGATAGGCCTCGTCGAACACCACCAGGCCGGGTGCAGCTTGCACGATCTTCTCGATCACCGCATCGTCGAACAGGTTGGCCGTCGGGTTGTTGGGGTAGGCGATGTAGACGATGGCCGGCTGGTGCTCGGCGATGGCGGCGAGCATCGCGGCTTCGTCCAACTCGAAATCGGCTGTCAACGGCACGCCGATGAATTGCAGGCCCTGCAAGCGCGCCGACATGTCGTACATCACGAAGCCCGGCACGGGCGCCAGCACCTTGGCACCAGGCACATCGCAAGCCATGCTCAGCAGCGTGATGATCTCGTCGGACCCGTTGCCGAGGATCAGGTCGTAGCCGTCCGGCAAATGGACGAAGCGCGCCAGCGCGGCCCGCAGGTCGTCGATGCGCACACCGGGGTAGCGGTTGATTGCCACGTTGGCAAGCCGCTTGCCGAGCTCGTGTCGCAAGGCCTCAGGCAGCGGGAACGGGTTTTCCATCGCGTCGAGCTTCACCATGCCAGCGCTGGGCTGGATGGCGTAGCCGTGCATGGACTGCACGTCCCGGCGGATATATCTGGCGATCAATGGGGAGAGTGACATGTCAGCCTTCGAACAAATCAGCGCTTGAGACGCATCTCGGCCGCGCGTGCGTGCGCTTGCAGTCCTTCACCATAAGCCAGCTCGGCCGCGATCACGCCGAGCTTCTGCGCACCGGCTTCGCTCACCTCGATGAGGCTGCTGCGTTTCTGAAAGTCGTACACGCCCAGCGGCGACGAGAAGCGCGCCGTGCCCGAGGTCGGCAGCACATGGTTCGGCCCCGCGCAGTAGTCGCCCAGGCTCTCGCTGGTGAAAGCCCCGAGGAAGATCGCACCGGCGTGCTTCAGCAGCGGCTCCCAGCGGTGCGGGTCTTTCGAGCTCACTTCCAGGTGCTCGGGCGCGATGCGGTTGCTGATGGCACAAGCCTCTTCCATCGAACGCGTGTGGATCAGTGCACCGCGGCCTTCGAGCGAGGCGCGGATCACGTCCCGGCGCGGCATGTCGGCGAGCAATCGGTCGATGGCGGCTTTCACCTCGGCGATGTAGACAGCATCGGGGCACAGCAAGATGCTCTGCGCCAGCTCATCGTGTTCGGCCTGGCTGAACAGGTCCATCGCGACCCAGTCGGCTGGCGTGGTTCCGTCAGCGAGCACAAGGATCTCGCTGGGGCCCGCGATCATGTCGATGCCGACCTTGCCGAACACGCGCCGTTTGGCACTGGCCACATACGCATTGCCCGGCCCGGTGATCTTGTCGACAGCCGGCACCGTGGCCGTGCCATACGCCAATGCGGCCACAGCTTGCGCGCCGCCCAGCGTGAACGCACGGTCCACGCCGGCGATGGCCGCAGCGGCCAGCACCATCGCGTTGCGCTCGCCCTTCGGGGTGGGCACGACCATGATGATCTCGCCCACACCGGCCACCTTGGCCGGCACCGCGCCCATCAGCACGCTGGAGGGATAAGCAGCCTTGCCGCCGGGCACATACATGCCCAGGCGATCGATCGGCGTGACCTTCTGGCCCAGCATGGTTCCGTCGACATCGCGGTAGCTCCACGAGCGGCCGCAAGCGTCGAGCTGGCGCTGGTGGTAGTCGCGCACCCGTTCGGCAGCGGCTTCGAGCGCATGGCGCTGAGCCGGTGTGATGGCGGAGAGCGCCGCCTGCAACTCAGCCTGCGTGATCTCCAAGGCTGCAACCGAGTCAGCCGCCAAGCCATCGAAGCGCTGCGTGTACTCCAGCACCGCCGCATCGCCGCGCACGCGCACGTCGTCGAGGATCGCTGCCACACGCTCTTCGATCGCGTGGTCGGTCTCGGCCGACCAGTGCAATACGCGCTGGAATGCGGCTTCGAAATCGGCGGCGGTCGTCGCGAGCTGGCGGATGTGGACGGTCATGGCGCGGGTGTGTGATTCACTGCGAGGGAATGGCCGACGCGAACGCGTCGATGATTTGGCGAATGGGTTCGCGCTTGAGCTTGAGCGCGGCCTGGTTCACGACCAGGCGCGCCGAGATCTGCATGATCTGCTCGACCTCCACCAGGTGGTTGGCCTTCAGCGTGCTGCCGGTGGAAACGAGGTCGACGATGGCATCGGCCAGGCCAGTCAGCGGCGCGAGCTCCATCGAGCCGTAGAGCTTGATCACGTCGACATGCACGCCCTTGTCGGCGAAGTGATCCCGCGCGCAACTGGTGTACTTGGTGGCCACGCGCAAGCGCGAGCCCTGCTTCACGGCGGCGGCGTAGTCGAAGTCGTCGCGGACGGCGACGCTCATGCGGCATTTCGCGATGCGCAGGTCCAGCGGCTGATACAGGCCCTGGCCACCGTGCTCGAGCAGGATGTCCTTGCCGGCCACACCGAGGTCGGCACCGCCGTATTGCACGTAGGTCGGCACGTCGGTCGCGCGCACCAGCACCACGCGCACATCAGGGCGGGTGGTGCCGATGATCAGCTTGCGTGACTTTTCAGGATCTTCGAGCACCTCGATGCCCGCCGCTTTCAGCAGCGGCAAGGTCTCCTCGAAGATGCGCCCCTTCGATAAAGCAAGCGTGATCATTTGACGCGCTCGATGTCGGCGCCGATGTAGCGCAGCTTGGCTTCCATCTGGTCGTAGCCGCGGTCCAGGTGGTAGATGCGCTCGACGGTCGTCTCGCCATCAGCAACCAAGCCGCCGATCACCAGGCTGGCCGAGGCGCGCAAGTCGGTCGCCATCACCGTGGCGCCAGAGAGTTGCTGCACACCGGTTACCACCGCCGTGTGGCCGTCGACCTCGATCTTCGCGCCCAGGCGCACCAGTTCGTTCACGTGCATGAAGCGGTTCTCGAAGATGGTCTCGGTAACCTTGGCCGTGCCGCTCGCAATGCAGTTGAGCGCCATGAACTGCGCCTGCATGTCGGTCGGGAAGGCAGGGTATTCGCTGGTGCGAAAGCCGACTGCGCGCGGGCGCTTGTCATTCTTCACACGGATCCAGTCGGCGCCCGATTCGATCGTGGCACCGGCCTCGCGCAGCTTGTCGATCACCGCGTCGAGGTGGTCGGCGCGCGCGCGGCGCAAGGTCACGTCGCCACCGGCTGCGGCCACCGCGCACAGGAAGGTGCCGGCCTCGATGCGGTCGGGCACGATGCGGTGGTTCACACCGTGCAGCGCATCCACGCCCTGGATGCGGATCTTGCTAGTGCCGTGGCCTTCGATCTTGGCGCCCATGCCGATCAGCATCTCGGCCAGGTCGAGCACCTCGGGCTCCTGCGCCGCGTTCTCGAGCACCGTCTCGCCATCGGCCAGCGTGGCGGCCATCAGCAGGTTCTCGGTGCCGGTCACGGTCACCATGTCGGTGGTGATGCGGGCGCCCTTCAGGCGCTTGGCGCGCGCGAGGATGTAGCCATGTTCGACAGTGATCTCGGCGCCCATGGCCTGCATGCCCTTGATGTGCTGGTCGACCGGGCGTGAGCCGATGGCGCAACCGCCGGGCAGCGAGACCTTGGCCTCGCCGAAGCGCGCCAGCAGCGGGCCCAGCACGAGGATGGACGCGCGCATGGTCTTCACCAGGTCGTAGGTCGCTTCGCGCGAACTGACGTTGGCCGCGCTGATCGACACGACCTCGGGCTGCGCCTCGCCACGTTCGGCCGGCACGCCCAGCATGCGCAGCAGCTTGAGGGTGGTGTTGACGTCCTGCAGGCGCGGCACGTTGGTCAGCGTCACCGGCTCGGCAGTCAACAGCGCGGCGCAGAGCTCGGGCAGCGCCGCATTCTTGGCGCCAGAGATCGTGAGTTCACCCTGGAGCCGACGGCCGCCGCGAATCAAAAGTTTGTCCATGGAATGTTCTTCCTTGCCACGCCCCACCCGGCTATCGAACCTGCTGGCGCAGGCTCGCCAGCCGCAGTGAGCACTGCGGCGGGTTTCAGTGGTGGTGGGTGGTGGCCGGAGCCGGGCTGGCAGCCCACTCGGCCGGTGTCAGCGTCTTCATGGACAGAGCGTGGATTTGCTCGCGCATTCTATCGCCCAGCGCCTGGTAGACGCGCTGGTGGCGGGCCACGCGGCTCGCCCCTTGGAATTCGGCCGACACGATGGTCGCGAAGAAATGGCGGCCGTCCCCCTCGACCTGCAGGTGCTCGCAGGCCAGGCCTTGCGCGATGTAGCGCTCGACTTCGGCGGGGGTGGGGTCAGCCATAGGAACGGATTATCGCCTCAGGAACGGATCTTGTAGCCGATGCGCAGCAGATGGAGGCAGAGGGCGCAGACCAGCGCGAGACTGACGCCCACGATGGCGAGGCTGATCCACGGCGACACATCGCTCGTGCCGAAGAAGCCATGCCGAAAGCCGTCGATCATGTAGAAGAACGGGTTCAGGTGACTCACGGCCTGCCAGAACGGCGGCAGCGACTTGATCGAATAGAACACCCCGGAGAGAAATGTCATCGGCATGATGATGAAGTTCTGGAAGGCGGCGATCTGGTCGAACTTCTCGGCCCACAGCCCGGCCACCAGGCCCAGCGCACCCATCATGGCGGCACCGGCCAGCGTGAAGACGATGATCCACAACGGGTTGGCGATCGACAGCGGCGCGAACCACACGGTGACCAACATCACGCCAGAGCCAACCACCACACCGCGCACCACCGACGCGCCAACGTAGGCCACGAACCAGGCCCAATGGCTGAGCGGCGTGACGAGCAGGAACACCAAGTTGCCGGTGATCTTGCTCTGGATCAGCGAGGAGCTGCTGTTGGCGAACGCGTTCTGCAGCACGCTCATCATCACGAGACCAGGAATCAGGAAACTCGTGTAGCCCACCTCGCCGAACACCTTCACCCGGCCTTCGAGCACGTGGCCGAAGATCAGCAGGTACAGCACCGCGGTAAGCACCGGTGCGGCCACGGTCTGGAAGCTGACCTTCCAGAAGCGGAGCATCTCTTTGTAGAGCAGCGTTCGTGCACCGGACAACATTGCCGTCATAGTGACAACTCCCCGTCTGACGAGTACGTCGAACGACCCTCCGGGAGGGTCGGGCCTTGCTTGGGGCGGCCCGGCGCGGCGGCCCTCAAACCGCCACCTTCACTTGCTCGATCGTCACCGGCGGGCCTTGCATGATCTCGAGGAACACGTCTTCGAGGTCGGCGCGACCGATCTCCAGGTCTTCGGGTTGGCAACCCGCAGCGCGCAAGGTGGCGAGCACCCGCTCGACTTCAGCGGCATCGTGCGTGGTGACCTGCACGATGCGCCCCGTCACGCGCGCATGCGCCGCGAGTTCGGGCGGCAACGGCGTGTCCATCTTGAAGCGCATCATGGTGCTCGCAGTGCCGGCCAGCAGCGCCGAGGTGCGGTCGAGCGCCACCACGCTGCCCTGCTTGAGCATCGCGATGCGGCCGCACAGCGCTTCGGCTTCTTCCAGGTAGTGCGTGGTCAGCAGCACGGTGTGGCCCTGCTTGTTGAGCTTGGCGACGAACTGCCACAGCGTCTGGCGCAGCTCCACGTCGACACCCGCGGTCGGCTCGTCGAGCACGATCACCGGTGGCTTGTGCACCAGCGCCTGCGCCACCAGCACGCGGCGTTTCATGCCGCCCGAGAGCTGGCGCATGTTGGCGTTGGCCTTGTCGGCCAGGCCGAGGCCCTGCAGCAGCTCGTCGATCCAGGCGCCGTTGTTGCGCACGCCGAAGTAGCCGCTCTGGATCACCAGCGCCTCGCGCACGCTGAAGAAGGGGTCGAACACGAGCTCTTGCGGAACGATGCCGAGGCTGCGGCGGGCGGTGGCGTAGTCGGTGACGACGTCGTGCCCGAGCACCGACACGTTGCCGCCGGTGGCCCGCGTGAGGCCGGCGAGAATGCTGATCAGCGTGGTCTTGCCGGCACCGTTGGGGCCAAGCAGGCCGAAGAACTCGCCGGGCTGGATATCGAAGCTCACACCGTTCAAGGCCCGCACCTCGCGGCCTGCGGCAGAGTAGGTCTTGCTGACGTTCTGGAACGAGATGGCTGGCATGGAGGGCGCGATTGTAGGCAGCCAGCCCTTTTTTCGCTGGCGGTGCAGGAAGCCCGTACCGCGGGGGTGCGCAGTGCTAGATTCCGCGCAAAGACAAAAGAGATACGAGACAAGCATGGCCCCTCCTCCGAAGAAGCCGCGCCGCACCGCCGAGCGCATTCTGGAAGTGACGCTGGAGCTCTTCAACCGCTTCGGCGAGCCCAATGTATCCACCACGCTGATCTCGGCCGAGCTCAACATCAGCCCCGGCAATCTCTACTACCACTACCCCGCGAAAGACGAGTTGATCAACTCGCTCTTCAGCCGCTACGAAGAGGCCCTGACCCAGCTGCTGCACGCGGCTGACGACGTGCGCAACGTCGAAGACGCCTGGCTCTTCTTCCACATGCTGTTCGAGCTGATCTGGCAATACCGCTTTCTCTACCGCGACCTCAATGACCTGCTCAGCAAGAACCGCAAGCTCGAGACGCAGTTCCAGGCGGTGTTGAAGAACAAATCGCATGCCGTGCAAGGTGTGCTCGACGGCCTGTCGCGAGGCAACTCCATCCACATCGCCAGCCGCGAGGCCGAGCCGGTGGCCACGGCCATGGTGGTGGTG
>Ga0307515_10020860_pt1 | contig 11649 bp, 9 predicted proteins | sample 17_EM_MG_FD_194513 | JGI IMG/M metagenome (GOLD analysis project Ga0307515, IMG submission 194513) | Populus trichocarpa ectomycorrhiza microbial communities from riparian zone in the Pacific Northwest, United States - 17_EM | ecosystem: Host-associated > Plants > Roots > Unclassified | place... | reverse complement strand
CAGCTAGAGAAGGCCACTACAGCCAGTCCCCAGCCATTAGAAACCCCTTGCGCACAGTGCGCAACATGCCCTCATACCCAAGATCCCTGACTAGGGAGGGCAGTTATGCCAGTCCCGGATAATTATGTAACCTCCTGCGCACCCAGAGCGATCACACCCTCATACCCGGTAGGTGGGTGCAACCGGCCTGGCCCGCAAGCCCGTGCTCTATACGTCACTCAACCATGGTTGAGGAGAGGTGAAATGAGTGGAGGTCCAAGGACCCCACTTGGGCATAACGGGGTACATGGGTGGAGGTCCATGGACACCACCGAGCGTCCAATGGCCTCCACCTGGGCAATACGCTGTCAAGGGCACAGTATGTCGTGCCCTCTCTTCAGCTGGATGTCCGTGGACCTCCAAGGAGGCCACTGGGGTAAGCGCGGAGAAAACGAGGAGGCCTCATGGGCCTCCAAGTAATTTCCAGAAAACCAGGCAGCAATGCTGGTGACCCCTGGTGAGTCCAGAGCGGCAGCGGTGGCCGGCTTATACTGGCATCTCTGCCCGAAGGCAGCCAAGGGAGTCGCAGCAAGAGCGCCGCCGCTGACGCAAGGTGTCAGCGTGGAACTCAAGGGAGCCTCGTGGGCAACCCAGAAATTCCAGAAAAATCCAGTGAGCACTCTGGCGACCACTGGTGACCCCAGAGCGGACGTATCGGCTAAGGGGTCGTGCCCGCAGGCACCCAGAGGAGTTGCCAGAGCGGCAGCACCGACTGTGTTCTGATTCCCCAGGGGGTGGGGCGACGCTTTTTCAAGGCCGCCCAGCCTGGGTACCACTATTCTACGGAGGAAGGAGAGTCTCGGATACGGGGGGGCACGACCCCCGCACCGGTTTCCTACCTTGTTGCTCACAAGCGCCCCGCCACTGCGATGAGCTGGCGGCCACAGGGCAAAAACTATGTACAGGAAAATTCTGCTAAAAGCAGAGGCTATACTATGTACCTACACGAGAGTGCAGACGTGGTCAGCCAAGCCCCAGGCGCGCAGCCCGGGGGATAAATAGCAGGCTTCCCGACGCCGCGACTCACGAAAGTGACCGTGGCCAGGGGCCAGAGCCCAGGGTCGTCTGTAACCCCTAGCCGCTTACCTTGACCACTCTCAGCCGCCCTGTTGAGGACGTTGCCCGCCCGGACACCAGCATGGAGGTGGTGGTCGGGTCCAAGCTCCACTTCTTTCCACCTACACTATGCGATGCCACCCACCTCACCGCTTTCCACTTCACCGCCCTCTGCAGTCCAGTAGCCACATGTCTGTAAATTACGCATTGTATTTAAGCTCAGACTCGATGGGGAATGTCCCTCACTCGACGTCTCGATTATAGACGTTTGTTATTGCGCCCCGCCTCGCTCGTATTAAATCCCGACTCGCTCGCTCGCCCCTCAGCCCGTCGGACTTCGGCCCTCAAGACCGTGTGGACCATTCCCCCGCCCTCGTGTGCTAATTCCCACCCGTAGCACCGCCGGGCTAGCCAGCCGGACCGAACCCCCGCTTCAGTCAGCCCCTTCGGTGTCGTACCTAGTCGGAGCATGTAGTCGCCGAGACAGATTGGGCGCCTGTCGTGCTTTTGGGCAGTCGCTTGGGTATTAGGTCCGACAAGCCCGTAAGTCGTCGTACCCATCCCCTCCTCCTCTCCCCGGAGTTTATATTCCCGCCGGCGCGCGTGGACGAGCGGAGAACTTAATTCCGTCGGTGAACGGACTAGCCTCAAGCCCTCCTTTTATTCCTCTCTTGGCTTCCGTTCGCGTGTCTCTGTCGGAGACCGTCGGAATTACTGATTCCATCGCACCTGTGCTTGATCTGTTTGCTGACCTCCCACCTTTCAGTATCCTAAGCTGCAAGCAATATGTGGTCGGTAGCAAGGGTGCTATAGCCGTTCAGTACTCTACTGGAGGCCATCCTACGGTGCGTCTGCAGTGCCGTTTTCAGCGAACGACCTGACTCATACTACTCTAGATCCTCGTCCCCAACACGTATCTTTGTGGATCTGGCTTATGTGACATTAATGTTGCGGGGTCAACCATGGTGGAGCTCCAAGGTAGCAGTGCAATGCATTTAGGTGCCCCGTGGCTCGTCCTGCTCATTGCTGGAACTGCTGGTTGGGCAGTGACGCAGAATCTATGACCCAACATCTTCCCCCTGTCTTTCCTTCATGTTATGTATGATGGACAGTGTCTCCTCTGGTTGTAGAATATGCGATAGGCCCACTCTTATCTTGGTCGACCCTCGCCTCGCTCTTTTTCAGCAGCCTCCTTGACACACAGCACCTTGCCGAGCTTGTGACCTTTCAATGTGCGCTCTTCGCATCACTCACTACCATTCTGTCACCTTTTCTACCCTTTGACGCCTCCAGTCGACCCCTGTCGACTCTTATTCCCTCCTCTATGTCGACTGGTGCTTGGGCTGTATGTATATTTGTGTGGTGACTGATATCTTGGCTGTTTTTTGCTCCTGGTCTCAAAGGGCGAGGAATTCACTGCCCGCTAATTCCTCTGAAACCTTACCAGATGATGTGCTATGTCAGACGCACAATGATTACCAAGGCCTATTGCTCCTGACGTTCTCGGATATACAAGGGACTGCAGCACTGGGCAAGCAAACCTATGAAACCCCGAAGTGATGACCAGACTTCTCGATCTGATTGATCGTCCCAGAGTGATTGCTCAAATACTGGGATGTGCTATGTATGTTTATTGATAAAGCACCTTTATTTCAGTCGTTGTGACGATGGTGCATTCCACTCGTCTACATATCATAGCTTACTGGTTCAAAATTGTGTGGCTGCTGTTGTATTCAACGCAAGAGTACCTCAGGGTCATTTTTGAATATCAATAATGGTGCCCTGAGTTTTTTTTTCCTTAGCAAAACCAACATTGTGTTAATTTAATTTGGTATTTCAAGTTCGCTGGGCAGCCAAGTGTGAATGCAGAATCGGCCTTATCCTTAGGCCTGATTAGAGGATCGGCAGCGATCACCTTCAACGATGACCGCAACAGTGACTCTGAAAGACTACGGATCCTGATTTCTATGACTTTATGGGCTATATGGAAATCAAGAAATAAAAATACAATAAACAATCAGGATGTAGTACCGAACAAAACAAAAGAGATACTAAAGGAAATGATATCAAGCCTAATAAGGAACAGCTGGTTAGCGATGAAATTCATGGACCTAACTAAGAGAACAATTCGACAAAACAAACTACAATCCCTATGGGGCGACGGAAGTTTTGTTGATTTTAACGCAAACCCATACCCGACAATCAACTTTTCTTAATCGGGATGTAGCCGAGCCAACCGGCAGGGAAGGGTTTTAGTGGGTAGGTCAGGCGGCAGATTGTCCAACAGGAGGTTGTTCCCAATGGCGAGCCGTACTGGAGTCCCACACACGGCGCATGAGCATCACGGCGCATGATGCATTTCCCTTCCTTCCCCCACCAAAAATAAATAAATGTGAATGCAGAATATATAGATACAAGGCTAGCATGCATATTAACTACAATGTTTCATGGGCATAAGGAGATGAAAGGAAGTATAGCGAGAATGATGAAGTACAATAATAGCACAATGTTAGGATTGCATCAACCAGAGCCGATCGCCTCTCGGCGCCAAATCATCTCCGCTCGAGAACACCAACAACCCTTCACATGATCCGCCCCACTTAGGCACTCAATCGCCCGACCTACCCGATCCACTTATCGACTCGAGCGCCACATGACGTCGTAGCAACCCGTGCTGACTCAAACGCTTCACAACCACTTGGCAATCTGGCTACCCACATGGAGCCCGATCTCATTCAGGCTAATCGGAAAGAGTACGGAGGTCACTGGTACTATCACATGCAATGGTTTCACCTCTCTTCACTTCTCTTCACTTCTCTTCACTTCTCTTCGATGCTCTCATTTTAGTTAGTTCCGCTTTACTCCCCACGTTCCCCTATACATGCCTCTTTTCCCCACCGCCCCGTGTTCCATTTGTTTCTCTTCATGGACATTGCTCCGCAATGCTCCTGCCTCTCCTTCCTGTAACCTCCAATCTGTTTCGTTTCCTTGTGGGCTCCGTACTTCGATAGTTTTTCGTTTAGCCAAAAGGTCTCATAGCTCAGTATTTAAAGATCACTGTATACGTCCTAGAGACCCCAGTCAGATTATCAAATCGGACCCACCATTCCTTCGCCTTACCTCTCCGTCGCGACATGATTCCTCTTTCATTTCCAGTAGAACTCTAGGCCCAAGCGGCTGAAAGCAATACTTTCAGGAAACCCCTCTAGCCCCCCGTCCAGCATCCTAACACACAAAGGGGACAAACATATCATTCACTGAGCCCTATTTCGTCTGAAACCCCCTAGGATCTTGTCCCTCTTTCTACGTACTGGCATTTTCACAGTTTCTCCAGTGGGCTTTGGGGTCTCGGTTGGGGTAAGGGAGGCATCAGCCCAGGCCCGCCATAGGGAGGAGATACCCCGAATGACAGGGTGAGGTGCTGAAGTATTCTGTAGTGAATCGGGTATAATGCCCCTCTGGCACACGAAGCACGCACTGAAGTTTGGTGCATAACAACAAAATTCTAGTACCCTCCCATGATTCCTTTCCAGAAATTCAGTGGCTGCAGTATTTGCTTCGGCATGTTTGTCAAGAGCACGGAAGGAGTTGGCAATCTCGTGTAGAGACCACATTAAACAAATTTCAGCCTCAGAGTCTGTTGCAGCAAGGGCATGCCGCAGGGGGATAGATTCCTGATATGCGAGCACAGCTTCTTCGTGCTGTCCAAGTAAAGCACAGGTGATGCCATAGTTATAGAGAGCATGACAGAGTAAATTTGTCCACTCGTTCCCTGTTTGAGCAAGGTTGCGAAGGAGTGAGACGGCCTGCTTTTTCACCACTGCCGCTTCAGAGACTTGGTTTAAATTCTGAAGTGTAACCCCATAACTATAGAGTGTTTTTGCTCTCAATTTATTGTACGGAAGTGGATCTTGAGTTGACATAGTCGTACAGATCTCCAGAGCTTCCTTGTAAGCGACAATAGCATCATCATATTTTCCAATGTTATCAAGTGCTGTGCCCATACTCATGAGTGACCGAGCAAAGTAGAGAGTGTACTTCGCCGGATCATTATCAACCAATGTGCGGCGAATTGAAACTGCCTCGTGGTATGCCTCAAAGGCATTGGAATATTGCTTGAGCCGGCGGAGGCCATTTCCATAGTTGTAGTAGGTGACGCTGCGGAAACCAGAATGCACCATTGTTGGTGGGAGTTCTTTCGTCATGAGTTGTATAGCACGTTCCAGCCATTGTGCAGAAAGTGCAGAAAGGTGACCCGCGGCCCAGTAGCCAGCTCTGTCCAACACAATAAGGAGCTTATGTTTATTTGAGTGTGAGGCATTATTTTCCACCACTTCCTCACAGATGGAGACGGCCTGGATGAAGAGAGTACGAGCCCGGGGCTGATATACAGAGAGTCTAGCAACAAGTGCAAGTGTCTCAGCCTGCTCGTGTCTGAACTCGAATGACCGTCGACCCAAAGCCTCGGCAAGATCAAGTGCACAGTCGCCCGTGAGGCGGCATTCATCATACAGTTTCAGGTTGTCCAGGACCTTGGTAAGGTCACGAAGATGATTTAGAACAGTAATCGTTGGGATATCACGCGATTGGACAACATCCCGCAGCAATATTTCAGCCTGATCCAGATATTCTTCCATTTCGTTTGCTTGCTTGCGGCAAATAACAGTTTTGCCATTCTCGGTGGAAAGCTCGATCGTATCCGAGTCAGAGGCAAGGAGGGTACGGTATTCCTCTAGGCGAAGCTTGATACGATCATATGAGAAGGAGGGGTCAGGGGATAATACGGAGAAGGTGACAATGGATGTAGTTGGATTAGCCACGACCTGAGAATGATACCCATCAGTATGTGCCTTGCCGCGTGTATGACAACCCACCCTCGTCGTCTGACTACTGAAGCCAACGGGTTCGACTTGTGAGTGCATTGAGAGACTACGAGAGCGTTGGCGGACCTGCCCCTGCTGGAGCATGGTGAACATCTGTTCGAACCTAGCTGCCATTTCGGTCTGAGCAGCAAGAATCATGTTCGTCGATACGAATGTATGAAGGTGCAGTCGCGTCTGGCCGTGATGGTGGTCAGTACAGTCCGCCTCCGAAACCTGAGCGGCCCCCCCATACCTGCCATCGAGCACGGACACTACCGATCTTCGCATTTGACGCGGCTAATTTCTCACGTAGATCTCCGGCTTTCCACAGTTCCTTAACACCCGGCAGCTTCTTCTTCTTGCCCAGGTTCGGATTGACCGAGTTCAGCCATTCGTCGAGGTCGCGTAGGATTCTGCGCCGTCGTGTCAGGCCCGTCTGCGAACGGCGAACGGGAAGCAAGGACCACTCGTACTCTGCAAGCTCCTTCAGGTCGGTGTCGAGTTCGTGCTGGTCTAATAGTGCCTTGTTGTTGTTGTAGAGTGACTCGAGGAGGTTGATATCCTTTTCATATTCGATGAGCGCTGCCAAGAGTTCCGCTTTCTCCGATGCGACCTGCGAGTACAGATATAGAATATAGAATAATCATGAGCGCTCTTATGGTACGCAGAGGGCTCGGGGGATAACGGACGCACCAATTTGATCTTGTCCCGTAATTCTTTCGCACATTTGAAGACTGGAATAGCCAGTCCGACGACCGCGCTAGTTGCGCCGAGGGCTTCCATAGGTGGTCGAGATGAACGAGTTGATTGGGAGGGGTACAGTTTACAGACTCGGAGCAGTTCAGGCTGTGGTGGGAATGGGCGTCTAATGGAATAGGAGAAGTGGCCAGTCTCCAGCCGGAGCCTAGACGAGACGAGACGGAGACGGCGGCTCAGTTGATAGCAGATGCATGCTGTGCACACTGGCCGAGATGTTGCCTCTGGGTACCACATATGCAACAACTACCGTGTTCCATTTCATTGGCAGTCATCATAAATTCCCATATTTACATAAATGGACCACAAACGACAACGAGGCCAGGAAGAGCACAGAACGCAGAGCACGCAATGCATGAGATGAAAGATCATTTGTCGGGAATTTACAGTTGTGGGAAGAGAGAAGTGGTGGTGTAGCAAACGAAAAGGGCAGAGACGATGAGGAAGAACCATACAGGGGGACGCAAGGTTTCATACAGATCAGTCAGAGGGGGAGATTAGGGCCGGAGGATGAGGCCGATGGGAGAGGGAGAATGTTAGATAATAGCACAATGGAATAGCCTTTTGTATGACAAGGGCAGGAGACGTCTACTATAGGTTACGAGAGCGGAAGGAGCGTGGTATACTGGGGTGGGTATCACGATCATCCAAATACAGTCTCCATGACCTCCTGAGCCGAGCAGATGTATTGATTACCTGGCTGGGTACAAGGTCCCGCCGTTTTCTAGGGGGTGGGCTCAATCAGAATCGGTTGCAAGGGAGGAAGCGCTAGGCTGAAGCTGCCAGTCGATCGTCGCACCCATTTCATGGCGAGCTTGATGAGGCTTCTGAGATCCCTAGAGTACTAGAGGAGGTGAGAGGCCGTGTCGGCGGGGAAAGCCCTGCGGCGCTGGTCATGGAGTTACGTCCTTTGGCGGTAGCGATACCGCAAGCGGCGCCTGTAGCAGTGGCGTATGGCACCGACTTCCTTGAGCTAGTTGCAAGGCTGCTGCCGTTGCGGTTACGCTTCTTGATCACGTACATCTTGAGGGACAGAGGCCAGGTGATACCCTGTGGTTTCTGCCGAGGCGAAAAGACCAGGTTCAATATAATTTACAATCACTGCTAACATTTGGGAGAACACTCACGAAGACAAGCTACGCGCATTGCACAGTGGTTAGCACTGTGGGTCACGTCTCCAGAGCGGTCTTGTAGCGGTCTCGCATGCGTCGGTCCTCCTCCACTAGTTGAGGATACCCTCCCAATGGGGACACTACTCGACCACCTGAAGCAGCACCGACGACAGTCGCCTCTCCGGATACAGACTACTCGCGCTCGACAGTAACACCCCCGGGCGCGCCTATACTCATGCTTCCTCTCCCAGAGCTAACAGGCCCGACGCCAGTGCGCGTGCAGTAGCCGCAGACGAGCTGGACATTCTCCTCCTTGCGTTCGCATAGATCGTCGGCGCGTCCGTGTGCTCAGACGTTCCCGGAGCCAGCAGTGTCCGGACTCCGCTGCTTCCCCCACTCAGCCGGGTTGCTGACGAGCGCACCGCCGAAAATATTCGGATCGACGTAGGTGTATGGTTGACTGCTCCGGCAGCAGCATGTGCAGACGCAGTAGTAGCCGAGTCGTACCACCCAAACGACTAGTATGGTAACATACTGAGGGTCGCCGTCCTGCCGACGTTGAAAGGATTGAGTCGGCAAACGGCGCGTCCTCCTCCAAAGGCGGGCAGACGGCGGGAGGATAACTCATCAAACGGGGGCGAGGCGAAGCTGCCGATCCCACCGTCTGCGCATTACTTCTGTTGCTGCTGTTGTTGATGATGAGATCGGCCATCGAAAGAGAAGCTGAACGGGGTTGGAGCAAGTTGGCCGAGTTCAGCCATCCGTTGAGGTCGAGTAGGATTGTGCGCCATCGTCAGACCCGCCCGCGAACGAAAGGCACAGACCACGCGTACTATGGGAGCTCCTTCAGGTCGCCGTCGATTTTGTGCTAGTCCAATAGTCCCTTGTCGGTGTCGTAGAGTGAATCGATGAGGTTTCCTATTTGATGAGTGCTGTCAAGAGTTCCGCTTTCTCCGATGCGACCTGTGAACACAGATGGAGAATAATCATGAACAGTCTGAGGGTACGTAGAGGCTTTGGAGGATAACGTACGGACAAGTTTGATCCTGTCCCGTAAATCCTTTGCGCCTTTGAAGACCGGAATGGCTAGTCCATAGTTGCGCCGAGGGGTCCATAGGTGGTCAAGATGAACACGTTGATTGGGAGAGTTGTTGGGGGACACGGTGTTATGGACTCGGAGCTGTTCAAGCTGTGGTGGAAACCGGCGTCTATAACGGTTCGGCTGCCTCTCGTGGGAACATGGCGAGGCTACATCCACTCGGGGCAACATTGCAGTCACCGAGCGTCTCTTGCATGTCTACTCTGCATTCCGCGCCACATTTCCTTTAGCGCTCACGTGGCAGCCACTCTATCTGCAAATGGAGTCTGGATTCGACTTCCCCCGACCGCGAATTGACCTATAATATTCCTGCAGAGTAATGACCGAGCAATTCGACGATGATCCCAGCATACAATGCAACCATGCAGACCAACCTACTGTGGAGGCACATGGAAGTCTATTTTGAATCACCTCGTCTACATCCAGTCATTAGCTTCATCGCCATTTGGATCAGCCCAGTCAACAAGCACCACGACGGCCCTCGAAAACCATACGGTGACCAATATCATGCATGCTGGGTCACTGATACCTCCAAGCTCAATGACAAGTCCGGGACGGCAGACGACTTGAAGAAGCCGTCCAAAGCGCCCCATGACCGGAAGATGCTCCCCACGGTGATATAGTCCTTAACCACGGTCTGTCATTCGCTATCGTTATGCCGTATCCCCATTACCAAAATGTCCTAGTGCCATCTCTCACTCCGCACCCCACCGACTTTTCATCTTACTTCTTCAAGGACCCTGTGCGTGTTGTGACCTGGGTACCCAACGACGCTCACTGATACCACTGGTACAGCAACAATATCACCCATACTGTGCAATTGACTGGGGTAATGAGCTCAGCGAGCAGCAATGCTGGATGGGATGGGGGACGACAAGGTTGCCCTGGTGGACGTCGACACAGGAAACGACTCCGTCGTCAAAGCGTACCACGATTGGATTGGACCCTTTGTTAAGGAGTATGGTATCGACGGTCTACGGATCGACGCCGCCCGGCATATTCGCGCAGATTTCTGGCAACCATTCGCGGAGGCTGCCGGAGTTTTCTGTATCGGGGAAGTCTTTGAGAATGACCCTGTGATGGCCTCCAAGTGGAAAGGACCCCTCGACTCTATTCTGAACTTCCCTCTTCGCAAAGCTCTCCTCGACGCGTTTACTATTCTGGGTCCCCAGAACATCTCCGCCCTTGAAACAACAATGAAGGCTAACTGGGACCTATTCAAAGACACTGGACTATTGGGGAACTTCTTGGAGAACCAGGATGTTCTGCGTTGGGCCAACCTGTCAGTTGATCCCCAAAGTCTTTAGTTCGTATCGTTCCTTCTTTCCATTGTCCCCGTCATTTCCAATTAACTATTCCTTAGTAACGCAATGTCATTCATCTTTATGACTGACGGCATCCCCATTTGTATATCACTTTTTACCACATAACCATTTATCCATAAGCACCTTAAGAGCCCACTAGCAATCCTATCTAATAAGAGATATGGAGTGCAAGGGACAATAGGTCCAGGATAAAGAAAGACATCACTGTCATCTGTGCACGCTGCTCCATTTCCACACTACACACTCTATTACATTTCGTATACTGTGTTCTGAATTACATCTGAGGTCTAGACCCTAAAGAATACCTTGTGCATTTGTCTAGCCTTAGATTCCATTCGTCTTATTCACTCTATTCATCCAACACTGCTGGCCAGTGTCAGGCTCTTACTCTATACTATCAAACACATGTATATGTAACTAGTCCGCACTAGATTTCGTATATCCATGGGACTGAAAGAAGAGTCCCCATGTTTAGACCCAGGCCATTCGACATTACTTTCATTACAGTTGAACTACAAAACGTAACAGTATGCAATGTCAGACACACAATGGTTTCCAGGACCTATTGCTCCTGTCATTCTCGGATATACCTGGGACCGAGACACTCCCCAAGTGGTATGTGACTAATATAATTGATCTGGTTAATTGTCCCAGAGTGATTGCTCAAATACTGAGAATGTGCTATGTGTGTTTATTGATAAGGCACCTTTCTTTCAGTTGTTGTGATGATCATGCATTCCACTTGTCTACATATCATCGTCTACTGGTTCAAAAAGTCGGCGCTGCTGTTGTAATCAACACAAGAATAAACTCACAATCACTTTTGAATATCAATAGTGATGCCCTGAAAGCTTTTTTCTTCCCACAACCAACATTGTGTTAATTTAATTTTGGTATTTTAATGTTCGCTGGGCAGCCAACTGTGAATACAGGATATATAGATGCAAAGCGAGCATGTATAGTTGACTACAACGTTTCATGGACATAACTAGATGAAAGGGAGTATGGCAGGAATTATGAGGCACGATGAGGGGGACATACATATCATTCACTGAGCCCTATTCCCTCTAAAAAACCTTAGAAACTTGTCCCTCTTTCTACGTACTGGTATATTCACAGATTCTCCAGTGGGATTTGAGGTCTCGGCTGGGGTAAGGGGAGCATCAGTCACAGCCCGCCATAGGGAGGAGATAACCCGAATGACAGGGTGAGGTGCTGAATTATTCTGTAGTGAATCGGGTATAATGCCTCTCTGGCACACAAAGCACGCGCCGAAGTCCGGTGCACAACGATAATTTTCTTTTACCCTCCCATGATTCCTTTCCAGAAATTCAGTGGCAGCAGTATTTGCTTCGGCATATTTGTCAAGAGCACGGAAGGAGCTGGCAATGTTGTGGAGA
>Ga0307515_10020859_pt1 | contig 11649 bp, 9 predicted proteins | sample 17_EM_MG_FD_194513 | JGI IMG/M metagenome (GOLD analysis project Ga0307515, IMG submission 194513) | Populus trichocarpa ectomycorrhiza microbial communities from riparian zone in the Pacific Northwest, United States - 17_EM | ecosystem: Host-associated > Plants > Roots > Unclassified | place... | reverse complement strand
CACGGCGAGGTCGATCAGGCCGTACAGCGTGACGCTGGACTGGGCCTGCGATGCACCGGCCGCCAGCAGTGCGGCGGCGGCCAGGAGCGCCTTCTCGATGGTTCGGGTCTGCATGTCTCTCTCCTCGTTTGAATAAGAGCCGTTGGTTTGCGGTGCGCCTTCAGAGGCAAGCCCCGCCCGCATGCCACGGCCATGGCGCACGGGGTGAGAAAAAGGTCATGTCAGGTTCCTTCGGCGGGTGTGTTCTTCAGTGCCGTGTCGCTTCAGCGAAGCAGCAAGTTAGGCAACCAGAGGGAGAAGGCAGGGACATAGGTGACGAGCATCAGAGCGAAGATGAGGGCGCCATAGAACGGCCAGATGGTGCGCATCACCGTGCTCACCGAGACCCCGCCGATGGCGCAGCCCACGAACTGCGTGGTGCCGACTGGCGGCGTGTTCAAGCCCAGCGCGCAATTGATCAACATCACCATGCCGAACTGGATCTCCCCCATGCCGTACTTCTGGCAGATCGGCAAGAAGATCGGCGTGCACACCAAGATGGTGGCCGCCATGTCCAGGAACGTGCCCAGGATGAACAAGATGATGTTCACCATCAAGAAGATCACCCACGGCGTGCTCGTCATCGCCGACAAGGCCTTGCCCGTGAGATCAGGCACCTCGTACAAGCTGATGATGTAGCCGAAGGCCGCCGAGATGCCGATCAAGAGCAGCACCACCCCGGTCGTCTTCACCGCCTTGCTCGCTGCTTTGAGGAACTGCTCCCACTTCAGCGAGCGGTACACCAGCGCACACAGCAGCAGCGCATACAGCACCGCCACCGCCGCCGACTCCGTGGCCGTGAACACCCCCGACAAGATGCCGCCCAGGATCAGCACCACCACGAACAGGCCCGGGATCGAGGCCGCGAAGCTGCGGCCCACGATCGCCCAGCCCGGGAAGGTGCCGGCCGGGTAGCCGCGCTTCACCGCCACCAGATAGGCCGCCGCCAGGTTGCACACCGTCAGCAGCAGCGCCGGCATCAGCCCCGCCACGATCAACTTCGCGATCGACACCTTGCCGCCCGCGGCCAGCGTGTAGATGATCATGTTGTGGCTGGTCGGCATCAGCGCGCCCACCAGTGCCGCATGCGTCGTGACATTGACCGCGTAGTCCGCGTCATAGCCCTCGCGCTTCATCATCGGGATCATCACCGCGCCCATCGCCGACACATCGGCCACCGGCGAGCCCGAGACGCCACCGAACAGCGTGCAAGCCACCACATTGCTCATGCCCAGGCCGCCGCGCACATGGCCGACCAGGCTCTTGGCGAAGTTCACGATCTTGTCGGCAATGCCGCCATAGAGCATCAACTCACCGGCGAAGATGAAGAACGGGATCGCGAGGAACGAGAACGCGTTCATGCCCGAAGTCATCTGCTGGAAGATCACCGCCATCGGCAGGCCTTCGTACAGAATCGTCGCCAGCGCCGACAGCCCGATGGAGAACGCCACCGGCACGCCCAGGATCAGCAGGCCGAAGAAGGTGACGCAGAGGATCGTCAGTGCCATGCTTTTTCTACTTCAATGCCTTTGAGCAACGCCACGATGTGCTCGATGGAGAACAGCACGATCAGCGCCCCGGCCGCGATCAGCGGCACATAGCGGAAGGATTCGGAGACACCGAGCGTGGGGATCTTGTAGCCGCTCACCGACTCGAGCATCAGCGAGCACTGCCAGGCCATCAGCGCACCGAAGGCCAGCGTGAGCAGGTGGATCAGGATGGCGATGGGGGTGATGAAGCGATCGGGCAGCAGCGGCCCCAGCAGCTCCATGCCGATGTGGCCGGCATCACGCACGCCGACCGCGCAGCCGAGCATGGTGACGTAGAGCACCAGCAGCAGGGCCAGGCTCTCGGCCCAGGTGGGGGTGTTGTTCAGCACGTAGCGGCCGAACACCTGCCACAGCACCGCCAGCAGCAGCAGCACCAGGCCGGCCACGCCGAGCTTGAGGCAAGAGCGCGCTATCAGCGCGCAGATTTTGGTGAACATGGAACTACCTGTTGTTGTGCATCGGCATTGACCACGCTCCGTTCGGGCTGAGCTTGTCGAAGCCGGCGCGGAGCTGTGCGCACCCTTCGACAGGCTCAGGGCGAACGGAGCGGGGCGGCACGATTTACTTGCTGTCCTGAATGCGCTTGATCATGTCCTTGAGCTTCGGGTCGGTGATGAACTTGTCGTACACCGGCTTCATCGCGGCCTGGAAGGCAGGCTTGTCGACTTCGATGATCTGTGCCCCACCGGCTTTCACCGTGGCGAGCGATTTCTCTTCACGTTCATCCCACAGCTTGCGCATGTAGGGCACCGACTCCTTGGCCGCCTGGCGGATGGCTTTCTGGTCTTCGGGTGTCAGCCCGTCCCACACCTTCTTGGAGAACAGCAGCATCTCGGGCGCCATCGAGTGCTCGGTCTTCGAGTAGTACTTCGCCACTTCGAAGTGGCGCGAGCTCTCGTAGGAGGGGAAGTTGTTCTCGGCCGCGTCGACCAGGCCGGTCTTCAGCGCGGTGTAGACCTCGCCGAAGGGCATGGGCGTGGCGTTCGCGCCCATGGCTTCGAGCAGCGAGACCCACAGGTCGCTCTGCTGCACGCGCACCTTCAGGCCCTTCGCATCGGCCAGCGTCTTGATCGGCTTCTTCACGGTGTACATCGAGCGCGAGCCGCTGTCATAGAACGCGAGGCCGATGAAGCCCTGGGCTTCGCAGCTCTTCAGGATTTCTTCGCCGATCGGGCCGTCGAGCACGGCGCGCATGTGCTCCTTCGAATGGAACAGGAAGGGCATGGTCGGCACGACGGTGGTCGGGCAGATGTTGTTCATCGGCGCGATGTTCACGCGCGTCATCGCCACCGCGCCGATCTTGGCCTGCTCGATGGTGTCTTTCTCGGCGCCGAGTGCGCTGTTGTTGAAGACCTTGATGCTGTGCTTGCCCTTGGTGAGCTCGGCGAGGCGGGTGCCCATGAACTTGACGGCGTCGACCGTCGGGTAGCCGTCGGGGTGGATGTCGGTGGAGCGGAAGTCGGTGGCCTGCGCGGTGGCGGCGAAGGCGCAGGTCAGCAGGCCGGCGATCAGGGTGAAGGTGGGTTTCATGCTTGTCTCCTTTTGTTGGATGTGAATGTGGGCGTGTCAGTGGGAGCCGGTGTTGCAGACAAGCTCGGGCAGGCCACGCACGCCTGGGCTCAGCACGAGCACCGCGCCGTCAAGCGAGGCGTCAAAACCTTCGGCAGGCTTGGCGGGCGTGATGGAGGTGACGAACAACTGGTCCAGCGCAGCGCCGCCGAAGGCGCACATCGAGGGCTTGCTGATCGGCAGGGCCAGCATGCGGTCGAGCTTGCCGGCGGGGGTAAAGCGCAGCAACCGGCCAGCGTCGTTGCCGCAGATCCAGTAGCAGCCGTCGGCGTCCACGGCCGCGCCGTCGGGGCGGCCAGGCAGCGGCTTCATGTCGACGAACTCGCGGCGTGGGCCGAGGCTGCCGTCGTCGTGCAGATCGAACTGCCAGATGCGCTGCACCGTGGGGTGCGAGTCGGAGAGGTAGAGCGTGTCGCCGCGCGGGCTGAAGGCGAGGCCGTTGCCGACGAGGAGTTCGCTCACGATGGGAGCGGAGAGGCCCCGCGTGTCGTAGCGGTAGAGCGCGCCAGAGGGCGAGGCGAGCGACATGTCGAGCACCATGCTCGACACCCAGAAGCGCCCGGCGCGGTCGCAGCGCCCGTCGTTGAAGCGCATGTCGGGCCGCGCATGGTGGACGATGGCCAGCGACTGCGCGGCCAACTGCCCATGCTCGCCGGGTTGCAGATGGAAGAGGCCGGTTTCCATCGCCGCCAGCACGCCGCCGTCGGCATGCAACGCAATGCTGCCGATGCGTTGCGCGGTGGGCCATTGCTGCAAGGCACCGCTGGCTGCGTTGTGGCGAAACAGCGTTCGGCCTTCGATGTCGACCCACCACAGCGCCCGCTCGGCCACCGACCACAGCGGGCTTTCGCCCACGCGGTTGCGCACCGAAGCCAGCACCTCGAACGCAGGCGTCTCGACGAGGCTCATGTGGGCAGCCTGCGCACTTCGTGCGACCCCGCCAAGCGGGGGCGAGCCCCTTCGGGCGGCCGGGCGGAGCTCATCCTTTCGGCCCCTCGAGGACGAAGACACCACCTTGGTAGATCGCCGCCGGGTTGTCGAGATCGATCGTGGGCTGGCGCGCTTCGACGGCGGTGCGGAACGGCTCCGAGCTGTCTTGCGGCCGGTAGCCGATGTGGCGCGCTGCGGTGTTGTCCCACCAGGTGGTGGTGTTGTCGGACATGCCGTAGATGATGCTGTGGCCTACCAGCGGTGCGCTGAGGCTCGCCACGACCAGACGCTCCAGGTCGTCGAAGCTCATCCAGGTGGCGAGCATGCGGCGGTCGACCGGCTCGGCGAAGGTGGAGCCGATGCGCAGGCTCACCGTCTCGATGCCGTAGCGGTCGAAGTAGAACTGCGCGAGCGATTCCCCATAGGCCTTCGACAGGCCGTAGTGGCCGTCGGGCCGCAGCGGCGCCTTCGTGTCAATCACTTCGTCTTGCCGGTAGAAACCGGTGACGTGGTTGGAGCTCGCGAACACGATGCGCTTCACGCCCTGCTGGCGCGCCGCTTCATACAGGTTGTAGGCGCCGACGATGTTGGCCTGCAGGATCAGGTCGAAGGGCTGCTCGGTCGACACGCCGCCCAGGTGCACCACCGCGCTCACGCCCTCGAGCAGCGACAGCATGGCCGCACGGTCTTCGAGACGCACCGGCTGCAGCTCTTCACCGGCGGCGGCGCTGCCCAGGTCGGAGATGTCGCTGAGGCGCAGCGTGTCGCAATAAGCCTTCAGGCGAGGGCGCAGTGCTTTGCCCAGGCCACCGGCTGCGCCGGTGAGCAGCAAGCGGGGAAAACGGAGGGAACTGGTGGCGACGGGCATGGCGATCGGGGTAGCAAGAAGGTACGCCGGGCACGGGCAAACGCCGGGTAAGCGTGTGTTGTCTGTTGTCGTACAACGTAGTGATGGTCGCCGAGGGGCTGGGCTGCGTCAAGGTGAGCGGCCGCGGGGAATACCCTGATCCTCCCGACGCGATGAGGGCGCCGATGGGCCTGGCGCGCTGCCGCATCTCGCGCCGGCTTTGCTACATTTCGATGGACCGGCGTCGTCATACAACCCAGGCGCTGGCAAGCAAAACAAGGGAATCGAGGAACGCGCCCATGCTGGCCACCAAACGCTCCAAGCCACGCAACCTCGCGCTCGACGTGGTGGATGCCTTGGTCGAACGCATCCGCACCGGCGCGTTGCCGATGGGCACCAAGCTGCCGACCGAATCGGCCTTCATGGACGAGTTCGGCGTGAGCCGCACCGTGGTGCGCGAGGCGCTCTCCAAGCTGCAGGCCTCGGGCGTGGTGCAGACACGCCACGGCGTGGGCACCTTCGTGGTGGGCCTCGGCGACGCGAGCGCCTTCCGCATAGGCCCCGAGCAACTCGCCACGCTGCGCGACGTGATCGCGGTGCTCGAATTGCGCATCGGGCTGGAGACCGAATCGGCTGCGCTCGCAGCGGCGCGGCGCACCGATGCCAATCTGAAAGTGATGCGCCAGGCGCTCGACGACTTTGCTGCGGCCTTGAGCGAGGGCCACGACGCGGTCGCCGCCGATTTCACCTTCCACTCCGAGATCGCCCGCGCGACCCAGAACCCGCACTTCACCGACCTGATCAGCGCGCTCGGCATGACGGCCATCCCGCGGTCCCGCCTGCTCGAACCGGTCAATCCGGCCGACACCGAGCGGCTGGCCTATCTGCGCTGGGTGAACGGCGAGCACGAGAGCATCTACGAGGCCATTGCTGCCCACGACGCCGAGGGGGCGCGTGCCGCCATGCGCACCCATCTGGCCAACAGCCGCGAACGCCGACGCCGCGCCGCTGCGCTGGTTGACGGCGACACCTGAGTGAGGGTGTCAGCGCGGGTGCCGATCAGCGCCCGGCGTTCTGGGCCATGCTGCTGAGGATCAAGCCCAGCGCCTGGCGGCTCACCGGGTCGCTGGCCGTCCACAGCGGATCGTAGAGCGGCTTCATGCGCCGCACGAACGGGCCGTAGTCACTGCCGGAGTAGAACTTCACCCCTTGCTTGATCAGGCGGGCCTGGATCTCCTTCAGGCGCTTGTTCCATTCCGCGCGCATGTAGCGCGCCGACTCGCGGCCCGCCTCCAGCAGTTTTTGCTGCTCGGGCTTGGAAAGCGGGTCCCAGGTCTTCTTGCTGATGATCAGCATCTCGGGTGTGACCAGGTGCTGGGTGAAGGTGTAGTGCGGTGCCAGCTTGTAGTGGCCGGTCGACTCGTAGGAGGGCAGGTTGTTCTCGGCGCCATCCACCGTGCCGTCTTCGATGGCTTTGTAGACGTCCTTGAAGGCGATGGGCACCGCGTTGGCGCCCATCGCATTGACCATGTCGATGTGGGTCTTGGTGTTGCCCACGCGCAGCTTCACGCCGCTGAACTCGGACAGCCCGCGCATCGGCTTGCTGCGGTGATAGAAGTTGCGGGTACCGCCGTCGTACCAGCCGAGCAGGATCACGCCCGCCTTCTCCAGTTCGGTGGCGAGCAACGAGCCCAGTTCACCATCGAGCAGCGAGAACATCTGTTCGCTGCTGTGGAAAAGGTAGGGCATGCCCAGCACGCGCAAGGCGGGTACCTTGTCACCGTAGCCGACGATACCGATCTCGGCGAAATCGATCTCGCCCGAGGTGATTTTCTCCAGCACCTGGCCTTGCGGCGCGAGCTGCGAGTTGCCGTAGACGCGGGCGCTGTGCTGGCCTTGCGTGGCCGGCCCGACCGCATCGGCAAAACGCAGCATGCCGAGGTTGACCGGGTAGTCGTCGGCGTGGACGCTCCAGCCGCGCAGCTCGCGGGCCTGGAGGGAAAGGCTGCAGCCCAAGGCCAACAGCACAGGGAAGAACTTCAGCAAGAAAGCCGTCATGGCGGTTCGCTCCTGGCTGTGGCGGGGCGCATGGCGTAGTCGTCGGGGCGACGTCATGCACGCAACCGCCGCAGCGGTGACGAGAGCAATGCTGGCCGGCGGCAGGCCGGTTCAGCCAGGAACGAAACGTTGAACGCGTTACTTCAGCAGCAAGTTAGGCAACCAGAGGGAGAAGGCGGGGACATAGGTGACGAGCATCAGAGCGAAGATAAGTGCGCCATAGAAGGGCCAGATGGTGCGCATCACCGTACTCACCGAGACCCCGCCGATGGCACAGCCCACGAACTGCGTGGTGCCGACAGGAGGCGTGTTCAAGCCCAGCGCGCAATTGATCAACATCACCATGCCGAACTGGATCTCCCCCATGCCGTACTTCTGGCAGATCGGCAAGAAGATCGGCGTGCACACCAAGATGGTGGCCGCCATGTCCAGGAACGTGCCCAGGATGAACAAGATGATGTTCACCATCAAGAAGATCACCCACGGCGTGCTCGTCATCGCCGACAAGGCCTTGCCCGTGAGATCAGGCACCTCGTACAAGCTGATGATGTAGCCGAAGGCCGCCGAGATGCCGATCAAGAGCAGCACCACCCCGGTCGTCTTCACCGCCTTGCTCGCTGCTTTGAGGAACTGCTCCCACTTCAGCGAGCGGTACACCAGCGCACACAGCAGCAGCGCATACAGCACCGCCACCGCCGCCGACTCCGTGGCCGTGAACACCCCCGACAAGATGCCGCCCAGGATCAGCACCACCACGAACAGGCCCGGGATCGAGGCCGCGAAGCTGCGGCCCACGATCGCCCAGCCCGGGAAGGTGCCGGCCGGGTAGCCGCGCTTCACCGCCACCAGATAGGCCGCCGCCAGGTTGCACACCGTCAGCAGCAGCGCCGGCATCAGCCCCGCCACGATCAACTTCGCGATCGACACCTTGCCGCCCGCGGCCAGCGTGTAGATGATCATGTTGTGGCTGGTCGGCATCAGCGCGCCCACCAGTGCCGCATGCGTCGTGACATTGACCGCGTAGTCCGCGTCATAGCCCTCGCGCTTCATCATCGGGATCATCACCGCGCCCATCGCCGACACATCGGCCACCGGCGAGCCCGAGACGCCACCGAACAGCGTGCAAGCCACCACATTGCTCATGCCCAGGCCGCCGCGCACATGGCCGACCAGGCTCTTGGCGAAGTTCACGATCTTGTCGGCAATGCCGCCATAGAGCATCAACTCACCGGCGAAGATGAAGAACGGGATCGCGAGGAACGAGAACGCGTTCATGCCCGAAGTCATCTGCTGGAAGATCACCGCCATCGGCAGGCCTTCGTACAGAATCGTCGCCAGCGCCGACAGCCCGATGGAGAACGCCACCGGCACGCCCAGGATCAGCAGGCCGAAGAAGGTGACGCAGAGGATCGTCAGTGCCATGCTTTTTCTACTTCAATGCCTTTGAGCAACGCCACGATGTGCTCGATGGAGAACAGCACGATCAGCGCCCCGGCCGCGATCAGCGGCACATAGCGGAAGGATTCGGAGACACCGAGCGTGGGGATCTTGTAGCCGCTGACCGACTCGAGCATCAGCGAGCACTGCCAGGCCATCAGCGCACCGAACAAGAGGGTGAGCAGGTGGATCAGGATGGCGATGGGGGTGATGAAGCGTTCGGGCAGCAGCGGCCCCAGCAGCTCCATGCCGATGTGGCCGGCATCACGCACGCCGACCGCGCAGCCGAGCATGGTGACGTAGAGCACCAGCAGCAAGGCCAGGCTCTCGGCCCAGGTGGGGGTGTTGTTCAGCACGTAGCGGCCGAACACCTGCCACAGCACCGCCAGCAGCAGCAGCACCAGGCCGGCCACGCCCAAGCGCAGGCACAGCTTGGCGGTGGCCGCACAAAACTTCGTGTACATCGGGATTCCTTGAAGGTGGCGGGCCGCAGGGCGCCGCGCACGGCGGCGGCACAGGCCGCCGCGGGACAGGCAAAGTCTTACTTCGTGTCCTGGATGCGCTTGACCAGGTCCTTCAGCTTCGGGTCGGCCAGGAACTTGTCGTACACCGGCTTCATGGCGGCCGAGAACGAGGCCTTGTCGACCTCAATGATCTCGGCACCGCCGGCCTTCACCGCGGCCAGCGAGGTCTCTTCACGTTCATCCCACAGCTTGCGCATGTAGGGCACCGACTCCTTGGCCGACTGGCGCAGCGCCTTCTGGTCTTCCGGGCTCAGGCCGTCGAATACCTTCTTCGAGAACAGCAGCACTTCAGGCGCCATCGAATGCTCGGTCTTCGAGTAGTACTTGGCCACTTCGAAGTGGCGCGAGCTCTCGTACGACGGGAAGTTGTTCTCGGCCGCGTCGACCAGGCCGGTCTTCAGCGCGGTGTAGACCTCGCCGAAAGGCATGGGCGTGGCGTTCGCACCCATGGCTTCGAGCAGCGCCACCCACAGGTCGCTCTGCTGCACGCGCACCTTCAGGCCCTTGGCATCGGCCAGGGTCTTGATCGGCTTCTTCACGGTGTACATCGAGCGGGCGCCGCTGTCGTAGTAGGCCAGGCCGATGAACCCTTGCGCTTCGCAGCTCTTGAGAATCTCTTCACCGATCGGCCCGTCGAGCACGGCCCGCATGTGCTGCTTGGAGCGGAACAGGAAGGGCATGGTCGGCACGACCGTGGCCGGGCAGATGTTATTCATCGGCGCGATGTTCACGCGTGTCATCGCGATGGCGCCGATCTTGGTCTGCTCGATGGTGTCCTTCTCGGCCCCCAGCGCGCTGTTGTTGAACACCTTGATGCTGTGCTTGCCGTTGGTGAGCTTGGACAGCGTCTCGCCCATGTGCTTGACCGCCAGCACCGTGGGGTAGTTGTCGGGGTGGATGTCAGTGGAGCGGAAGTCGGTGGCGTGCGCGGTCTGGGTGGTCATGCCAGCCAGGCCGGCCAGGGCCAACGCGGCCAGCAGCTTGCGGGAGGGGGTCATCGTTTGTCTCCAGGGATGGGGGTGTATGGCGTTTCGGGCCGGCGGCTCATTCGTCGAAAGGCCCGATGCCCAGGAAGCTGCCGCCTTGCAAGCGCGTGGTCGGGCTCGCCGGGTCGGACAGGGGCTGGGCGTCGATCTGGGCACGCCAGCCTTCGGCGGAATCTTGCGGCTCGAAGCCGATGCGGGCGGCGGCCTCGGCGTTGTCCCACCAGCTGGCGGGGTTGGCCGAGGCGCCGAAGACGATGTGGCAACCGACATTCGGCGCACTCAATGCACACAGCACCAGCTGCGCCAGATCGCGGTGGCTGAGCCAGCTGGACATGCCGCGCCGGTCCGGCGGCGACACCGTGGCCGTGCCGATGCGCAGGCACACCGTCTCGATGCGATAGCGGTCGAAGTAGAGCTGGGCCAGGCCTTCGCCGAACAGCTTGCTGACACCGTAGTTGCCATCGGGCCGCGGGCGGTTCTGCGTGCTGATGCGTTCATCTTGGGCGTAGCAGCCTGTCACATGGTTGGAGCTGGCGAACACGATACGTGGCACCCCGTTGCGGCGCGCGGCTTCGTAGAGGTTGTAGAGGCCGAGGATGTTGGCTTCGAGGATGGGGTCGAACGGGCCTTCGACCGACACGCCGCCCAGGTGCACCACCGCGTCCACATCGCGCAGCAGGTGGCGCACCGCGGCGCGGTCGCCGAGCTCGCATGGCTCGAAGCTTTCACCGGTTTGCAGCGGGCTGCCGACCAGGCCCTTGCGGTCTGACAGGCGCAGCGTCTGCCCGGCTTGGCGTAGCGGCTCGCGCAGCACCTGGCCCAGTTGGCCGCAGGCACCCGTCAACAGCAGGCGGGGAGGGATGGCGGCAAGGGCGGGCATGGTGAGGCGAGGGCGAGAAAACTGCTGCAGTGGCTGGGACTTGGCAGTCCTGGGGTCGACCCGATGCCAAAAATCGGGACATGATGAATAGAATATCGAAACAACGTTTCAAGTTCACTAGGTGGATTCCATGAACACGCGAAAGCGGGTCGCCTTGTTTGGCGAATGCATGCTCGAACTGCAGGGGCAGGCCTTTGGTGCCATGCAGCAAAGTTTTGGTGGCGACACGCTGAACACCGCGGTCTACCTGTCGCGCTGCGGCGCCTCTCGCGGCATCGAATCGCACTACGCCACGGCGCTGGGCGACGACCGCTTCAGCACCGGCCTGGTCGAGCGCTGGCAAGCCGAGGGCGTGGGGGTCGACCTCGTGCAGAGGCTGCCTGGGCGCATGCCGGGGCTGTACCTGATCGAGGTCGACGACAAGGGCGAGCGCAGCTTCAGCTACTGGCGAGACACGAGCGCGGCCAAGGCCTATTTCGACGCGGCTCTCACGCCGCTGGAGCAGGCGCTGCCGTCGCTGGATGCGCTGTATTTGAGCGGCATCAGCCTGGCAATCCTGCCGCCGGCAGGCCGCGAGCGCCTGCTGTCGGCGATGGCACGCTTGCAAGCGCAAGGCGGCACCGTGGTCTTCGACAACAACTACCGCCCACGCCTGTGGCCTGACCGCCTGGTCGCGCGCGACTGGTTTGCCGAGGCCTATGCCTTGGCCAGCATCGCGCTGGTCACGGCCGATGACGAGCAGGCGGTGCAAGGCCTGCCGACGCTGGACGCCGCGATCTCGCACAGCCTCTCGCTGCCTTGCGCCGAGGTGGTGGTGAAGCGCGGTGCC
>Ga0307515_10020856_pt1 | contig 11651 bp, 1 predicted proteins | sample 17_EM_MG_FD_194513 | JGI IMG/M metagenome (GOLD analysis project Ga0307515, IMG submission 194513) | Populus trichocarpa ectomycorrhiza microbial communities from riparian zone in the Pacific Northwest, United States - 17_EM | ecosystem: Host-associated > Plants > Roots > Unclassified | place... | reverse complement strand
CCTATATCTAGCTATCTAGTCTAGTATTATATAAGTCTGGCCTTTTTAATTATTAAGCTTATTATAATTACTGCTAGTATTAATATAGAGATGGTCTGCTAAGGCGTAAAACAATATATATATATAAATATAAAGCCTATAAGGAATGTCTAGTGGAAATAGAAAAAGAGTTAGGTATAGAGCCGGATATAACAACTTAGTGCTTTATAAGCATACTAGATAAAGAGTTAGATATGTTAGATATAGAAACTTGGCACTATATAAGTATACCTACTTATATTTATATAGCACTGCTAATAGTAAGAGAGTGTTAATATTGAGCTAGGTATAGACCTGTTATAGTTTACGAATATAGAGCTAGATACGGACCCGTTAAAGTTTACGAATATATATACCCTTATTATTCCGGGTGCGAATATAAGTTTTATTAGGAAAGGTAGCTATAATACTAATACTAGGAGCCGTAAATAAGAGGGGTAGTAGTAATAAGGGTTTAGTTATAGTTTATCTTTACGAACGTTTATTTATAGTTAGTGTCGCATTATATATATATAAACTATATTAGATAAGATTAGTCCGAGTACTTTGTGATTACTAATATAAGTATTTAATCCACCTTAAACATTTATCTATACTAATTATATACTGCACTTATTCTATAAGCGCAAATCATTCTAATAAGGCTTTGTTAGTATCGCAAGGCTAAAGTTATTAGAAGTTCCTAGAGAAAGGAAGCTAGTACTATTCCAATAAGTAATATATACTGTAGCACTTACTTAATTAACTTAAAATGTATTATAATCGCCGCTACCGCTAAATATACTAATTAAAGCATAAGAGGTGGTATGTTAGCTAGTATACTGCCTTATTAAGGTAAGTATAGACCTACATAGAAGAGTTTAAGAAATTATACTATTAAAGAGCAGCTATTTTATTTAGCGCGCTTTAAAGAATCTAGAAGCTTATAGTTTAATCCTTAGGACAATTATAGGGCCTAACGAATACTAAAAGAGGGAGAAAAGTTAGATCCGTAAAGTTTATTATAGCCTTATATAATACGTTTCGTGAATTAAAGATTCTATTAGCACTTTAGCTCTATATCTTTGTTTACTAATTTTATAAGCATACTAGAAGTCTAGCTTATCTTTAGCCTTAACTAGCGTAACCAGGTTAACTATATAAAGAAAAAAGTTCTTAAATAGTACGGAAATTTGGCCTAGGGAGAGGGTCGGGAGAAGGAAGAGAAGAAGATTAATTATATTTATAATTTACTACTATGCTTAGTTTCTACAGAGCATAAAATAGGTGTCCTCTTGCTTTAAATATCTATCCTTTCCTTAGTTTATAGCTACTAGAATATATTCCATTATTTGGATTTAGTAAAAGTTATAGTGTATTTTAGGTACCGTTTCCAGATCTATAAAACTAAGGTCCTAATTTATAATATTAAAAATATTTATAAAATCCTGTTTCTTATAGAAGGTTTCTATAATACTAAGAGGTAAGGAGTATATATATTTATTAAGGCCCGTCCGTTGTTATTAATAAACATATTATACCCTTAATTAATTAATAGTAGCTATTTAAAGGTGAATTGTATTACGTTTACTATACTAAACCGTCGTATTATACGCAAAATTAAGGAAAATGCCGCCTATAATGAGAATATAAGGATGGAAATTGCAGCAAAATTATTATTAAAAAAAGTAGATAACCTACTCTTACTCTTCTCTTATTTTAAGGTCAATAAGTCACTAGTAAAGAGGAATAAGATCTAAGTAAATCTTTATATACCCCTGCCTCCGCTATATCCTCCGCTTATTCCAATTATTATTATAAATAAGCTTAACTATATATCTATAGAGTCTGCCTTACGGGTCTTATTAACTAATAGATTAATTATAAACGTGAATAACTTCGTAAATAAGAATACGCTAGCGTAATACAAAACAGATTAACCCCTTAATCCTCCCCCTCTATAATCTTAACTTAGACTAGTGTTGTTTAAATATAAAGACGATGGCTATAATAGCGATAATAATAATAATGGCGACGGCGGTAACAATAAGTAGTTTTTATATAGTTATATATAAAATCTTAAATATCCTTAGATTCCACACCTCTACCACTATTGCATTTAAGTGCCTTAAGATCGTTTAGTATAGCCTTAAAATAAATTAGTATATACGTAAGGGGGAGTAATAGGCACTAACATTTTACGCTTAAAGCGTCTTATTTAATATTTATAAATAAGCTATACTAAATCCTTAAGATCCGAGTATGGGACCTATATAGTATTCTAAGTTATAGTATAGCGTTAAGATCCTAGCGGTATATAGTGCGGTAATTCTTTAGGGATTAATTTAAGAGCTATGCCTAGAAGCGGTTACCTAAGAATATTTTTATAAAGTTACTAAATATTTAGAGAACTAGGTTCCCATTCCACTAGATATAAGCTTTTATTATTTTCCCGCTAGAAATTAACAAGTTATTTAACCAGCTACTTAAGTAATTTAATTGCTACTTTATTATCTAATATAGTTATAGGGCTATAAGAGGATCGTAGGCGAAAGGCTGCCTCTATAGGGATAGTAGTGGTAAAAGTTCTAAAGACTAAGAGATTCTAGGGTAGATAAAGGTAGATAAAGGAGATTAGGGCGGAAGGGGTACTAAGCCTTTAAAGGCTTCCTTATGGAATAGCAGCTAAATATAATAGCCTTTAGGGATTTTTAGGGGGGTTTTAGGGGATATATAGTGAAAATTAAGAAATCTATGGCAGAATCTAAGAAATAGAATAACAGAAAGTAAGTGCCTAAATACACTAAAACGAGATTTTAGAAGCATTTGGCGTAGTCTTAACAAATTACTTCTAAAGGTTAGATCTTTATAACCCTAGAATATAACTAAACCTTATAATATAACGGAATAAACTCTCTCTTTTAACTATTATTATAGTCTAGATTATTATAGTCGTCTATTTAATTTTTTATTTAAATAAAAACCACTTATTATTATTTCTATTTATAGATATAGAATTCCATAATCTTATATAATTAAGGCTATAAAAACGCCACTAAAGCAACGCATAAAATAATACATTAACTCTTTAGCATCATTTAATATTTCTAGAAGAATTATAGTTAAGCTTAGAAGTTTCCTGCTTAACGCAACTATACCAATAGCTGGTTAGCTTATAGCTATAGTAGTTATAGGAATTGTTAAGACTGCTAAGCTTATAGGACAAAAGGGGCACGAATCAGTAGTGGGAAGCTGCGGTATTAATACTTTAAGGGTAAAGTTTCGCACATTATTAATAAATTGGTCTATATTGCCTTCTGGGTTTAAGCTAAACACTATACTAGCATTATAGTAAGACTTACGGACCGTTTAGGCATAGTAAAACTATTAGGGTTCTTTAGTACGCACTTCAAAATCCACTATAAATTTGCTACTAATATTTATTAGGTTAAATTAATTAAACCCTATATTAAAGGTCCTATTGCTCTTATAAGGATTATTAAATTAACTTTATATTAACGTATAATTAAGACCTAAGAAATTAAAGCGTAGCACTGTCCTAGTTAATATACTAACTAAACTTAGGTTAAAAGCGAGCTGTCTAGCAGCCCTAACAAGAATCTATACTAACTATTATAATATAGGCGTATATGCTAGGGATAAGCCGCCTAACGGGTATAGAAACGATTACAATACTAAATCGTTTTATACTACCGTGCGAGGTATAAGAATGCTCCTTAGTATAGTAGTTATAAGGGAGTATATAATAGCTTAGAGGAAGAATATAATTTCTATAAGTCCTTAATAAATATAGGGCGTTAAGCTATTTAAATTAACTTTGTGGTTAAGTACAAAAATAAAAGTTAGATTTCGATCTTTAATTTTAGTATCTAGTATTTAATAGGGCGATTTTCAAAAATAAAAAAGTCTTAATTTAGATCTATTAAAGCCATTTCTAATTCTCCGTAATAGGAAGTTAGAAACTCCTAAAAAGGAAACCGTTACTAAATACTTTTAAAGTTTAATAGTTATATAAGAACCTCTACCTACCTAAGAAATTATCCTTTATTTACTTTTAAACAATTAATTAAGCAGGCACTTAATATATCAGCTTTAGTTTCTTTAGTTTACTTTAGTTTACTTTAGTTTACCTATACTATTTTAACTTAGATACTTACCTCTTACTATCTATTTCAAAATATAATAGTATTTACTAGTATATAAAACGCGCTAGGAGTTCCTAAGGCAAACTAACCTTCTGTTAAAAATAAAGATGGGACTTAATATAATCTAACTTCTTAAGGAGTTCCTCTATTAGCACTAATATTTAAAGCAACGCAGTATATAGACCTAAAAAACCTCAGCGGTAACTTTATCCACATAGAAGATGTAGATATAATACTTAACAATAAAGAATTTAGTTTTAATCCTAAATAGGATAATTAAAATAATAAAGAAGAAATAAATATATTCAAAATAATATCTAAGGAGGAATGGGCGGAGATAAAATATAAGTAAAGGGAAGAAAGAATATGTTAAGAGGAGTAAGAGGACTAAGAGGATAAGGAAAGAAGACGTTATATATTCGTAAAAGGAGTTAAAAATACAGAAATTAATAATAAGAAGATACGCGGCTTTACGCTAGTAGCGTATAAAATCCGCGAAATCCAGTATAAGGCGTTTCCTATATTACGAGAATAGTAAATCCATAAGCAAACTTAAGAGGATTTAGCTACTATTAGTGCTGTAAACGGAAAAATTTGGATTTTTAATAGCCATATAAATAGAGCCGAAAATCTTTTTTTAGTTCCTATAGCCGGGTTCAGAGAGAAGATTTAAGTATTCTCTAAAATTAATACTAAATTAAAGAGTATTCCTACTAGAGTTAAGTATAAAAATTAAGTTTTAGCCTTAGCCGAGTAAGTACTCGCGATAGTTAATATGCTTTATAAGGTTAGAATTAATTAGAAGAATATAACGCCATAAAAAGTTTATAAAGAATTTACCTAAATCGCCTTATTAAGCATAAGAAAGGATATTTAAGATATAATTACGTAACTTTAGAATTCATAGGCTGAACCTACGCCTTAGTAGCTAAAAGAACTTTAAGCTATACCTAGCGTATTAAAACAATTCCTTACTAATATTAATAATATAGATTCCCAACAGGATCTTATAAAAGAACTTATAAAAATCAATTAATTAATAAGTAGAGTTAATGTTAAAAATAGGTTAAAGGCTAATTCTTACCTAATACCTATTAATAAGCTTAAAGGGATAGTAGAAGCGAGAGTTAACCGTTAAGAGTAACCACTCTATTAACGGTTAGAACGCTTAAAAGCTAAAATAAAAATTACTAGAATTCCTAGTTTAGAAGTAATCTCTAATAAACTTCTAAAGAAAATGCTAGAAAGTAAGTAAAAGGAATACCAAGAATAGCTTATTAATTTAGTCTTTAAGCCTAAAGAAAAAGAGCCTTCCTTTTTTAAACCGCTTTAGGATTATATTCTACTACAGAATGGCGTACCACCTTAGGGCTAGAATGGCGTACCACCTCAGGGCCAGAATAGCGTACCGCCTTAGGGTTAGAATGGCGTACCGCCTTAGGGTCAGAATGGCGTACCACCTTAGGGTCAGAATGGCGTACCGCCTTAGGGTCAGAATGGCGTACCGCCTTAGGGTCAGAATGGCGTACCGCCTTAGGGTCAGAATAGCGTACCGCCTTAGGGCCAGAATGGCGTACCGCCTTAGGGCCAAAATAGTACGCCGTCTTAGGGCTAGAATAGTGTACCGCTTTAGGGATAGAATGGCGTATAGACTCTAGGACAAACTAAAGTAAGACTTAGTATAGTAACCTAAGATAATTAGGATAGCTCTACAATTTAGATACTAAATTATACCTTCAGTATTACGGAGTTTAGAAAAGTTTTTGGCGTTAGGAAAGCCGGATAAGATTAGTATTAAGTATTTATTAACTAAGGAACTAAGGCACGTCTAATACTAATTATTATAAGCGGCGGCAAGCTTATAAAAGGTGCTGCTATATAACTATATAATTAATTTCTAATAAATAATAATAATCGTCCTTTAAGAGAGCAATTAGTAGAAATTCTAGGCATTATCTAGATACTATATTAGATAGTATCCGACAGGCATCTAATTACCTATTTCTTTATACGTTGGGCGGATAATTAGTAAAGCTATATTACTAGATTGGATCAGTTTAATAGGTATAGAAAAAAGTTTACGGATTAAAAGGAAAAAGTACTATTAGAAATTTATATAAAAAATATAGCTGTGCTTAACAGGTAGAGATTATAGAATTTATACCCTAATATAAAACGACTATTAACGGAGGCTAATAGAGGACTAAGTTTATGGCTCTTTTTTTAAGCTTAGACTTATAGGATATCTAATAGCAGTACCTAGTTATAATAAAGGGGTCCGCTACTAACAATAAACACTATAGTGTTTAACTAGAGGTAATAATATACTAATATCTTACGGTTAGTTAAGTCTCTTATTTACTCTAAAAATTTTAACTTTCTTTTTTAAATATATACTTTAACTAGTATAATATTATAGGGGGGTTAGGGGCAGGAGGAACTAGGTAAAGAGTAAACTAATATAAATAGTAGATTATATTGGCGCCACGTAGCTAGATTATAAGGAGTTTATATATTTAATAACCTACAGTCTTTACTATAGATAGCCTCTCTTCTTTATAAATAATCCTATATTTATATAGCTATAATAAGATAACTATTATATCTTAGCTGCTTACTACCCTTACGAGCTTTAACTCCTTTCTCTTCCTACTTATATTCCCTTACTAACCTCTCTAACTTTAACTAATAGATTTTTAAGGATCTACTAGCCGTGGTATAATTTCCTAACTAGGCTTAGGACTTATAACTATAAGCTTTAAAGTAGATATAGGTAAGGGCTATTAGCTTAAAGAGCTGCGTAGTAAAAATCTTATAATTGGCAAAGGCGACTAACGTTACATTAGAGTTATTTATTTTTATAAAGAGGTATTAAAGAAGTCTTAATTAAGGTTATAGAGTCCGTACACTTAGTAATAAGGGATAAAAAGGAGCTGCACCCCTATAGTTAGTTCTTTAACGCCAGAATTATACTAAAAAGTCGCCATTGCTATAGAATTACTATAAGTTAATCGGCCCCTCTAAAAAGCAAAAATATATAAAATTTTGGTACCTAAGAGGCGGTGTATATTATTGTAAGCTAAGGGTAACTTCTATAGATAGTTACTAAATAGGAATAATAAAGAGCCATTATAGGTTTTATCTAAAAGATTATTAGTACCAGTTAGATTATTATTAGTCTATTTTAATAGAAATAGAAATATAATTAATTTAATAATATAATGCTCTATTTCTTTATAAATTCCAATATAATAAGCTAAATGGAATAATAACTAAACCTCTAGGGAGTATAATAAGGAGGAATAGTCTAATACTTCCGCTTCCTCTTTATATTTACTACTTTCCGTTCCTAAAGCTATATTCCCTTTATAGCGAGGATTATTAAGTATATAAGAGAGCCTCTTTTAAAGAATAAGAATCTGTTTGTCCTTTATAGCTATTAGGCTTAAAGTAAATATTAATAAGCGATAAGACTATAAATTATTAATTTAGAAGGCTATTTAATAATAGTAGAAATATTACCTAGGCTTTAAGTAATTAAACCTTAGCCCTTAGATAATTATTCTCTATAATTACTCGCATATAATCTTATATATACTACTAAAAAATAGCTATAATATTATTATATATAGCAGTCCACGCGTTATTTTCTAATAATAATTATATTAACTGCTATACAGCTTTATTATAAAGTTAAATCTCTTTATAAAGCGTATTTTAAGTCTAGTTATATAATTCTACTTTTACTTAAAGAGAATAAGCTACTAGCCTATGCTGCTTAGAGGGAGAATAAAATATCTAAATAGTTATAAAGTTTGGCTAGTTTAATAGTTTAATAAGCTATCTTTTTTAGGCACCGCTGGATCGCTAGAGGTTTATAAGGTATTATATTTAATTTTAAACTCTCTACTTAGCGCTCTATTTAATATAGTAGAATTAAAACACTATTAGGGGGACTTAAGACTATTATATAGCTGGCTAGGGCGAAGCTATTAAAGATAGGGATATTACGGCATTTTTTCGGCTGGCATTGAAAGCGAGAATTAGTAAAGGGCATAACGAGCTTATAGTAATAGCGCGCCTTCTATAAAGTAGAAATAGCTATAAAACTAAGTGTTTTATTATAGGGGGCATTATATATAGTCTTAATTTTAATTATTAATTTTATTTAGACCGAAATTGAAATTATACTTTATAATCTTAATAACTAAGTAAGTTTAGATTTGTTCCGGATTTTCTAATAACATTTCCCTCTTTCTAGTCTACCGCCTAAATATCTACTTTAAGTTTTACCCTAACGACTATATTTAAAGATAGTCTTTTTTCTCTTAATATAGTCGGTAAGTATCTATTTAAGCAATCTTATTACTAAACGCTATATTAATAGACACAAATCCTAACTAAAATGTAATCGTTAGTACTTTTATAAGGCACCCTCGACCTTAAAGGATGCTAAGCTTTCCTATACTAATTATTCCTATAAAGTCCTCTCTAATATAAAAAGCTAAAGATTAAACTAAAGCGACCAGCCTATCCGTCTCCTCCCTAGCGGTTTTAGTAATACGTATTTTCCTAAATTAAGCAAAGACGCCAACTATAGTAGTAGACTCGACGACAACGCTAAAAAAAAGCCCTATTACTTATGAGGAACAATAACCTTCTAAGACATTTACTACCCTAGGCAAGCTTATATAGGGTAAAACGTAGTAGACGATATATATACATAAGGAGAATACCTCTAGATTAATAATAGTTAGAAGGCTTAATAAATAGAGTAGGATAATTAAAAAAGATATACTGGGGCAGCTAGCCTATAGGAATATTATTAAAATTAAGCAAGCTTTTATAGCCAATAGCTTTATATATATTAGGCTTAAATATTATTAATTTACCCTTAAGGAGGTTGTCCTCATTTATATTAATTTAGAGGAATGTTAACTATAGGAGATTATATATTCGGTATATTATTTAAAAACAATGTTTTATTATTGCTAAGGAATTTAGGTCTTTAGTATACTTAGTTATATAGGTAAGCTAGCAATCTCCTACTAACAGGTTAATCTTAGCACAATTTAAATATCTAGCTGTGGTGCGCGAATATAGCTCTATAGGTTTATTTATTGCGCTAAAAACTTTTAATATATTATACTAAAGTCTAATAGCGAACTTTAAACAAGTAATAAAGTATAGCTTAAACGCCCTACTAAATAAAGACTTAATAGACCTAGGGTTTATACTATTAGAGTATATAGAGGGGCACTAATAACTAAAGCTTAAGGATATTAACTACGTATAAGATAAAAAGGCGGCTAATAAAGTGTTTAGTCTTAAACACCCTAAGCATTAGAGTAGATATAAGCAATTAATAGACTTTTTAGATAATCTCTTTAATTCTGTAAAATAAGTATCTACAAAATTTTTAAAGCCGGTAGGTAATTAGTCTAATATTTTCGATTCTATAACTAACTTTTAATAGCATTAATTTATAGCCTTTAATAATAAAGATTAGGAATGTTTAGCATATTATCTTAAGTTAGTATTATTTAAATACTACGCGCTATAGGAAGAATATAAGCACGGAATAGAGGATAAGATTCTAAGTTAGGAATTAATTTTCTATATTTTACTAGTAAAGTAGTAGAGTTTTTATAATTTCGTAAATTCTAGACAGAAAGAAATGGAATTAGGATTTTAAATTTAAGTTATTTGGAAGCGAAATACCGTTAACCACTTAGTACTCTCTTTACCACTTAAGAGTTTTAACTAATACGCTTAAAGACCTAGATAGGTATAATATCCTCTATTTTAAATTCTATGCATATAAATACCTAGCAGGAGTACGCATATTTCACAATCTACCCGTTTAATAAGTATTAGCAATTAGCTAAGCTAGCTTAGCATATTAATCTTATTCCGTAAGATACCGCGCTTTTATTACCCAAATATTATTACCCACTTACCTACTAATATATTTAGGAATATCACTACTTAATCTAGTAAATAAATTGCTACTATCTATTGCCGACAACCTAGAAAAAGAGAGAGATATTAACGCTTTTGCTAAAATAAATTACCGCCTTAACTACGTCCTAAATCCCTATCTCTATCGCCATAACGTATAATACAACGGAGGCTAGGTACTAATTTAGGCCGCGAAATAGGGTTAAGAAATAACGGCCTAAATGTTATATAGTGCAGTTAGAATTAAAGAGTTAATTAAAGATCCCAACTACTACTATATAGCGCTATATTGGGCCGTAAAGCTTAGGTATAAGGCAATAGTACAACTATTACTTAAAAGTAACCCTAAGAATAGTCGGAGGTTACTATTAACAGCCGCTAGGTACGAGTAGGAAACCGCAGTTAAACTACTACTAAGAAGTAGTAATATAAACTATACCAGTAAGGATAGTTATATACTACTATTGTGGGCCGCGTAAAAGGGGTATATAGTAGTAGTCCAGCTGCTTCTAAATTGCGAAGATATTAATACTAGCATTACGGACTGTTATAGTCGGACGCTACTTATACTAGCTATAGATTATGGGCGTTATATAGTAGTTAAGCTACTGCTAAAGGTATAAAGATATTAATAAAGCGCTTTATAAAGCGCTGCTGCTTTAGCTAAGAAACAGCTATTATACTCCTCTCTTTAAGATTAGGGTTTAGCCTTAGGACTATGCTATATAAGTATAAGTTAGATATAATATAGCAAATTATAGTTTATATATTATGCTAAAACTACACTTTAAATCTAATCACGAAATTTAGATTCTTATAACTAAATTAGAAGAAAATAGAAATAACTTTAGAAATTACTTATATATACTTAGGAAACCAAAAAAGCCAATATACAGGCCTGCTAGGTGCGGGGTCTTACGAAACTAAAACGTTATACTTCCTCCTTATTAACCCGTCTCCTCGATCTAAGCTTTTATAATATTAATTTTATCTACCCTTCTCTCCTAGTTTATAAGCCTCTTATAAATAAAAGATCTAAGAATCTTAGTTATAGATACGCCCTATAATAAGACCTTGTTTACCTAATCTTCTAATGCCTCTATATCCGTAAGGAGCCTTTTAAATTTAGTCTTAACGTCCTTTAATTACCTATTTATATTAGCTTAGCTTAGATAGCGCTACTTAAAAAATTATACTTATAACTTCTCTACTATAGCCTCTAGGGATTCCGCTCAATGGCAATGCGTATAATTATTAAAAGGGGGGATAGCTATGCAGAAATTGGCTAAATTAACTAAAAATAGAGACCAAGGCATGTATTCTGCTGCTTTATTATTAGTAGTTGGGTTATAATACATTTTAGTAGAGGAAGTCATATTAATAGAAAGGTAAATAGCTTAAATATAATAAATAGGGGTTTTTTAGTTTCTGTCTGTTTATCTATATAGAGTTTAGAGTATAGTTCTTTTATATTATTATTTAAAGGGCTTTATATAGGTAAAATAA
>Ga0307515_10020855_pt1 | contig 11651 bp, 4 predicted proteins | sample 17_EM_MG_FD_194513 | JGI IMG/M metagenome (GOLD analysis project Ga0307515, IMG submission 194513) | Populus trichocarpa ectomycorrhiza microbial communities from riparian zone in the Pacific Northwest, United States - 17_EM | ecosystem: Host-associated > Plants > Roots > Unclassified | place... | reverse complement strand
TTGTTTGAGATTTTAAGGCTTGTCATGCTACGACAATCTCCCCATTTTGAAGAAAGCTCACCATAAAAATTATTGTAACTCAAATCAATATAATCCAGATGTGGATAGACACCAAAAACCTCAGAAACATTTCCTGTTAATTGATTCGATTCAAGTCTTACTCGGTGTAAACTAGTACAGTTTTTCAAACTTTTCGGGATTGGACCTGAGAAATAGTTGTAGGCAACAGAAAAGTTTTCCAATACTCCTCCATGGAATAACTCTTGTGGCAAATGACCTGTGAATTCGTTGATAGCCAAAGACAAAGTATTCAAATGGGTGAGATTGTTCATCTCTAAGGGCAATGGGCCATGAAGTTTGTTCTCAAGTAATCTCAAGTCCACAAGGGATCTAAGTTGTCCTATTTCTGAAGGAACACGTCCAGATAAATTATTTTGACTTAGAAGAAGTTCAGTGAGCATTGTCATGTTCCCAATTGAATTAGGGATTCCACCGGTTAAAACATTACTTTGCAGGGTAAGTTCACTAAGAAACTCTAGCAATCCAATTTCATGAGGAATAGAACCAGAAAGTTTGTTACAACAAAGATAGAGTTTGGATAGATTTCTCAAGTTTCCAATGGAGGAGGGGATGAATCCAGTGAGATTATTTTGATCTAGTGCTAAAACAATGAGCGTGGTCATGTTTCCAATAGAAGAAGGGACTGGACCAGAGAGTTGGTTAAGGGAAAGCTCAAGGGAATATAAGTTTCTCAAGTTTCCAATGGAATAAGGGATTTTACCGGTTAAAAGATTACTGGACAAGCTAAGTTCATTAAGAGACTCTAACAACCCAATTTCTTGAGGAATGGGACCGGAGAGTTTATTGCCCCAAAGATAGAGTATGAATAGGTTTCTCAAGTTTCCAATAGAGGATGGTATCAAGCCAGTGAGATTATTTTGATATAGTGATACATCAATGAGCATGGTCATATTCCCAATAGAAGAAGGGATGGGACCAGAGAGTTGGTTGTCAAGAAGGTGAAGGTAAGATAAGTTTCTCAAGTTTCCAATGGAATAAGGGATTCTACCGGTTAAAACATTACTTGATAAGTCAAGTTGATTGAGAGACTCTAGCAATCCAATTTCCTGAGGAATGGAACCGGAGAGTTTGTTACCCCAAAAATAGAGTATGGATAGATTTGTCAAGTTTCCAACTGAGAATGGGATCAAACCAGTGAGATTATTTTCAGCTAATGAAATAGCGAAAAGAGACGTCAACTTTCCAATTTCATGTGGGATAGTTCCAGAAAGAGAATTGTTCTGAAGGTCAAGAACAAAAAGATTAAGGAAGGAGGAGAAGTTGAAATCATAAAGCGTACCTCTCAAGCCAAAGTCTGCAAGGCTCAAATTGGTGACGCTTCCAGAATTGTCACAAGTGATTCCAATCCAGTTAATGCATGGACTAATGCCGACCCAGGAAGAAAGGAGAGATTGACTTTGGTTGTCAAGACTGGCTTTCCATTCGAGAAGAGCCTCAGCTTCTGTATTATTACCAAACAGTGAAGTTGTGGAGGGAGTGTGTTCAGCTAAAGTAAAGTAAGAGGAAAAGTTGAATATGTGAAGGAGCAAAAACAGGATGTGGAGAAAGAACGAGAAGAATGGTTTGTTTAGTAAGGACGTCGTCATGGTGTGTTTTCAAGAGATATCGGATATGGTTTGCTATGGTAGATTAGGCTCTTCCATGGAGAGGTATTTATAGGAAGGAAAACATGATTTGAATTTTTTTATATAAAAAATATTCATTGAATATTACATCTCTTCTCTAATTAAGTTGAAATTAACTAGACTATGATTGCTCTCGTGCTTGACACGGTTGACTAATTTCTGATAAAATTCCAATTGAACTTTCTTTCCCCTTTCCATATCATAGTTTGGGACATTAACTGGAAAGTCCTACGTTCACATGCTCACTGCCTTGTGTACACTTTTGCTTTTTCTATAAATTCTCGTGCTTGACAAGTAGACAGAAAAATGAAATAGATAAACTATTTCCAACAGGAGATGAGATTGACAGAGAACGTTAATCGCTATGAAAGTACTGAGGGATCATAGAGAATATAGCTTCTTTATGACCAATTGACTATGAAACTAAATAAAGGGCAATAAAAAGCAAAGAGTTTTATGAAATAAACTTTAATCTCGAAAGTTTTTTTTAATAATTTGATCACCACAATAAATTCAATGGGAGATATTGTAAGTGACGTGGAACACACTTGTGGGTGTATCGCTTTGTAATTTCCAGTTCATCAATAATTTCTTCTCCCTTGCCATATTTTCCACTGAAAAGACAACGGAAAAGCGTATGTGAGAGACTCACCAAGTTTCCATAATGGAGGGCCAACTTTGACGAAGAGATGAGAAGACTATGGATCAGTACCCGTAACAACCACGGGAACAAGTCAAACAAGTATGGTCCTTCAATGAGCCTGGTCAAGTTCCTATCAATCCCATTTTTCTGAAGTTCTGTTGGATCTGAGACATACTTAGTTTGTTGTTAAGAGTAATTCAATCTGATTTTTTTTTTTTTTGACAGCACTAAAAAGCATTAATTTAATGTTTTTTCATACCAAATATATTTTTAAAACTCACCTAAACACACAGTTTTGACCACAAAAATTAACGTACTCAAAATGACTACCCAGAATGCTACTAGGCTCCAGAGGGAGAGAAATAGCATTGACAAGGTACTAAAAGTCGCTACTAAACAAAATTTGGGTGCGCCAGAAAATAGTTATAAAAGATAGAGCATGATCATGCCTCTACCCAGAATGTAAGGTTACCAAGAAAACTGTCACAAAATGGCTTAAACAGAACATCTCTTTTCCTATGATCAACGCCTAATATTTCAGACAAGTGGATTGAATAACTTAAGAGCTTTAAATAGGTTGAGAGTTTTGGTAAACAATTCTCAATGGATTATTATCTGAAATTATCTCTGACACTATCTCATCCCTCAACTTCCTACGTTCCCTCTATTAGAGAAGTCTCCCGATTCCTTATCATGCATTTTTGTAATAGCTTCAGTTTGTTTAAATTTTGAATTTGTATTTTAAGCTGCACACTTATCCTCAGGGATAAGCTTCTAGTCTGTTACAATCCCTTGTATTTATATCAGTTAATCTAATGAGAAGAAGTGTGGCATATTTCCTCTTCTCTGTTTCTCTGCTCCTCTCATTGCTTTTACCCTCAAGACTCTTGCATTCTCCTTTCTTTGCTTTCTCTCTTTCTTCTAACCTTGCTTGCTTCTTTTCTTCAGCTTTCCTGCATGTTTTCTCTCCTCTACTATCATGATATTTTGCCCCGTGCTCACCCCTCTTAGCTGACCTCCCCTTTGCTCTCCATCAGAAGAACTATCCTCAGAGGAACTAATCCTAAAAACATCCTCCAGAACCAGCAATGCTCAAGAAACAGATGCTAACATCTTGCAAGCAAAAATTACAACCCTGAACAACTAGATTTCCCAGAAATCCAGCCAGCATTTACTAACCAAAAGCTAGGAAAATGATTAGCTGAGAGTAAAAAATAAAATTTACTAAATCAAGATTAATGGGCAGTGATTAGTACCTAATCAAGAAGATTAATGAATAATTATCCATAATCAAATGCTTTCACATACATAAATTTGTTCCAATTTGACCAAGAAAATAAATAAAAACTCAAATTCAATCTTAATCACAATGTCAAAAATTAAATAATAAAAACTGGATTAAAAATAAATTCATAATTATTCAACAGACTCCATGAATCCAACCCAACTCAGAAAAACCATAAAGAGGAGACACAGGACTCTCTACATTACAAAGCAAACACTGCAGCAGCAACTATACCAACTGACCCCGCCACATTATTATGCATAAACCAAACTGCACTGGATATATCCACAGGAGCCACAGGACTCTCAACATTAGCCGCAGGAACCGCCTTTGCAGGTTTTTCTGGTGCAGGTGCCACTGGTGCTGGAGCTGGAGCATTAGAAGCAAAAATGTCCTTAGGGAGGAGAACCTTTTCAATCTTATAAATGGCAAGCTGGTTGTCTGTGTATACGGTGCCAGATAAACTTGTATTGGTAAGTCCTGTGGTTATGTTCACTGAGTTTGGATAACTTGTCACATTAAGTGGTAACCTACTGCCTGTTCCAGCCCATGTGCCTAGAGGGTTACTTACAGTCTGAAACTGGGAAGTAGAGAGGAATGTTGGAATTACGTGGAACTTCACTAACTCGGACTTGTCTCCATCACTTAGAGTGTTGAGAGTTCCTGATTTGAGTTCCGAAAATGCGCTATCCGTTGGTGCAAAGATGGTTAAACCAGTGCTTGAATCATTTAACGCGGAGAACAAGTGGTTTTCCTCTTGGGTGGATCTCAAAAGGCGGATAAAGATCGTGAAGTGGCCAGCCTTCTCAAGGATTTTGGTTACGTTGGTGATGCCATGTGGTGCAGCTGCCTGTGTTGGGGTTGCTGCTGGAGGTTGTGCCACAACCACTGCTGGTGCCTGCGCTGGGGCTGCAGCTGGTGACTGGGCAAAGGTATAGGTGCATTGGAGGAAAAGGAGGAAAATAAAAAATGAGATTGACTGTTGCTTCATGTTTATGTTTTTGGGCTATATGCTAGAAGTGATACAAAAATGTTAATGTAAATTGAGCTTGATCTTAGTTAGAAAAGTGTTTGATGTGTAAAGAAGGGACAGAGTCAGGTTTTATAGTTGTTGGCAGAGGATCAAGCTAGGTGCAATGTACAATTTTAGTTATACAATTAGGTAGCTAGTATCTCATCTTTTTCCGAAAGGTGGAGGGTATCAATGGAGAGGCAAGTTCAACAATGCTGCAACAACTAATTTTCTTGGAAATGCAGGGAAAAAAAATAGATTATAAAAAGTGGATTTCAAGTGGGTGTGCCAGCAAATGAAGATATCTATGATTGTCAAAATTATAATTCTGAATCATCTCTGGCAGAACATTTGAGCATAGACTTCTGAACATCAAAACAAATCATCTGTAATGGCAGAGGAGTTTGACATGAAATCTCAACTGATTCATCTTTAATAGCTTTGATCTAGCTCCTTGAGCTTAAAAGAGTCGCATCCTTGAATCCATGACAGATTTCGATAGACTACTTTCCAAATTCACACGTCCAGAAATCAAATCTCACCCATACCACCACTTGACATGACATGATCAAGATACACTTACCTTATTATGTACTTTATTTGATGTTTGTGGCAAGCCTTCTTTCAAGGTTTATGCAATCTTCGAGTAAGCTGACTTTTTAGGGAAACAAAGAGAGTACTAAGATATCGACGCAGACATAAACAACAAAAGAAAGACAGCAACTGCATAGGATCAACACGCAAATTTCAAATTTTGTTAACTTTCTAAACTAGAAAACCTGAAAATAAAAAAAAAATGCAATAAAAATATTTAAAAAACTAGAAAATTTAAAAATAAAAAGGAAAAATTACAAATCTAACCTGAATAGTACCTTTTGGGTCTAGATGTCTTCCAGACCTGCTGACCATTACATATATAGGCCTATATAGCAAAATTTGAGCATGATTCAGCTGTGAAATTGAAAGCTGTAATTATGGGTCTTTTTGTCAAGTCAATCACTCTGCCCATCCCAAATATTGTTTTGGGCTTTGTTCTTTACCATCAGTCCATAGACATTCCTTCAAGACTATCCATGCGGCCCAGTGAGGGGAATGACTGATTTTGGAGTGTTGTTTGAAGCTACTGGCTATAGAAAATTGACTACTCTGATAGTGATTGGGCTGGTTCAGTCGATGATATGAAGAGCACAACAGGTTGTGTTCGATATCGGTTCAGGTGCACTTTCTTCGGTGACCAAGAAGCAAGAACCGTGGCACAATCCACTGGAGAAGCAGAGTGCATAACTTCAGCAGCAACTATGAATCCAGCCATACGGTTAAGGAAACTTGTCCAAGATATGGGGCAGCAACAGCATGTAGCAACTAGAATTCAAGTTGACAACAAGTCGGCCATTGCAATTGCAATAGCAAAATATTCAGTTAGTCAAGGAAAAACCAAGCATATCAAAATGAAGTTTCAGAGCTCATGATGTAGAGAAAGCTAATGCGGTGACCTTTAGCTGTTGTTACGCAGAAAAGCAACTTGCAGATATATTGCAGCGAGAGCTTCCACAAATATACATCCTTACCTTCACTGCAAGCATCTGCATGTAATAACAAACTTTTATGAAAAGTTGTCATTAAGAAGAATAGAAGAAGCCTATCCAGAAAATACATGAAGCAAGTTGAAACTAGAATTATTATCCATCACTTGCACACGGAACCATCTGCATATACCAATACAAGAGCTTACCTGTTATATTTGTTTCATGAGTCCTGACAGGTAATATAGCAAGGAAATTCTTTTTGCACCAGAAGTTTGCCAGCCCAAAGTAGGAGATAATATAGCAGTCTAGTAAAGGTTGTTCTGTATCAGAAGCCTTGTTTTTTGACAATTAGCATTTTCTTCTCTTTTGAATAATTGAATTGTCAATTGTCTTCTAACCTTATAGCTTAAAGAAAACTACATTTCGGTTCGAAACATACTTTTGTGAATTCCAAAATCACAATGAAACATACTTGTATAAATTAATGTGTAGCTCTAACTTATCACTAGCTTCAAAACGTCAATACTACAAGATGAAGGAAAAACACAGATGGGTTGCATTAATCCTGCTGTGCAGCACACAAAGGCGCTGCGAATGAGCAAGTGACCTCACACGCCAGTCCCCAATGCTCTTTTATGTCCAAGAATGGAATGTTTGCTTAAATCAAACCGGATAAGTCCTTGAAGCAGTGTTGACAGTAAAGTAACTAAGCTTTAGCTCCTTTAGCTTTAAAGAACCAAACTCTTTACTTTCTTATTCATTCCCTACAAATTTCAACAGATAAGCTTTCCAAATACGTACCCAGAAATCATCTACAAAGTCATCCTATTGAAGAAAAAAGCAAAGGAAACAATGACCTCAGAGACTGGAGCCTCATGGAGGAATGGTCTTATTTAAACAAAAGCTAGGGAATAAGTAGATGGCACCAAGGTGATAGGAAATGAAATGAAATGAAAAAACAAGATTGACTATATATATATATGTATGTACGTACGTATGTATTCCAATTTGACCAAGAAATTAATCAACAGCTCAGAATTCAACCTTAATCACAAACCCAAATCATACAAACTGGATTCAAGGTAAAATCAGAATTATTCAACACACAATCGGCCGGCGCAGCAAAATAAAGCACCAAACCGGACACAACCCTACATATATCATATCAAGATTCGAAATACTTCTACATTACAGAGAAAACATTGCAGAAGCAAGTAACCCAACTGATCCCACCACAAGATTATGAGTAAAGATAAGTGCACTAGATATATCCACAGAAGCTGCAGGACTCTCTACAGTAACTGCAGGAACTGCCTTTGTTGGCTTTTCTGGTGCAGGTGCCATTGGTGCTGGTGCTGGAGCTGGAGCATTAGAAGCAAAAATGTCCTTAGGGAGGAGCACCTTTTCAATTTTATAAATGGCTAGCTGGTTGTCTGTGTATACGGTGCCAGATAAACTTGTATTGGTAAGTCATGTGGTTACGTTCACGGAGTTTGTATAACTTCTGACGTTAAGTGGTAACCTACTACCTGTTCCGGCCCATGTTCCGAGAGGATTGCTTACGGTCTGGAACTGGGAAGTAGATAGGAATTTGGAACTACGTGAAACTTCACTAACTGGGACTTGTCTCCATCACTTAGCGTGTTGAGAGTTCCTGATTTAAGTTCCGAAAATGCGCTATCCGTTGGTGCAAAGATGGTTAAACCAGTGCTTGAGTCATTTAGCGCGGAGAATAAGCGGTTTTCGTCTTGGGTGGATCTCAAAAGGCGGATAAAGATCGTGAAGTGTCCAGCCTTCTCAAGGATTTTGGTGACGTTGGTGATGCCATGTGGTGCAGCTGCCTGTGTTGGGGTTGCAGCTGGAGGTGATGCAACCACTGCTGGTGCCTGAGCCGGGGCTGCAGCTGGTGACTGGGCAAAGGTATTGGGACAATGGAGGAAAAGAAGAAAAATTGAAAATGAAGAGAGTAAGTACTGTGGCTTCATCTTTATGTTGTTAAGATATAATGCTAGAAACAATGCAAAAATGCTAATGTAAACTGAGCTTGATTTTTGTTAGAAGTGCTCGATGTGCATAGAGGGGACAGTTTGAGGTTATATAGTTGTGAGCAGAGGATCAAGTTAGGTGCAATATTATACAATTTTAGTTACACAACTAGGTTGCAAGTACCTTATCTTACTCCAAAAGGTGGAGGGTCATCAATGGAGATGGAAATTTGACAATGCTGCAGCAGCTGCTTTGCATGGAAAGTAGGAGGAAAAAGAAACAAGAATCTCAGAAGTAGATTTCAAGTGGCAGAACATTTGAGCATACTTCTTAACATTATAACAAAATCATGTCTCAACTGCCTTCATCATGTATATATACAAGCTTTTATTCTTCTACCGACTCTAACCACTTAACTCTACTGCTTTTCTAACTAATTAACTATTAACAGTAAAGACCAATCGTTATTCTTTCAGTGCTGTTATTGCTTCTTGTTGTTCTTCTTCCAGCCTTCATCATGTCTCCTAGTTCGTAACATTGAGTAACATATAACTTTTTTTTTCAGTTTTATTTAAAATATTTTTTATACTCTTAATATATTTTTTATATTTTAAAAAAATAATATTGAACCGCTGGCCAATATAATAGTTGGTTAGCAAATCACGAGGCATCTCGCGGCAAGAAGATGTCACGAGCATTGGATTTTGTTTTCAAGCCACTAAAACCCTTCATTGTGGATCCGTTTTCTTGCAATAAGAATTATGGACTAGTGTTTATGGGCTTTTAAAGCCTAATAGGCCGGCTGGGTTAGTGCTTATGGGTCTCAATGCATTCTGGGCCGGTCTTAAATCATCCTTGGGTAAATGTTAATAAATTGGGCTATGATTCTTTATAACGTGGGCTAATTTGTTTTGGGTTGTACTCTTGGGTTAAATGGGTTTTGGTTAAGTGTAAACATGTAAAACAAATGATGAAAAAAACAATATAAAAAATAACATAAATTAGTGCATTATGGCCAAGTCTTTCAAAATCAAAATAAAATCATTGTTTTCATATTTCATCACTGTAAAAAAAAAAAAATTTCCTTCTGTGCATTTGTTTACATAAAAAAAAAAAGAGGAAAAAAAAAACAAAAATATTTTAGCATTCTAAAACAAAATACATGTTTTAGCACAAAAAAAAAAGAGGAGTTTTTATTTTGCATTGGCATCTAAATAAAATCTTCTTGTGTTATTTTTTTATTTATTTTATTAAAAAAATATCATATGCATATTTGGATTTAATAACAAATTTATTATGTCTATTAAAACTTGATCAAAATTAAAAGATTTATTGTACCTACATATCCAATAAATTTGGGCTATGATTCTTGATAACTTGGGAGAAATTTGTTTGGGGTTGTACTCTTAGGTTTAATGGGTTTTGGTTAAGCATAAACATGATGGAAAAAAAAAAGGATGAAAAACACAATAAAAAAGTAATATAAAAAATAACATATATGAGTATATATTGTGCATTGTGGCCTAGTCTTATAAAATAAAATCAATTTTTTCATATTTCATCATTGAAAAAAAAAATTGTCCTTCTGTGCATTTGTTTACATAAAAAAAAAAGACAAAAAAAAAACAAAAATATTTTAGCATTCTAAAAAAAAAAAACATGTTTTAATTAGCATAAAAAAAGAGTTTTTATTTTGCATTGGCATCTAAATAAAATATTCTTGTGTTATTTTTTTATTTATTTGATTAAAAAAATATCATATATATATATATATATGGATTTAATAACAAGTTTATTAAGTCTATTAAGACTTAATCAAAATCAAAAGACCAATTGGACCTACATACCCTATAAACTAAATAAAAAACAACTCTGGTTTTCTAAAAAAATAATAATTTGTTATTTACCTTTAATGCAAAAGGAAACCTAGAAATAAAATTTGAGAACTCTAGGCGTTAACTTGGAAACTAAAAATTCTAACTTTAATTTAGATTTTTCCGATAAGTCTCTTTATTTTTTTAAATTTTTTTTTTTTTATTTTTTTTTTTTTTTGAACGACAAACCTCCTTCTTTAAAGGATTGATAAGAGATTTTTACAAATGATCAAATTGATGCATCTTTCATTTTTGAGGACCAACATCAAATTTTCCTCAAATAACTAGAAATAAATTGGAAATAAACTAAAAACAAAATAGAGCAATCAAAAAGATAAAATTAAAAGAAAACATAAAATAAAGATAACCTTTCATAGAAAAACAAATGTTATCAATGTGACATCATTCTTTCTTTAAATATAAATAATTTTTTAATTGAATTTTTAGAATTAATAGATCTCGTAACCATGTAAAAAACCATGGTTGATCATAAAATCGATGTAGATTAGTAAAAAGAATTAGTTTATGGCACATTATCATATGTGGTTTGTTGTTTCTCTATTTTTTAATTTATTTTTTTACTTGAAAATATATTAAAATAAGTTTTTTTTACACCAATATATCAAAACAATTTAAAAATATCAAAAAAATATTAATTTAATGTAGAAAAAGAAAAAAAAAACTTATTTTTTAAAAAATATTTTTAAAACGGAAAAAATATATAATTTTTGGTATCTTTGTAACCCTTTGTTTATAAATAATAATAATAATAATAATAATAATAATAATAATAATAATAATAAAAAAGGGGGTTCCAGCCAAGCTAAATTTGCATCCCTTCTGTCTAGTCTTTGTTTTAAAGTTGAACCACCTCATTTTCTTCGCTTAAAACACGTGAGTAGGAAACTCGGTTTATGTGACTTGAAAACATTAATAGCATATATAATATAAATTGAAATTTTGAATTGAGAAGTTCACAAATATATATGATTTCACAATATAGTAGTGATATTGTACAAGTCTCAATAATTTCAAAAAAGTTTAATTTGAAATAATATATTAGATAGTAAAATAAAATTATCTATTCAACTATATTATTGTTTCCAAAAATTTAGCTTTCATAAATTAAAGATTAAAATTATTATTGTTTCCGTTTTATGTTTGCATAAATTTAGTTCCTTTAATTTCACTATATCGATCATGAGTTAATCTAAAAACTTTAAAGGCTTCATTAAAATCATGTTTTTGCACAGGACGTGGCTAGTACTGCTGATATGTCTGTTCAACATTATTAAGATTGAAATATTAATTGTGATCACTGTTGAAAGCTAGCTAAATGGTTCAATGGAGCTTAACTTGCTATTCGTTTTCGTTCTCCACGTGAAGAACAAATCTAAACTTGTTCTCGTGTATGGTACGTTTGAATTGTCTATGGCAGCAAGCTCCTCCAATATTATTATTCATCCAAATTAATATTTGAGGTCTTCCTTTTTGCGTGTGTGGTAGGAGTGAATTGTCGAGTGCATTTAATTCCTTTTATGTCTTCTTGCACTGAATTGTCAAGTGCAGCTTATCTTAATTTGTCCTCCATCACGCACTCTAACATCGAAGCTGGGCTC
>Ga0307515_10020854_pt1 | contig 11651 bp, 4 predicted proteins | sample 17_EM_MG_FD_194513 | JGI IMG/M metagenome (GOLD analysis project Ga0307515, IMG submission 194513) | Populus trichocarpa ectomycorrhiza microbial communities from riparian zone in the Pacific Northwest, United States - 17_EM | ecosystem: Host-associated > Plants > Roots > Unclassified | place... | reverse complement strand
GTTTCTTCATGCTAGCATCTTTAGCTTTGTACTTTTTGTCTAAAGCTTCCTATAATACTTTTACACTCTTAATTGAACTATACACATCATAAATCATATTATCCAACTCATTAAAGATGTAGTTTTGCATATAAAATTAGTATGATTCCATGCATCTACAACCACCATAGTAGTAGGGTCAGATTCATTTTATGATGATTTTAGTGCTTTTTTAGTTAAGAACTTTTCCAAGTTCAAGGTGGTCAGATAGAACAAAATCTTTTACCACTACATCTTAAAGTTCAATCCATTAAACTTTTCAAGTTTCTCACCAAGTTTAAAAGGTGATGTTGGAATCCTCATTGCCAAAGTAGTATTTATCGAAGCAACACTAATTGACACAACCAAATCTTGAGTAGAAGACATGATATAATCTATAAAAAATTACCAATAATATTTATAAATAAATATTTCAACTCCATAATAAGCAAATAAAAAAAAAACTTGTAATAAAGCAATTGAATAAATAAAAATATTTAAAATATACAAGATAAAATCAACAGTTATTTCTTTTCTTGGGTTACTAAGTTAAGCTTTATTTTGTTCATTGTAATTTGTTCAATTATCATTATTTCATATGTGAACTGTATCGTATATAAAAATTATATTGTGTAAATAATATTTTGACTAAATAAATTTTTAAGAGAGATTGAAGGGGTCACAAACAATCCCGCTTAAAACTCAATTTTCTTAGATAGAACTTTCTAGACTATATCTATTCAACGTACTAAGTTTTTATATATGTGAACAGTAACATATATGAGAACAATAACCAACAAGATAATTGTTGAAGTATGAAAAAAAAATTTAAAATATAAATTATAACTTTAAAACAAAGATATACAACAACCTTTTATACAAAAGAAGAGGGGGATTATAAGAAATCAAAAGGTTATAGATTAAAGCATATAAAATTAAAATTAAATCTACATGTGAAAATATAGAAAATTAAAAAAAAATTATAACTTAAATTTTAAAAAAGTTAAAAACCTTTTTCATAATTAATTATTATTATTATTATTTTCCACGAGACAAACTATGCAAAGTGAGTGCGTGTATAAGCCTTAAGATTGTTGGCAAAATATGTTGCATTATATTAGACTAATAAGTAAGGATGTTTAATTCATCGTAACAAGAGCATACAAAACATAAAAAATTATTCAAGACAAACATGCTTTCAATATAAATATAATAATAAAAAATTATTAGCATGCATGCTAAGCATATACTCAAACTTACAATATATATATAAGATCAAAGTCCTAACATGCAAATTAATAATAAAAATAACAATACTTAAGTTAAAACAAGTAAGAGTACTTACTTGTTGAAGCACTTTAAAGAAATAAAACTTTTATTGTTGTCAATGATGAATCATTTATTCTTAAAACTTTATTATTTTTCACTTATGCAACTAGGATGTTTGCAATATATCTTTCAAGATTCTTTATCATATATTGCCTCTTCATTGAATTAAATCTATAAAAATTAAAAAATTCTTTAAGTAGAAAAATCAAGGATTTTTTAAGATTAATTTCTTTCCATCCATAATTTATTTATTTAAATCATATTAATTAAATAAATTCTCAATATCATATATTGCCTCTTCATTGATATCTTTTTAGCAATTGAATTGGTTTCATCTTTGTTTCATGCACCTAAAAAAAAGGGATGCGAGAGCGAAAAAATGTGGAGAAAACTACTATAGTGAAGAAAGAACTGAAGAAAAAATTAATCTGGCATTTCTTACTGGATAATTAAATTTGAAGATAATTAAAAGAAACTCAACTATAATTAGTCAAATCTTATAATTATATGGTTTGTTTATATCATTAAATAATTAAAAATAATATTATATTATTAAAAAATGCATACTCCAAATATTTTTTAATTTATTTTTAATATTAGTATATTAAGAACTAAAAATATTAAAAATAATTGTTTTTAGATTTTGCTTTTTTCAAATTTTGAACCTACAACATTTTGACTACATTAGTGATTTGTGATAGGTTGATGTAAAATGATTACGCTGAAGTCACTTATTTCCATTAATCATTATTATTGATAGATTATAATAAATAAAAAAAGAGTTTTTTCTTTTCTTTTCTTTTTTAAGAAAGATTTTGTAATAAAAAGTTGAAAAACATTGTAATTAATTTCAATCTGAGCTCATCTTATCAGTTAGCAGTTAAGCGCGTATACAGGAAAAATAACAATACAATAACAGAGCAAATCCACAGCCACCCAGTCCCCACCGACAAAAGCGTTCTCCTCCTCTTCCCCAAGATCTCCAAAACTCGTAAGTATTATCACGATGAATCAAAAAAATTAAATAAAAAAATATAATAATAAGGGGAAAAAATGAAGCATTATTACTATCATGGATCAAGGAGGAGAAGAGTGACCGTACACTCTCTTCTCATCGTAATCGCCATTTTCACTGGATTAGGCTTGCTAATTCTCACTCTGAAATCCGTTGATCCACCTGAACCTACTCGCTTTCTCCCAAATATCAAAGAAGAATCGAGCTCGAGCTCCTCCGTGGGACCGGTGATTGCGAGAAATATTGGAGGAGGAGGAGGAGCGAAATCGTGCGCTACTGTTGAAGAAATGGGCGAGAACCTCAAAGGAGACCGTGTCTGGAAAGAGAGTCTAAGAGTCAGAAACATTATCGCCGACCACTTCGACTCAAACGGTACAGTTTCTGTTTCTTGAGATTTATTTATTTATATTTAGTTGAAAAATTGCTGCAACGAATTTGGGTGGCTTTGTTTGTTGGTTTCAGGGGTTTCAAGAGTGCGAGATCTTCCAGCAGAGCAGTTTTGCAGACACGGTTTTGTGTTGGCGAAAGCATCGGAGGCAGGTTTAGGGAATGAAATGTACAAGATCTTGACTGCTGCAGCATTGAGCGTAATGCTGAATCGTTCGCTGATCATTGGACAAACCAGGCATATTATTGGTTCTTTCTCTCTCAAGCCTTACTTACCCTTTACTTTTGCTGTCAAAATTATCACCAGTGGCTTGTATTGTTGGTGTGGTGATTGATGTTTTACTTTACTTTTATCCTTCAGGGGTAAGTATCCTTTTGGGGATTATATTTCGTATTCAAATCATTCCTTTACGATGCAAGAAGTTAAGCATCTGTGGAGAAGAAATGGTTGCGTAAAGAATTATCAAAGGCATTTGGTTATGAGGATTGATGATTTTGGGAAGCCAACGAAAACCAATGTGCTTTGTAGCAATTGGAGGAAATGGGACCAACCTATCATATGGTAAAATGAGAATTTCTTTTTATATTTATTTACTCATTCTTGGTGCTATTAGTTGATTACTAACTACTGGACTGCAGGTTTCAGAACACAACTGATGCTGTGGCCAGTCAATTTTTCTTGAAGAATGTACACCCTGAGATGAGGAATGTTGCTTCTAAATTGTTTGGACAGCCTGAACAACTCCAGGCGCGCCCAAATGTTTTTGGGGAGCTGATGAGAATTCTGATATCGCCTTCAGAAAATGTTGAGGAAGTGGTCAATTGGGTTCTTCATGATGGGGTGGATCCTGATATTTCTTTGCACATGCGGATGCTTATGAACAGGTATTGCTAAAGAACTGTTTGTGAACTCCTGAATCGGAAGACATGCAGGCTTAAGCCATTATGATTGATAAGATAATTGTTGCTCGGAAAAGATTTGCCCTGGAATCACCGCTAAAGCTTTAACTGAGTACTACATTATTTGAGCTAAATGTAGTGTTTAATGATCATTAGTAAGTGGTTTTTTTTTTCTTTTTTCTCAATGGCTTATTTTGGTGTATCTGGTGCATCTGGAAGTCCCTCAGATAAGCAATCACGTGATAAACTGCAACTTGAAACAGAGATGCATCATCTACAATTTTTGCCTGAGCAAAAACAAAGATATATGTGCATACAATTAGTGTGGATTTTGTTTAAGTAACATAGATTCGAAAAAAACAAATGATTTTCGTAACATTGTGGACCATGAAATTGGAAATTCTTCTTCAAAAGACAGAAGTATGCCATGTATGTTAATATGCACAATTCAAAAAGACACAGACACAAATATTTGTATGCATGCAGACAAAAAAATATTCTTCGGATGCCAAGAATTATCTTGATGTACTTAGGATATAATTTGAATTTTGAACTGATTAGTGTCATTATGTGAGTTGGGTCCTATATTGCAGGTCTGTGAGAGCTCCACAGGCAGCATTGGACTGCATCAGGAGAGCTCTGCGCAAGCTACACCAGATTTCAAGACCTAGAGTGGTTTTAGTAACAGATACCCCCTCTTTTGTAAAAAGCATTCTTCCAAACATAAGTGAATTTGCAGAGGTAATTAACTCACTATGTCAGATCATGTTGTCAATGGCAATTCTTCACTCGTGATATTAGAATACATGCCATCTATACATGTTCTTTCGAAACCTTTATTGTTCAATAATCAGCTTAACCTTATTAAAGTGTTAACCTTTTGTTATTCATACCCACCTCTTCTGATGCTGATAATTGAACAATAAAGGTTTCAAACCTCTATTGCTCCAGAGGTGTTTGGGACTATACATGCATGGTTAATTGCACCACTACTGATTGAGTTGATTCAAAATCTTGAGATAGCATCTTTCAAACGTTTAAAACCTTCCATTTCATGTGATCTCATTCAGATGTACCTTTTCAGGTTCTCCATTTTGATTATAAGCATTTCCAAGGAAATATCTCCCGCGCTGTTAATACATCCCGTAGTTTAGAATTTAGGGTAAAGGATTGGGGCCCTGCACCCAGATGGGTTGCATTTGTGGACTTCTTCCTTGCTTCACGTGCGAAACATGCTGTTGTTTCTGGGGCTCACAGGCGTGTTGGGACTACATATGCCCAGTTAATTGCAGCACTGGCCGCAGCCAACCACCTTGGTATTCTTTTACTCATGATTCCTCAATCTAATATATTTATTTGGGCCATCCTTCTAAATAAACTCTTCTGTAACTTAATGGTTATTTCTCTTTGCAGGAGAAAACTCTAATGGTTCCAGTTTTTCGTTCTTAAGCAGCTTCCAAAGTAATTTGCTAGCAGATGGTTTAAGGTTACAGGTTGGCTGGGGACATGTTTGGAACAGGTTTGCTGGTCCATTGAGTTGCGAAAACCAGTCCAACCAATGTGCTCACACGCCACTTCTCCCTCCAGCTTGGTGGGATGGTCTTTGGCAATCTCCTATTCCACGTGATATCCGTAGGCTAGAAGCTTTCGGTATCAAACTATCTGGTTTTGGCACAATTGATGAAAAATATCTTCAGTCATTTTGCAGTTCAAAGAAAAATACGGTGAACACTGCATTAATTTTGTAACGGTTTTGTTGGATTCCATTCTTATAGTTGAGGAACTCAATAAAGAGATCCAGAAGGCAAGATTTGATGGAGCTTGTCAATGTACTAGAGAGCATCAAGGAGAAAACACTGAAATGTATTCAAATGATGGAGCTTCTTAGGCACTAGAGAAGAATCTGAGCTTTTTTTCCCCACGGAATCAATTGATAGTTTGCTTTGAAACAAATCTAAGAAAAATTCTCTTTATTAAAGAGCAAAAGGGACCGTCAGAAATTTCAGTAATTCACTAAATTGGTTTCATCAATATAATAATAAATGATATTTAAGTAATACACTAAATTGGTTTCATCAACATAATAATAAATGATGAAGTCATAAAATTCTTAGACTGAATTCGGTTTTTCACGAATGTGTCTTGGGCTAGAATATAATTAGCCTGAATGCGGGTTTTTCTATGGCTTGGTTATTCTTTAAAAACAAGTTCTTTTATTAAAACATGAGGCTTAGACAACATGAGATAATATATTAGGAATCAAATAATTTATAATATTCACATATTAAGATAATATTATACTTGTGGGGGAACAATTGCTTGTCGAGAAACGTGTTCATCCTCCACATGAAGGACTAAAATGGTCAGGGAGGGATAATCATTTATAAGTCGTCTAATGGAAAGAGCTTGATGAACAATCATCTATAAGTAGGCTAATGAAAAGAGAGTTTATTTTCCTGTAATCTCAGGTTCGAGCCCTGTGATTACTAATATTGATGTCACTAGAGGTTTACCTGGTTGTTAACTTCAGGACTTGTGAGGATTAGTTGAGGTGTGCGCAAACTGACTCAAACACTTCATGTAAATAAAAAAAAATGATTAGAGACAAAAAAATTTATCTTTTTTTCATTGATCTCCAAATTAAATTCACTCAAAAAAAAATATTCATTCTGTTGATCTTCATAAGAGTTGTTTTGTACTTGGACATTGAATAACAAACATTATTCATTATTATTTATGAAATTAAGGTACATTTAAGATAATAAAGAACAAGCATGATTAAATATTATTTAATATAATTATGCCTTGACTAATTATACAAGTTTTATGTGATACGTTAATTATATTTTCTCCCTCCTATTTGCAACACCCATTGTGCTTTGACATACGTTTTTCAGATGATCAAATTTGCTCAATTAGATAACTCATCACTCTTTAGGCATTCGAAAGACAAATCTCTGTTGCTCAGTTTCTCATAATTCAAGCATCATAAGACATTGCTAAGTTCATGTTCTCATCGACATAAACCCTTGATTATTTAGCACATCAATCTACCTCAACAGAGTGATTATATATCTGTCATTTATGTTATTACATCGTTTGTAATTGTAGAATAATTATTTATTTGGAGAATGCTCTCCATGCTTTCTACAGTCAGTTTTCCTGTATCACCATCCCGACAATCGTGATGATTCGAATGGCTAATGTCTCCAAGGAGTCATGGAACTTTGAAGATTTGGCTTAAATTCTCTATTATATCTAAAATATCCTTAATTACAACTTAAAAAATAATTAAAATACAAATTAGAAAAACAATATTAAAAAAAATGACCGGAGATAAATAGTAATTGATATTGTTTCTGTACTAAAAAATGTCCCTTTTTTATATTTTTATCTAATTCTTTAAATATTTTAATATAACTATATTTTTAAATAATAATTTGGGAATAAAATAAGGGTTTATGTGATAAAACAAGGGGTTTTGTCGCATCTTAAGCTTTTAAATGATCTCTATAATTTCACAATACTTTATTATAATTTACCCACATCATTATTATTTTTTTTTTGAAAAAAAACCATTATTATCCCTTTTTTCATTTAGAGAAAACATATTATAACAAAGGTAGAAGCATATAACAATAACAAGAAAAACATGGATTAATGATTGAAATAGGATAGAACAAAAGAATCTTAACTTGTAGTTTTATTACTTAAAAGAAAACTCTATTACAGGTTTGTCTCTTTAAGATATTTACAATACCTTAAATAAGCCCAAAAACAAACTTAAACAAACTTAAAAACCTAAAAATAAAAGAAAAATAATAAAAATGTTAAACAAACTAAGAAAATTAAAATTATCAATCGCAATGCTTGGTTTCCTAAACTAAATACAAAAAAAATAAAATCACTATAAAAAAATATTTTTTAAAACTAAATCACAAATAATAATAATTAATCCCCAAAACATCTTCAATAATAGAATCATTACTAATCGTGAATGATGTATTCCGCATTGTACTTGCTCATATTATTCAGAACCACCTCATTTTCTTCCTTCCCTGTAATTCTAGATAAAAACAATATATTTTTACTCTTGCTTTCAATAACCATCTTCTCTTGTGGGTGTCAATACTATATATTTTCTTTTTATACTGAGGGTATATATATTATGTCGTTTGTCACAAACAATATTTCTATTTTGTTATCATGGCATGCCCAATAGTAAATGACACGTATCCATAGACACCACATCACACCAAACACTATTAAAATATCTCTTGCCTAGAGAAAATAAAACGAGATATCATTTGTCCACAATTACCTTGGTGTCTTTATTCACCCAAGTCATCTTGTAGGGCATAAGGTGGCTCATGGTTTTCAATTTGAGCTTCTTTACTACCTCTACAAATACCATATTATCGCAACTTTCACTATTTACTATTAAGTTGCAGATCTTATTTTTTTATGATGCATGTCGAGTGGAAGATGTTGATGTGAAACTGATCTTCATTTGAATCATTATTGGGAAATGACAACTCTTTCAGATGACTAGGTTAGCACCACCATCTCCATACAGAATCTTTTGACTGTTATTCGAGTCATCATATATAAGATCGACCACATCATATGCAGGCTCTTTTATCAACATGTTATTACTCGAATAACTTTCTATTTTGCTACACTCATTAGCACAATGTCTCAATTCACCACAATTATAACAATGAATTTGAAATGTTAAACCAGAACCCTGACATATACTCTATCCTGTTGTCTGTTGAGTTTGTTGAATAAGTTTGGCTTTAGAGGTGGTTGGCCTTTGATTATTGTTGGGTCCTTCATTGTTGTATTGATCACTCCAAAAACTCTTACTAACTACCATATATATCCTTTCGTTTCTCAAATGTCAAAGCCCTTTGATATGCCTCTGAAAAATACCCGCAAAGGCCACAAACATAATACATCATGGATGGACCACCGTAAACCACTCAAATATCTCACCACCAACTACTCTTCCGTATCTACCAAGTCATTTCTAGCCATTAATTGGTAGAACCCATTAGTATAATTATTGAAATATTTATCTTCTTGTCTCAAGTGTTTCTTCATCTTGTCTCAATCATTGAATCTTGACTTCCTTTTTCCTCTCTCATGACCTTTTTAATTATTCCTACTAGGAAGAAGTTTGACCCTTCAATCTGATCGCAATCAGTTTTACCCTCATCTATTATGGAACCTCATTATACTAAGATATTCGTTCAACAAATATATGAACTTTTCAGCCTGTAGAGCTCCTGCAAATTCATGAATTTTGATATGAAATCCAAAATCTCCAGTTTTGTTTTCCTCCCGATCAAGAGACTTCCTCCTTTACTCTTAACTCTGGAATGGGTTTACGGTACTACCTAGGGATCCATGACCACTATTATCCTAGCCATATCCTGGTAGGTTTCTTTGTTCCAAACAAAAAGTCAACTATGTGATCTACCTCTGCATGTACTCTATCATGAGCTCCTAAACATTTATCTTCCAAGGGAGAACCTCTTCATCCACTCCTTGACCATACCTTACTCTACGACTTCTTCCTACTATGGTTGTTAGGAGCACACAACAAACAAACAAATAGTCATAGGATTGCAGCACACGATAAGCAATAATCTAGAATTATTGGACTCTGAAACCAATTGGTGCATACAGAAGAACAAGCAATAGAAAAATAGCAAGAGAAAATAGGATTGAACACAAGAACCTTAATTTGTACTTTTATTGCTTAAGAGAAAACTCTATAATAATATGCCTCTTTAATAGGTTTACAACACTTTAAATAAATCCAAAAATCAACCTAAACAAATTAAAAACCCAAAAATAAAATAAAGTAATAAAAGTCAAATTAGAAAAAACAAAATCATCAATCTCAATACTTGATTTTCTAAACTAAATAGGAAAAAAAAATAAAATTACCATAAAAAAATATTTTCCTAAACTAAATAAAAATTATATTAACTAAGAAAAATAATTTTTATCCTAAAAATCCTCATATATCATATTACCACAATCCAAATTAAAAACAAAAAAAGAGCAGAAACAAATCAATAACTTAAAAGATTCTACACTGAATGCTAAGTTGTGAAACCAAACCAATTAAATAATTACACATAATTAAGAACTATATTATGCCATTTTTTATTCCAACAAATACATTATGCCATTTTCTTCTACAAATAAATAATTTTCTCTGTGTCGCCCCATTTGTTTAATAAACTTTCTTACTTAATTATCAAGTGAAAACATTAACATATGTCATCAAATTATGGCATTTTTTTAATTCATACTACATTATTCCATTTTCTTCTACAAATAAAGAATTTTTCTGCGTTGCCCCATTTGTTTAATTTCTTACTTAATTATACTAAATGGACAATTCAAAACCAGTGTACAAAAACTCAAAACTCAACAAACCAAGCTATTTCCAAGTTAATGGTGATATTTCATGGACAACATTTTATTACAAACCAAAATGAAAATAAATCCTCCAAGAACATTACCATACGATGACAAATTAACAGTTAAAACCAGGTATCAAGGAATCTAAATTGTGGCAGAAATGTTTTATTTTTTGAAAGTAATGAAAATCATTCACTCACTCAAAAGTTCATAGAACACTTCCAATATCTTAATTTTACAGAAAAATATGAACTTTAATTCTTTTGACGTCATCTAAGACAACAATTAGATTTTGTTGAAAATACAACCGTGTACAGTAGTAGTACTTTGCGTGTTGATGTTTTTTGTTTTCTCTTATGTTTTTTTTCCTTCTAGGAAAGCGTGTAGAAAATCTTTACACATAAATAATTTGGGAATAAAATAAGATTTATGTGATTTTGTTTTTAAACATGAGGGATTTTGTTAAATCTTAACTTTTAAATGATCTCTATAATTTCACAATACTTTATTATAATTTACCCACATCATTATTATTATTATTTGAAAAACAAAATCATTATCCCTTTTTTTTTATTTGGAGAAAACATACTATAATATAGGCAAAAGCACAAGCAATAGAACAATAACAAGAGAAAATAGATTAATAATTGAAATAGAATAGAACAAAAGAATCTTAATTCATAGTTCTACTACGTAAGAGAAAACTCTATTAGGATCTGTCTCTTTAAGATATTTAAAACACCTTAAATAAGCTCTTTAAGATATTTACAACACCTAAAATAAGTCTAAAAACCAACTTAAACAAAATGAAGAATCTAAAAATAAAAGAAAAGTAATGAAAATCCTAAACAAACTAAGAAAAAAATTATCAATCGCAATACATGGTAAAAAAGCTGATGGATCAAAGTATGGCAGAAGTTGCATGCATGGTAAAGAAAAATCTCGTTATCATTCAAAAAAAATGTTGCAAAAGCAATATATTCGATGTCTTTACTTGGAGATTTAGCTGCAATAAGTGTTGGCAACTCGAAAATGTTTTGCAGAACCTGAGGTTAGGCATAATTTGCTAGTTTAAATTTTTAGAAAGAAATTGAAAATGCAATTTATGCCTTTAGTTTTTCCTAGTTCGTAGACTCGTAGTTGCATGTTTAAGCTTCCTTCAATTAGTGCCAAACTTAGGCTACCCCGGCCATGGAGGGGTTATGTACCATAAAAACAAAAGGAGTTGTATAGCTAAATGTTTCTTTTCTTTATAAGAATTTTAATTCTGTAAATTCATTAGAATGTAAAAAAAAAAAACATAATAAAAAATTTTCAGATTACAAGAGTTATTTTACATTTTTAATAAATTCAAACCAGTAAAATAACCTTGAAACTTTCTTATCCTAATCCTTATTTAATTCGATTTTAAAATTAAATTGCATGAGAATTATTTTTATATAAAATTAAAAAATTTAAGGAAGAATAATTTTATATATATATATAAAAGTGACAAGAGGGGGTAACTGAATATATCAATATTAATTTATTTTAGTATGGAAGTAGTAATTGATGTTGGATG
>Ga0307515_10020853_pt1 | contig 11652 bp, 9 predicted proteins | sample 17_EM_MG_FD_194513 | JGI IMG/M metagenome (GOLD analysis project Ga0307515, IMG submission 194513) | Populus trichocarpa ectomycorrhiza microbial communities from riparian zone in the Pacific Northwest, United States - 17_EM | ecosystem: Host-associated > Plants > Roots > Unclassified | place... | reverse complement strand
GTCCTCCTGGAGTCATTCCTTGAATCTCGAGAGCCCTGCATCTCCTCTGTAGCTCTGGAGTACTACATGAAGACCGCGATGTCCTATCCTGGTTCCCCAGCACCATCTTATTGCCTCTCCACAGCTGCATCTGCAGCGTTCAACTTCATATTGCCGGACCATCTACTGGGGATGGGGTGGGAACTACTAGTTATATTTTTGGATGGGTTCGAAACACTCTCAGTCGAATGGAGACGATCCTTCGCTGAAGGCTTTTTCACATTGTCGCGCCGACCGCTACTAAAACGACGGGCTTTCATATGGTCAATGACACAAGAGGGTGAGCTTGAACAGATCCTTACATGGAAATACCTCCACGAAGAGGAACAAGAATCAGAGCGGACAGATTCAGAGTTCAGCGGGTTGGATTGGATGGCGATGGCATGGTCACTCCATTTATCACAGCAGTCTGGGAGAAAGAATGAGGGATCAGGACAGGGAAATGCAAAATCGCCGAATTTGGGTGGACCAACAGTTAATGAGGAATTTGTGCTCCAGGCACTTTGCAAGCTCCTCGATGCAGCTCCTTCCTACCAACTCAGTCCAATTATCCCTAGGCTTTGCGAGTTTGTTCAGTGGTTTGATGATACCGATCTCCCTGAATACCGTAGTACGATCTCCACACGGGTAAGGGAAGTGATCCGTATGCATGCGGAGTTCCAGAAGGTCCATTGTTTCGACAAGTTCCATTGTATGTGGTCTATCTAGATGATCTCCACGCGGATAAAGGAAGCGATCCGTATGCATGAGGAGTTCCAGAAGCTCCATTGCTTCGACAAGTTCCATTGCATGTGGTATATCTAGGCACTCTTCAGACCTTTTCGTACATTTGGGTACTATGAACTTCGTTTGTGGGTTTTATTCTGACATGAGTAGCAACCACGATTCGCAATCAATGGTCAACAACCTGCCATATTTAAATTATTGATTGGTTGAACATTGAGATTGTGGTTCCGTGGCAAGGGCAAAGTGATTTTGATTTGACTGGTTGGCGGAGAAGTGGCGCTTACTCCATAGCGAAAACTATTACCCCTCTGAACTAATTTATTTGTAGCCAGACTTTGGAGGAGATGGCGGCTCAGTTGACAACGAATATATCCTGCATATATCGGCGAGCTCAAACTAGAGAATGGTACATATATAGTACGTTCACGTTATCCGTCGGTTGGACTCACCCTCGACTGTGAACGAACAATGAGTAACTATATGCCATATTAATTCTCATTGATTGAAGTCGAGTAAAGCACAAGATAGTTAGTCGATCAATCCTTAAATGGATCCGCTACTTGGCTTCTGGATACCGCATATGCACCTACATTTTCAAGTAACAAGCTAGAGTCTCGAATTACCCACTACAAATCCACTACGTCAATACGCTGTTCTCAGAAGGGCTGCGGGAGATACGACGCTCCATTTGGTCAGTTGTCATTGGGATACATTCCCATTCCACCCTAAATGGACGACAAAGACAAGGAGGCTAGGAAGAGCATGTATGGGATCAAAGAGAATTCGTCGGGAATTCAGTCGCGGAGCGAGAGAAGGGTTGCATAGCGAAAGAAGTGGACGAGGACGATGTAGAAGAATCATACAGGAAGAAGAAGGTTTTCATGCAGATCAGACGGAGGGTGAGGTCAGGGATGCGTCGTGGAAAGACTGAAGATAAACACAACCGGATAACAGCACAATGAAACGTTCCTTTTCCTACGATAGGTTACGAGAGGGAGGAGAGTGGTATACTGGAGCGGTATCATGATCGTGCAAACATACTGTCCATCATGGGGTGTGTCAGAGCCAAACGGGTCCACTGGCTCGTTGGCTAGGCTCAAAGCCGCGCTGTTATTGAAGGGGTTGGGCTCAAACAAGATTGTTCGCAAGTCCAGGAAGCGCTAGGCTGATGCGGCCACTCGATCCTTGCCGTCGTTTCATTGAGAGATCGATGGGGTCCCGAGAACACTAGAGGGGGCGAGAGGTCGTGTCGGCGGGTGGAGCCCTGCTGCGCCGGTCATGGAGTCACGACATTGACGTTAACGATACCACGAGCGGCATTTGTAACCCTGATAGTTGGTACTGAGTGTTTTTAGCTAACTACAATGCTACTGCAGTTGCGATTGCGCCTTTTGATCATGTCCGTCACGCTGTGGAGTTTCTGCCAAGGCAAAAAGAAAAGGTTCAGTATGATTCCCACTCACTACAAACATTCAGGAGAACACTTACAAAGAACAAGCAATACGCGTTGCACAGTTGTTGGCCTTGCTGGTCATGTCTCCAGAGCGGCATAGTGGCGGTCTTGCAGCTCGTGCACGATATGTCCTTCTCCAACAGTGGGGGATCTCCCACCAAGGGAGGCGTTGCAGCAGTGACGACCGTCGCCTTTCCAGAAACGCCACTTGTGCCCGACAGTACGATCGTGCTTCCTCTCCTCTGAGAGCGAATAGGCCCGAGGCCAGCGCGTGCGGGCGCACTCTCAATAACGTGCGCAGCCGCAAACGCCACCTCACATTCGCGTTGGGTTGTCAGCGGACTGTGCTCAGACGTCCCTCAGTCAGCCACGCTGCGCCACCAGGGCCATATCTACTCCCGACAGGGCCAGTTTGCGAAATGATCGCCCAGGATATTCGGATCGACGTGGGTCATATTGTTCTCATGACCCTGCAGGTGGCTGAGACAGCAAACGGAGACGCAATAGGAGCAGAGCTAAGCCCTCCAAACGCCTGATACGCGAACATGTTGAACGTCGCTATCCCGCCGAGGTTGAATGATAGACTGCCAAATGGCGCGTACACCGCTTTCTGCATACGGCGCGAATCAGCCGTTGGATTCATCTATAGCGACCTGAGCAGCAGCGACGAGGTCCTGTGTGCCTCCGGCGGTGCGGGAGTCGGTGTGAGCAACACATCGAATGGGAGCGAGGTGAAGCTGCCGACCCACCGTCTATACCCTGCTGCTGGTTATTTAAATCAGCTATTGAAAGAGAACCTGAATGGGGGATTGGAGTAACTTGCCTCGGTGGTGTAAGGACGACGTTTGTCGATCCATTCGTGCGGATGGGAAGGTGGCGAGGGGAAGGAACGACGTGCTGAGCTGTACGAAGGGTTGCTATTGCTGCTGCGTTGCTGACCGACTTAGACTTGGGGTGTCGGCATGGGCGACCACAAGAGGACAAGGACCGCTGCTCAAATTTTGTGGGGACACTGTCGACGTACCGCCGCCATTGCTGATGCTGATGCTCAGGCCGTGTCCGCTCGTGTTCGCACCGCTCGTGCTGGTGGTGGTGCGACTGGAGAGGCTCGCGTGACCCTGACTTCTGCCGACGGGTGAGGATGCAGTGCGGGGCGAAAACTATCTCGTCGCCGTCCTATCCCATTAGTGAACACCAGGGCCGAGCAGGTTGGATTGATAGAGCGCTGTAATAAGAAACGAGCAGTTTTAGCACTGAGCAACTAGAACTTATATGGACTAGTCAGGACAAGATCTCGCCCTTCAACAATTGGCTAGTGACCACAAGAAAGGTGGACACGTTGATGTGGTTCCTCTGGTGGCGGCTGGACAGCTGGAGAAATGGAAGCGATGTGTCGTTCGCTTTCTCGGCCAAATCCTAAGTTGCAAAATGGAGAGAATCAGGCGGAATAGTAGCCAGTGCATTGAGTGTTATAATAATGAATGTCCATCCATGTCTGGCTTCGTCGCCAGTGGTGTCAGGGTCTAAGCTCGGTCGAGAACACTCAGGCATTGAGACCCACCTGCTTGGGGATTATTGAACCCTCGCCGTCCCTTTGAGGGTACAGCCGTGTCTGAGGCGGGGACATGCGGACGTAGAGGGACGGAAAGGGGAAACCACCCGGGTCGCGCCGCCTCGGAATTTTAGTGGTGGGCAAAGGGAGTAAAGTGTTCAACCTCAGGCTCTCAGTCATGTAGAGAGCATGACATGGATTCATTACAGACATATATATCTATGTGTACAAGCATGAACTTGTTGAGGCAGCTGAGAAGGGAAAGAACGGTGAAAGTTTGTCCCCTGCGGTGCACGCTATAAATACGGAGAAGTTACACTTTCACATGCCCACGCGCGATCATGGGGAAATGGGGAGATGGGGAGATGGGGATGACCAAACAGAATACAACAACATACGATGAGGCACATCCCACCAACAGAACTAGCCTTTGGTTTTGGCTACAGCGAGGGACGAAGAGGAGGAATTGGACGAGGTTGGACGGCAGTAGGATTGGTATGGTTCTAAGGTAGTAGTGTGACAAGTATAGTAGGAGAGAGCCACGGCAAATATTTAAGAATAGGCAGCAAAATGAGGGGCAAAAGCAGAGTCCCATAGTGGGCTATCAATGACAACGGCTTAAGGGCAGGTTTAAGTCCCTGAAACGTCACCAAAGTCTAAAAATCCAAATCAATCGTTGTACCCCGGGTTTGAACCCTGGCTGCGGGGAGCCAGAAACGCTCGATGTGCTGCTCGCGCTCGTGCTCACGCTCGTGCTCGTCCACGAAACGACACATCTTTTTTCTCACTGTCAAGTCGATACCATGCAAGGCGGCGTGTGGATGTGTCTGTCCGCACCCGAGCGGCTGCCGCTGTGGGCCACTTCGTGGTGCTCGTGGCGGAGAGTTGGTTGGGCCATGCACCGACGAAATGAGGGTTGAGGCATGGCGAGCGCAGGAGGGTGCAAGGGTGAATACGACCACACGACCACGATAAACTGCAGGCTTTGCAACGCCACAACAACCCCAAGCGCCCAAGGTTGCCATCCACCACGTTGCTCGCGAACACCATGTCGCTTCTCACCAAGAAATTGACACAAGGTGGCCCACGTCTCTCACCCTAGTCACTCACACATACTAATGTCCTCTATAGAGCAAGACTCGCTCCCTGCGGGTCCACAAGGCAAGTCCGTTCCCTCATCACTACCTATCAAGATTTCTCATACATCTGTCTTATCCAGACGAACCGAAGACCCTCAAGACTGCTTGGGAATACTATAATGAAGGCACGTTGGGTGTCAACAGTCACATCATGATTCATGACCTAATATATACGGGAACCCAGGAATGGCGATCATCGACCGCGAGCGCGAGAAAGAATGGCTTGAACAAATGGATACCATACTCATCTTCGTAGGTCGTACTTCCTTTCGGCGCCAGCCTGAGTTGATGAATTGTCAGGCCGCATTGTTTGCGGGTTTCTTGAGCTCTTTCTTGATCGAGCTCCTCGGTCGTCTCGAGCCAGACCCCATGGATACTATACAGGATGTTCTCATTTACCAAACGCAAATGATGCGTAATTCGAGCCTTGGGCCGTATGTCGCCCCCGACTTCTCCCCTCCAGAACACATCGTCGTCGTCAATGCTCTCTTCTATGCCAGTCTCGGAGTGATGATTCTCGCAGCATTCATCGCCATGCTCATCAAAAGCTGGGTCCGCGAATTCGACGGCGGATTACAAGCGATGTCTCTCCCAGAGCAACGAGCGAAGACGCGTGAATTCCGGTACATCGGCATGGAGCGTTGGAAGCTCCCAGAGATGGTTGGGGTACTACCATTGCTCATCCAGATATCCCTTCTTCTATTTTCCATCGGTCTTGTGTTGTTTCTTTTTCACATCGGTAAACCCTCGTTTGGCGTGACGACAGCGATCCTTGGGATTGGGATCTGCTATTACACCACGACGACATGCATATCTGTGTTTGTTACCTCCTCACCGTTCCGTTCTCCTCTTTCGCGCACCTTGGCCACGGTGTACCAACGTGTGCACGCTTATTTCTGCTCATATATTTATGATTCCTTAGACTTAGATATGGTTATTACGCCATCAGCAGCACTGGGTCGCTTCCGCCGGTCTATCCAGATCATCCTTCATAAATCGCGCCCCTATCCAGAGAACAATTTTAAATACGCAATTGCAGAAACACAAATCGACGAAGTACAGCTTTCTACGGTAGCATCGGCCTTGAAGAGAATTCATGACAGTGCCCCAGATTCTGAACATAGCGAAGCACTGCAGTCGTCTGTATGGCAGGTTGCGGGTAGCGCGACGCTTAGCACTCCACCATTATTCAACCTTCCTGACTGGACTCTTTCGTTCTCGAGAGCGGATCTGGAAGAGTACTGCTCACATTGCCCTCCAGCCATGCTGGTCGCAATGGTTGCAGTTTCGTCACGTGGACCTGACAAATGGTTTGCGGGGTGTTTTACCATCAGCCAGGTACGAGCCCTCATTCGGCGCATGGAAATTTACAACACTCCCTGGGCTCAAGTTGTGGTTGCTGCTTCTGAATACATTGGCTGCCGCATAAATCACAATAATGACATTCTGCATCTGAGACAAATGGAGTCAAACCTCATAAATGTGACACGAAGCAATGAGCTTCCAATGCAAGAATCGTCATGGCTTTTAAGCACGCTGTCAGAGCTCCGTAGCGAGAGGGACCGACCAGAAAGGGAACCATTCTTGATTGGGATATGTCTAGCGATCCTTTCGAGCCGTCCCCCCCCTGACGGTACATTACTTGAAGCTGTGGTCACACTCGCTGCCGTGTCATGTTCGCCAGAATATGTCAATCGGCTACGCATTCTCACCAGCAGCCGTGAATACCCAAGGTTACCTCGCAATCTTCAAAACCCTGCTCTGTTTGCCAATTGGTTTGATGACATCCCTACCGACTATCACAAGCGCAGCAATTCATCTCCCTGCTTTTTCCTGGTCATCTCTCTCCTCATACGTCTACATTCATATCCCTTAGCAGCTCAGTACCTCACTGTCATCACAGCAAAGGGTGGTTTGCCCCTCTATACCTCTGCCCTCACTGCCATTGCCCCATATACGGAAGATTATTTACTTTCCGCTATCATCAGGGTGCTCGTGGTGCCTCAAACACAAGACTTGATACCAATAATACGTTATGCCATAGACGATGGAGCGCGCTTTTTTCAGGAAGAACTGTTCGAAAACTATGACCTTCAGCTTGGAGCTAGTGAGACCCCGGATCCAAACTTCTTAACCGTCGTGTTCATGCTTTCCAAACACGTACCTTCAGACACGATAGAGGCACTGAAGGACGTGAATCTGGAATTGAAAAATCCCTGGTTGAGGCTGGCTGCAAGAGTGGTCGCCCGACAGGACATCCCTGATGGATCAGGTCTGCTAATGGGGTCACCTCATGATCATCGAGTCCAAAATATGTTTTCGGCTCTGTCCCTTCTGCGATATACCCAGGGAACGGTCTCCCAGTACACAGAGTTCGTCCTCCTGGGGTCATTCATTGAATCTCGAGAGCCCTGCATCTCCTCTGCAGCTCTGGAGTACTACATGAAGACCGCGATGTCCTATCCTGGTCCCCCAGCACCATCTTATTGCCTCTCCACAGCTGTATCTGCAGCGTTCAACTTCATATTGCCGGACCATCTACTGGGGATGGGATGGGAATTAATAGTTATATTTTTGGATGGGTTCGAAACACTCTCAGTCGAATGGAGGCGATCCTTCGCTGAAGGTTTTTTCACATTGTCGCGCCGACCGCTACTAAAACCACGGGCTTTCACATGGTCAATGACACGAGAGAGTGAGCTTGAGCAGATCCTCACATGGAAATACCTCCACGAAGAGGAACAAGAACCAGAGCGGACAGATTCAGAGTTCAGCGGGTTTGATTGGATGGCAATGGCATGGTCACTCCATTTATCACAGCAGTCTGGGAGAAAGAACGAGGGATCAGGACAGGGAAATGCAAAATCGCCGAATTTGGGTGGACCAACAATTAATGAGGAATTTGTGCTCCGGGCACTTTGCAAGCTCCTCGATGCAGCTCCTCCCTACCAACTCAGTCCAATTATCCCTAAGCTTTGCGAGTTTGTTCAGTGGTTTGATGATACCGATCTCCCTGAATACCGTAGTACGATCTCCACACGGGTAAGGGAAGTGATCCGTATGCATGAGGAGTTCCAGAAGATCCACGGTTTCGACAAGTTCCATTGTATGTGGTATATCTAGGCACTCTTCGGACCCTTTCGTCTGTTTAGGTACTATGAACTTCGTTTGTGGTCTTAATTCCGACATGAGTAGCAATCCCGATTTGCAATCAATGGTCAACAACCTGTCATGTTTAAATTATTGACTGATTGAACATTGGGACTGTGATTCCGTGGCAAGGCAAAGCTATATTGATCTGACTGGTTGGCGGAGAAGTGGTGCTTACTCCATGACGAGAACTATTACCCTTCTAACATAACTTATTTGTAGCCAGACTTTGGAGGAGACGGTGGCTCAGTTGAAAGCGAGTCGGCCGGCTTAAAATAGAGAATGGTATTGTATGTTCACGTCATCCATCGGTGAACCACGCACTGAGGGTTCACCCTCGACCATGAACAAACCATGAGTAACTATATGCCACGTTAATTCTCATTGAAGTCGGGCGATCAATCCTTGAGTGTCTCGGCCACTCAGCCTCTGGATATTGCATATGCACCTATGTTTTCAAGTAACAAGCTAGAGTCTTGAATGGACCGCTACAAATCCACTATATCAGTATGCAGTTCTCAGAAAGGGCTGCGGGAGGTACGATGCTCCATTTGGTTGGTTGTCTGTAAGGGCTCGCTTGCAGTTATTCTCATATCCTATTGCCTAATACCTTCCTCGTATATAGCCCTATTGTTTACTAGCCCTGTACCCATTCGATTTTACTCCTCCACCACAATACTCTTACCATCGCACGTTCAACTAGTACACGCTTGTCTCTTTCAGTAATAAAGGGATTCAATTGTGCTCGGACGTTACATTAAGAAACAAGGTCGAAGAGAAATCGGACCCTTACATTGTCATTTGGAATACATTCCCATTCCACCTAAATGGACGACAAAGACAAAAAATTGAGGAGATTAGGAAGAGCACAGAGCATACTGTGTATGAGATCAAAGACTGAATTCAGTCGTGGGGAAAGAGAAGGGTTGCATAGCGAAAGAAGTGGATGAGGACGTGGAAGAATCACACAGGAAGAAGAAAGGGCTTCATGCAGATCAGACGGAGGGTGAGGTCAGGGATGCGTCTTGGAAAGGCTGATGCCTGCGAGAGATGGCTAGACATACAATAACCGGATAACAGCACAATGAAACGTTCCTTTGAATGATAAGGAAGGTGATGTCTATAATAGGTAACGAGAGCGGCAGGAGCGTGGTATACTGGGGCGGTATCATGATCACCCAAATATAGTGTCCATGGTGGAGTACTTCAGAACCGAACAGGTGCATTGGCTCCTTGGGTTGGCTCAAAGTCGCGCCGTTATTGAGAGTGTTGCGTTCAAACAAGATCGTTTGCAAGTCCAGCTGAGGAAGTGCTAGGCCAATGCTACCGCCAGATCGCTGTTGCCGTTTCATTGAGAGATCGACCAGGTTCCGAGAGCACTGGAGGGGGCGAGACGTCGCGCAGGCGAGGAGAGATCTGCGCCGTTGGTCATGGAGTTACGATAACGATACCACGGGCGGCGCTTGTCGCGGTGACAATCGGTACTGACTTTTGAGCTAATGCAATGCTGCTGCCGTTGCGGTTGCGCTTCTTGATCACGTCCGTCAGGCTGTGGAGTTTCTGCCAAGGCGAAAGGACAAGGTTCAGTATGATTTCCAGTCACTACTAACATTCAGGAGAACACTCACGGAGAATAAGCCGCAGGTGTTGCACACTCGTTGGCCTTGCGGGCCATATCTCCAGAACGGCGTAGTGGCGGTCTTGAAGCTCGTGCACTGGATATGCCCTTCTCCAACAGTGGGAGATATCCCACCAATGGAGGCGCTGTCAGGTCCACCGGAAGCAGCAGCGACGACTGTCGTCTTTCCAGAAACACCGCTTGCGCCCAACAGTACGTGCCCACGCTCGTGCTTCCTCTCCTCTGAGAGCGAATAGGCCCTACACCAGCGTGTGCGGGCGCACTCTCAATAACGTGCGAAGCTGCAAACGCCTCCTCACATTCGTGTGGATTGTCAGCGGACCTGTGTGCTCAAAAGTCCTTCAGTCAGTAGTACCCGGACTCGCCGCGCCACCAGGACCATATCTACTTCCGGCACGGCCAGTTTGCGAAATAACCGCCAAGGATATTCGGACCGATGTGGTTGTATTCTTCTCATGACCTCGCAGGCGGCTGAGACAGCAACGCAAATGCAATAGGAGCCGAGCCGAGCCGAGCCCTCCAAACGCGTGATACGGGAACATGTTGAGCTTCGCTATCCCGCCGAGGTTGAATGGATCGAGCCTGCCAAATGGCGCTCACACCACTTTCTGCAGACGGCGCGAATCGACCGCCGAATTCACCCATAGCGGCCTGAACGGCAGCGACGAGGGCTTGTGTGCCTCCGGCCGTGAGGGAGTCGGCGTGAGCAGCTCATCGAACAGGAGCGAGGTGAAGCGGCCGATTCCACCGTCTATACCCTGCTGCCAGTTGTTTATATCGGCTATTGATAGAGAAGTTGAATGGGGTGTTGGAATAACTTGCCTCGGTGGTGTAAGGACGTAGTTTGGTGATTCATTTGCGCAGATGGGAAAGTAGCGAGGGGAGGGAACGACGTGCTGAGCTGTACGAAGGGTGCTGGCCGACCTAGACTTGGGGGGTCGGCACGGGCGACCACAAGAGGACGAGAACCGCTGCCCGAATTTTGTGGGGACGCGTTCGACATACCGCCGCCGCTGCCGGTGCTCAGGCCGTGCGCTTGTGTTCGCGGTGGTGCGACTGGAAAGGTTGGCGTGACTCTGATATCTGCGGATTGCAACTGGGCGAGGACTACATCGTCGTCATCCTATCTCATCAGCGGATTGATGGAGCGCTGTAGTAAGAAATGAGCAGTTTTAGCACTGAGCGACGTAGAACTCGTGCCCATGGACTAGTCAGGACAAGACCCCACTCCTCAATAGGTGTCTAATAACCACAGGAACGGTGGTTGTGTTAATGTGGTTCGGCTGGTGAAAAGAAAGCGATTTGTCGCTTGGCCAACTTTTAAGCGGCAAAGTAAAGAGAATCAGGTTGAATAGCAGGCAGTGCATCGGGTGTTATATTCATGAATGTCCGTCCATCTCTGGCCTCGCCGCTGGCGGTTAGGTCTTAGCTTGTGCCGCTTTGACACCACCTGCTCGGGGATTAGTGCGTAGAGGGCGGGAAAGGCACCACGGACGAAAAGGGAAGTACAAGGGGTAGAGAGGACATGGCTGCATACGCTCATCCCATTCAACCGTGATCACCTGACCTTTCCCTCTCTGGTTGTGGTCTCGGGCAACCACGACGCTATATATACAGAGCAGAGACCAAACAAAATATATAATAGCATGATCAGTCATATTACACTCCAACACCAGAATGCCGCCTTCCACCGGTATCGATTAGTATCAGTTTCGAGTACACGTCGATGCTGACACCTCCTTTCCTTCCTCCCACCCTCGACTTGGACTTCGTTGAACCTTGCGCCCTGGCCGCCTCGTCCTTCACGCGCATGGGCACGCCCACTACCCCGTAGTTTGCCCCTGGGTCGCGCCGCCTCGGAAGTTTAGTGATGGGCGAATGAGCAACGTGTTCGGTCATGTAAGAGAGCACGACATGCATTCACTACATCTATGTGTCCAGTTAGGAACTGGCC
>Ga0307515_10020851_pt1 | contig 11653 bp, 2 predicted proteins | sample 17_EM_MG_FD_194513 | JGI IMG/M metagenome (GOLD analysis project Ga0307515, IMG submission 194513) | Populus trichocarpa ectomycorrhiza microbial communities from riparian zone in the Pacific Northwest, United States - 17_EM | ecosystem: Host-associated > Plants > Roots > Unclassified | place... | reverse complement strand
TAAAATAACTAATTAATTAATTAAATAGATTATAATTAGCGAATACCTAAATAACGAGTTTATCTAAGAAATGCTTAAGCTAATCTATAATAGCGTTAGATGCTTTAAGAAAATCTTTCTAAGTAAATATAAAGCTTATGGAAACCGCTTATATTACCAAAACCGTCTAGTTATCCCTAATTATAATAAACTTAAGCTTAAGCTTCTTAAATATATATATAACCTACTAGTAGCTAGCTACCTAGGCTAAGAAAAAACTCTAGAGCTACTCTAATAGGAGTACTATTAGCTAAATATGCATAATATAATATAAAGGTATATCTTTAGCTACTATATCTACTAACAAGCTAAAACTTTATATATGACGTATAACGGCCTTTTAAAGCTACTACCTATTCTAAACTAAAGATAGAAGGATATCTTAATTAACTTTATTATTAATCTCCCTATAAGTAAAGGCTATATAAATATTATAGTAGTTATAGACCAACTGTCTAAACTAAAACACCTAATTGCCTACCCTAATATATTAACACCTACTATTACTTAACTGTTTTTAAACCACGTATAGAAACTCTATAGACTTCCTAAAACGATTATTTCTAATAGAGGTAACTAGTTTATCTTTATATTTTAAAAAGAACTAACTACCCAACTTTATATTAATGCACTATTATCTACTATATACTACTTAAAAATGGGTAGTTAAACAGAATGTGTAAATACTACAATAGAATAGTATATCCGGATATATACGTTATATTTATAAGATAATTAAATTAACTAGCTTATATTCGCCAAGTTTACTATAAATAACTCTATCTTAGAAACTATAAAGATCTCCCTATTCCTAGCTAACTATAGCTAGTATCCACAAATAGGTTTTAAACCTTTTAGTAATATCCCTTACCTTACTTACTACGCCTTATAAATTATAGAAGTAAATAAATTTATAAAAAAGATAGAGGAACTATAATAGTTCCTTACTAATAAAATAATATAGGCCTAATCTATCTATAAAGCCGTAGTAAATAAGAAATAAACTCTAGCACTAGCCTACTAAATTAGTAACTTTATCTGGCTAGATAAAAGAAATCTAAATATAAAACGCCCTATTAAGAAGATTAATTAAAAGAACGCTGGCCCTTATAAGGTTAAGAAGGCCGTTTCCTTTTACGCCTACTGGTTAAAGCTCCCTAATATAGTTAAAATCCACCCCGTATTCCATACGTTAGTCCTTTACCCTACTACCCCTATATTAGACGCCCTACCTAGATAAATATAAGACCCTCCCCCACTAGTTAAAGTAGATAGTGAGAATAAGTACTTTATTAAAAGAATTAATAATATTAAGTATAATAAACGGAAACGCTAATATATATCTTTTATAAAATAGAGAGGCTTTACTAAGCCCTTATAGGAACCCGTTAACTCTATAGGACTTATATAAGTTGTAAAAGACTTTTATAAACTCTACCTAGAACTACTATAGCCCTATCTTGCAGAAGCTTAAGTTTAAAGGGGGGGTACTATTATAGAACACCCTTATAATACCTTATATACGTCTACCTATTTCTACTAACTTAGTAATTAAAGACCAACTATAAAACGGCAATCTAATAGCAATTTATAGTAATCTGATAGCAACCTGCCGCATTCTACTATATTCTATTAAGTTCTACTAAGTTCTACTAAGTTCTGCCAGGACCACCACCTAAATCCTACTCTGCTCTATATACGTGTTAACTAAGCAACTAAGTCTACAATATATACCCTTTCTTCCCGTTTTCCTACCTTCTTTCCTTATATAACGTCTTAACTTCTTATATAGTTTATATATATAGCTTAATAATATCTACCTTGCTATATATTATCGCCGCTTATACTTACTCCATAATACTATATCTAAAGAAGTATATATAGATTAGTATTAGAAATAATTAATTTTAGTATAAAAAGAGCTGATTTTAATAAGAGTAATATACTGTCCTTTTATATAACCTTAAGCTCGCCATACCTACCAAAAGTTGTTACTTAAGTTGTCCCCTAAGTCGTTCCTCTAACCTAATTACTTACCCAACCACTTACCACCACCGTTCCTACCTCTCTACCTTGTTACGACCTCTGCTATTATAGATAAGGCCGCTTAAAGAGGTGCATAAGTCTTTTTATATAAAGAAACGCATTAAGTATTGTAAATATTAGTTAGTAATATAAAATTAAGAAGAGCCTCATTACGACCATGCCAGAAGAGTACTTAATTGTAGAGCTAAAGAAAATAAGTTAAAGGCGTTAAAGGCGTCGCGGTCGCATTACGAGTTAAGGTTGTTCGGATGTTTCTATTTAATATTGGCGATCGATCTACATACGGCTAGTAGGAGGCTTGATTACTATAGATAGTTTATACTAATTTCCTAAAGGGTTACTAGGGCTAGTGTAACGGGGCTACTATTATAAGCGCTACGTAGTACGCGTAGCTAGTTTCCTTTTCTTGCTTAGCGTTATTAATAGATAGTTTATCCGCCCTATTACCCCTATATAGATTTAGCCGCAGCTATATTTCTAGCAACCATCTTAAGGCTCTATAACAGCCGTATATAGCTATTAATTCTTTAAATCTAATACTTGTTTATCTAGCGTTTATATATAATAGATTGTTATTATAATAGCTAATAATTTAGAAAACTATAATTAAGGATATTAGTTTATATAGGGACTTCTATTTAAATATTAAAGATATACTATAGCTAAAATAAAAGCCGACCTAGATAAACGAACGTCCTTTAACTTCTACCTATTAAGGAAAGCTGTAAAAGATAGGCTTAATTTATATAAGGGCATAGATTGTCTATTAACAATAAATCCTAGGGAGTAAAGTCTTAGCTAACTAGTTAGATAATTCCGTAAGTAGTAACTAGCTATAACTAACTAAAGAGATACTAGCCTTTAGTTGCCTATAGTCTCTTAGCTAAATAAGTTAGTAAGCGCCTATTAAACGACTTAGGAAATAGACCTAAAATTAAAGAAGCTTACTAGTTAACTCTGGAAGCTTAATCTTAGGATAGTTAAATTAGTAGGAGTTATATCTTTAATGCTGTTCCTAAATAAGATTTGCTAAGATCTAATATAGTATATATAGCTCTTAAATAGGGCGTTAGTATATTAAATATAGGCAGGTCTATAATAGGCACTAAATAGTAATAGAATACCGCTGTCCTATAAATAAGTGCTATAAGAGCGATATAAGTAGGGCTTAGGAAGGTATAGAGGACTAGGCAACTTTAGTATAAGCTTAACTATACTATAGATACGGGGGTCCCTACCGTTTTATTAACTAATATCTATAGCTCTAAAAATTAGTTCGTTATAGTTTCCTATATATAAATAAGAATAACCAAATCTTTGTTAGAATACGCAAGCGCCTAAGAAATATAATTCTATATTTACTAAGCGATAATTAGATCTAGTTCCTTAAGAACTAGCTAAGGTAAAACGCAAATATTAAGCCTAATGCGATAACAATAGGCGTCTAACTAAAGGTAGCCTTAATAGAGTTTATAGAAAATAATAGTGCTAAAAGTAAAGAAGGGATCGGTAAGTCCTAGAAAGATATATACTAAATAGAGTCGTTATATATTAACTTAGTAGGAGTAGTAACCTAGTTATAGCCTATAATATGGTTATACGATCTTAGGAGACTGTAAGGGGATATAAGGGTAATAAAACTACCTTTAAGACCGTCTAGTCTACAACCAGCAATAGTTCGAAATATATAGCCAGGAGTATGTATCTAAATCGCACTATAATCCTAGTAGTAGGCCCCTTAATTACTAATAAGAGATAATAAGGTTAATTATATTAATTATATTAAACAGCTAAGAGTGTAAATGGGGTAAATAACTAATATAATAATAATAGCTAAAGTACTATGACTAAAGCTAGTTAGGATAATAGATATACTAAAAAGAAACGTCCTAAGCCTAACCGTAATAGCAGATAAGATCTTATTAAAACTATTAAAGTTACTATTAGTTACTATCTTGTATATATACCTAAAATCGAAAGGTTATTCTTTAGGTTTCTTTTACTATCCCTTATAGAGCCTAACTAATAGAAATAAGAGGAGGTTAAAGTATCCGTGTTATTAGTATACCTAATATTCTATACTAATTAAGCCGGTTTAATAACTACCTCTATAGTCTTTAGTAAAATAACTCTATTTCCCGCAATTTATATAAGCTCCGTTTTTAAACTACTTTTCTTACTATAGAGTCCGCCTAAATATTTTCTACTATTACTAAGATCCCTAGTTTAGCCTCTACTCCTTAGTCCTTTAATTACTTAAGCCCTAACCTCTAGGTTTCTATAGTCTTTTATTTTATTTTCTAGTTTCTTTAATACTGCTTAGGTCTATTAGCTTTATACTATATTATAGTTTAAATACTTACTATAGTGCCTTTCTTATATACGTCAGTCCCTACTATATTCCGCCAAACCCATTACTTTAATATAGCTAGTTATCTACCTTAATAGCTTATTTAATTAGCTCCTTTATATTACTTGGATTATCTATTAGTATTATAGTAGTCTAGACTTTAGCCTTTAACCCCCTTCTATATTATACTATTAGTGCCCCTTAATTTTATTTAGTCCAAGCTGCTAAGGCCTAAAACTATATTATATAACCTACTACTAACCCTTTTTACATAAGTTAATATAGCTTCCCTTTAGCTGTCGCTATTAATTCTAGATCTTTATATATTTATATTAGTTTACTAATAAATCCTTTCTAGCTTAAGAACATATGCCACGCCTTTAATTTAGTAGTTGCTAGTCTATTAGCTTATATCTCTGTAAGATAAGATTTAAACTACTTTAATACCTAATATGTTAAAAACAGTCTTGTATATACTACTTAATCTACTAATTCTACTAGCTTAGTTTCTTTATATTAACGTATTCTATAAGTGAGTAACTAATATAAGCAAGTAACCAAAACCAATTCCTTATTAAAATCCATACAATTCACAATAAAATATCTCAATAACGACTAAATAAAAAACTCTAAAATTTTAATAGATTATAAACATTAGTCTAAAAAAGTTATAATTAAATTTTAATGGGATAAAACCTTATAATTATTAAAATATTAAGTTTTAGTCTTTAAATTTAAATAAAATATTTTACCTTAATAACTTGTAGTTTTATTAGTTTTAAATTTTAATATAGGCTTTAGAGTATATGTAAAAGCTTAATTTTAAAAATTTAGAGTGTTTTATTTAGTCGTTATTGAAATATATCGTTGTGAATTTTATAGATTTTGGTGAGGAAATTGGTTTTAGTCACTCGCTTATAGAATACGTTTAATCTTTAACTTTATTTATATAAGGAATCCCTTTAGCATATACTTTTCTTCTATAAATATTTTAATTAATAGTATTTTAATCTTTTCTTTCTTTATATCTTACAGTTACTAAAGTAGCGCTATATTATTAGCGTTGTTCTACTCTATAACACTCCTAAGTTAGTTTATTATAACCACTTATACTAGTATCTCCTCTTAATCCTAAGGTAGTTACTACTATAGATAGCGTTATAGTAGGTACTTTAGGTAGTATATTATTAACTTTATTAATACTATAACTAGATAGTAAATATGTAATAAAGCCTTGTAAGAAATACTACGGTAAACTTATTAATAGGCTAGGTATATAGATAAATAAGAAGTTAATAATATAAATATAACTAGTAGAGTAAGTTGCCTAATAGATTAACTCTAATTATATTTTAAGATTTACTACAAAAAGGAAACTCTCTAGGTAGGGACTGTAGTCCTTTAAGTATATAATACTGCGCGTAAGAAATATACTAAGTACGTTAGTACGTTAATACGTTCTTTATATTCCTATATTCTAAACTTATAATATTACTAGCTATATAACTCGGCTACTCCTTATTCTATAGCTTAACTAGTTCTAGCGCCTTCTATACTATCTTAACCAACCTATTTATATCTCTTCTTAGTAGTCACACTACTGCTAATATATGGTCCGTATCACTAGCCTTATAGCTTTTCACTTTTAGTGGCCGGCCTATAACCTCCTTAGTAAGGAAAAGAAGTAGCTTCTCTTCAGTAACGGTATTGCTATTATAGCACTTCTTTAGCTTATAAAAGGCCTAAAAAGACGCGCGTTAGTTATAAGTATATTACTCTATAAGGTACCTACCTACCTACCTTAAACTCTTTCTGCTTTAGCCTCTAATTTAAAGACGTATTTTTAGGCCTCTTAGAACGTGTAAGGATAAAAACACTCTATTTATAGCCCGCGTAGCTACGTCTTAACTACCTACCTAAAGGGTAAGTAGTAGATATCCTAATTACTAAGACAGCTTAATTGCTAGGGGTTAAAAGAATTAATTATATAATACTACTATATTAATAATTATAAGCCTTCCTACTACTTACGCGCTTTATCCTATTTACTATATTTATCTTTAGAATTATTAAGAGTCTTAAGCTCTGGTATTAATATTTTAGCCTTCTTTTTACACTTATTTATAAGCTTATTTTAATTTCCTATCTTTCTCTTTTTAGATAGTAAGCGGCCTTTAGCTACTATAATTATCCTAAACTTCTATATAGCCTTTTTAGCATTAGCATTCTGCTTTTAGAGTCGCTTATTCTTAACCTTACTCTCTTTTAGCTGCTATTTAAGAGATCTAAATACTTAAAGCTAAGTCTCTGCGCCGTATATATATTTTAATCTAGCCTTATTTAGGTCCTTATTCCTTTACTCTTACTAGTTTTACCTAATATACTAAGCTAGGTCGCCTACCTGCCTAATTATCTTTAGTGTAATAATATTAATAATTATTAATATTGGGTCCTTCTTTGGCATAGCCTTATATAGTAAAGGTAGCTTATTAAGTACCTTCTTTAGGTTAAACGGGTAAAGGCTAGTCTCTATAAATGCCGCTTTAATTATTGCCTTCTTAAATATATATTTCTATATATTAGGAATAAGGTAAAGAAATTCCATCTTATTAATCTTAAATGCGCTAGTGCGGTAAGCCTGGTTTACGGCCTTGCCGTACTAGTACTTAAAGGGCTAAAATATAACTATATTAAGCGGCTATATCTTATATATAAGATATAAGAGAAAGTAGGCTAATTAGATCTTGCGACTAATATAGTATTGCGTAAATTCTAGCATTTTATAAAAGCCGTGGCCGTTAAGAATAAGGAGTCTATATATACCCTTAGTCCGATTTTATATATAAAGATTAAAGTATTTAATCTATTTAAACGCGATCTCGTTTTTTATATACGCCGTATTACTAGCACTAATAGTATAGCTATTAGGAATCGTTGTCTCTAAGTACTAGCATATTTAGTAGGTCTTGCCTTTAAAAATAATAAAAGGCGGTTCGTTGCCACCAGCTGTACATAGTAATTGCAGCGAAGCCGTATGCCCGACTACAAGAACCTTGCTTCTGGCGGACTTGCGATCGGCCTTCCTCCACAGTATCGTGATCTTTATCAAATATCGTGAGGTTTTCCACTGTACGATATTGCCAAATTTCATCGGTAATTGCAGAAACAGCGTTGTATTTGCGTTTTGGCGGCCATAACGGAGACGTAGTTAAGGGGGAGAAAAGGAAGTGTACGTCTTTAATTTGATTCTCCTAGCCAACCAAGGCGAATCTCCAGGGCAACCAAAAAGGTCCTTGCGTATAGGCACATGCGTTCGCTATAATTACTATGTACAGTTAGTGGCGATTTAGCGAGCCCGCTCCCATAGCGAGACATTTTTTTGCCAGAGGGGGGGAGTGGAAGCTGGTCATGAACAAAGCTGTATTTAGATTGCCTTCTGCTATGGCATTCCACCTATAGTCTCCTACACACTGCCGCACATCTGCGTCTACATGGTACATCAGGTGACCGAGTTGCGTTCTCTCTATACCATTTCAACGATATATACCACTTAGAATAACCATAGGTTACGAGGCGGCTTCTTGCACACGAACTGCCGCTACGCAAAAGGATCGTTCCCAATATGGACAGCCTCTTCACTAAGACCTAACCTACGTATATCGTCCAGCCCAGTTGCTCCTAGGCCCCAACAAATAAGTAGAGCCCTTCAAATGCTCACCCACATCTTTTCGGATCTCAAACTTACGAAAAGCCAGGCAATCCTTTAGTTTCTCGAACCCGGGCTTCGGATTAGGGAAATACCATGCAGCATCCTTCAAATTGAATTGTGGCTCCTCAGCACCAACGAGATTGTAGAACTTCGCGACGCCGATGTGAGGGTCTTCGTACGTTGTCAATGATGGCTGGAAACATTCGAAATTTTCGATTGTACTACGGGGGAACTGTAAGACTTATCAGTCACCCTCTATGGAACTTTCATTGGCTTTACGCTTAGAGGTGCAAAGTAATATGTCTCGGGTAGTCGGCAAAATGCAGAATGAAACCTTACGTAGGTCCATCGGTCGCAGTACAGCGCATCAATCTCGTTGGTTGATTGCACGGCTGCTAAAGTCTTCCTGTTCTTGTATGGACCAATTTGTGCCCAAGTCGCTCCGCCTCGTCTGCTGATCGTCGGTGGGTTTGACATACTGAACTTTCGTTCCTGGCGCAGTGGCATCAGTCACGTGAATAGCAAGTTCACTAGATTTTTAAAAACCATCGATAATGGGCTGTATGAAAAGACCGAGGGAAAATATATATAGTCTTGTGTGGCTGTGCCAACCAGGGGCTTGCACTCTAACAAGGATGCACAGCCCCTCATTAATGGCCTCGTACGGAATATTGCGCGAAAAGCGATTTCTCTTTCCTTTTTAAGTAAGCGCAATTTTGAGCGCCAAGACCCCCCCAAAAATCAACTCAATCAACTTAATTGAAGCTTTTGATATTAATATACCGTCTATATAGCTTCCAAATCGTAGTGTTCTACCGTTTAACATTCACGTGATTTGCCTCGTTCTATCGCGGTCAAGGCGCAATAAAAATGTGGCCCGTGCGCGAACACCAAAATATTCAGCAAATTATATTACTACAATAGGTCGCAAACGTACTTCTAATGATGCAGATCCTATGCAACCCCCTGGTCGCGTCGCTATAATGGAGGAAAAGGATATGTGTAAGGCGCCGGCGGAGGAGCACGGGCTTGTTAGTTATTGCCCCTATCGTGACCGCGCATGGGATAAGCTTTCGAGGTTTTCGAGGCCTTAATTACCTCTGCTACTCTTAGCTTTCTACCTATATTACAACACGCCGGGAAGATGTCAGCATTAGCGTAATAGCATACCGAAAGCGAAAAGAGGCTAGAACTTTGAAACGGATCTAAGAGCTCGAGCAGGGAAAGACTAGGCATTAGAAGATTTGATCGGCTCGTGCAGGCGACCGGCTCGTGCACGTTTTTCCTCACCAAAATACACCTTTTTATACCACCTATTACTTAATAATATTTTAATAAAAAATTATAAAAAATTAAATATAGCTTATTAAATACTGAAACGATAGTTTTATTATATAAAAATGTGAGGTAAGGATGTGGATAGGGAGTCCAATAATAGAATAATAGGGTATATTGTATAGACAGAGACGAATCCTTAAGGGAAAAGGAGGAGTCTGTATGCGAGGTAGGAAGGGTTTTCCCTAGGTATATATAATGTACGTGCCTTACAGGTAAGTTACCCCTAGGTTGCCCTAGGGTTGCCTATACCTTACGGCTATATAACTATTTACCTAGGTTTTACCTAATAATACCTCCCCCTTTAAAAAGGGTTATTCCTAATCCTTTATATACTTAAGCCTTAATAAAACCCTATAAAAAACCTTAGTAAGAAAAAATTTTAAAGGGGAAAAAGTGTTTTAATTTTGCATATAAAGAGACGGGTAGTATATATACGCGGCGTAAAGATATTAAACTTTAACCGGCAGTTAAAGTTATTTAATTAGTTAGATTTGCCTTACTAAAACTCCCCTATATTTAACTAAGCTAATAGTAATTTTTTATCCCTAGGATAGAAAATCCTAATTAGTCTATTTAACGTCTAGAGCCTATAGCTTAATATTATCGCCTAAATTTACTAAACTATTAGAAGTATTCTAAAGCTTACTTATATAGATAGGTCGCTAATACCTTATAGGTAGGTTATAGGTTATTTATATACAGCCAGATTTATAGATAGTGAGGCTATATACCTAACGTGGTTAACGGGGTTTTGACCGCTCCCCTAGTTATGACCGTTTGGAACTTTTGTTAGTTGTTTTCCACCAAATTAGCATTTCGGCTCACTTTGATTTTCCAAACGGTCATAACTAGGGGAGCGGTCACAACCCCGTTAGCCACGTTATTAAATCCGCTACTAACTCTGCTTTAGCCTTACGCTATACCGGCGTAGCACTATATATACTTTATAGGTAGGTTATAGGTTACTTATATATAGCTAGATTTATAAACGGTAAGGCTATATATCTATTAAATCCGCTATTAACCTATACTTTAGCCTTACGCTATAACGGAACCTTATAGCAAGTACTATAATAGGCTCGTTAATAGGCTAGGTATGTAGGTGAGGCAAATATAAGTCAATAATGTAATAATAACTAGTAGAGTAGTTGCCTAATAGATTAACTCCAATTGTATTCTAAGAATTACTATAGGGAGGTACTATCTAGGTAGGGACCGAGGGTCCTTAAATACACAACTATACTCCTATAAAATCCTCCTTATACGTAATATACGTAATATACGTAGTATACGTACATTCCCCTTATACACTGTGTATACTGCGTACAACGTTATATAACCTTAGTTACTATTCCTTATTATATAGTTCTATTAGCTCTATTCTAGACTATACCTATATTAACTAACTAGCTTCTTCTAACTTCTCTCTAAGTAGTTATAATATTATACTTAAAGCGTCCGTAATATTATCTCCCTCCTCTCTATCTTTATTTTTAAAGATTTAAAATATCTCTAAGTTATTTACTAGAGGTATAATATCCGTCTAATTAATTTAGTTAACTTTATTACTTATTATACCTAAAGTAATCTCTTCTTTATAAGCGTAACGTCGTGCTTATACTATTGCTGCGATATTATTTCTTAGTGAGATTATACCGTCTTTATATTCTCGCTGTTTAAAAAAGGGGTTAGTTTATATTATATTAGCGAACCCATCTTCGCAATAACCGTTTTCTTACTTAAAGTACACTAAAGTAAATATTTATTTGTCCTATAACGTTTACTCCATTTCCAATATTAAATATATATAACCTATTACTCTTAATAGTTATCTAGTTCCCTAATTAATTCGTTTTAAAGTCTTATATTTAATTTACTGGTACGCGGCTAGATAGTAAACTATCTTAAGCCCTTACTAAGTTAAAACGTTCTTAGGACGTAGAGTAGAAGGCTCTTAAAGCCCGTATTACAGCATTAGCTTAGTTGCTTTATCTTAAAAAGGTTTATAAAAAGGTCCGTTTTAAGGAGTAGAAACTTATAGAATAAGGTTTATAGGAACTTAATTATAAATAAGCGGACTTTCTTTTAATTAGGGAGGAAACAGATCTAAGTAGCTCGGCAACTGCTCTTCTTAGGTCCCCCTTAGGTGGCTTATTTTTTAGCAATCTTTT
>Ga0307515_10020850_pt1 | contig 11653 bp, 4 predicted proteins | sample 17_EM_MG_FD_194513 | JGI IMG/M metagenome (GOLD analysis project Ga0307515, IMG submission 194513) | Populus trichocarpa ectomycorrhiza microbial communities from riparian zone in the Pacific Northwest, United States - 17_EM | ecosystem: Host-associated > Plants > Roots > Unclassified | place... | reverse complement strand
TGGAAAAAAAGTTAAGTGCTACAACAAGTATTTTGTCAATGGATATGTGTTTCATACTAAAGAATACAGGCATGGAAGAAAAACATACAACAACGGTGTTTGTGTTAAGGGTTTGACTTGTAGTTAGTTTGAAGTTAACTACTATGATAAATTAGAAGAGGTCGTCGAACTGCAATATCATAGCGAGCAAAATAGAGTGTTTTTATTCAAATGCTATTAGTATGACACCACTGGCAGAGGAATTAGAGTAGATCATCACTATGGTTTGGTCGAAATCAACTTAAAAGCTAGACTTCGCAATGTAAACGATGTCTTTTTTTCGCAAAGCAATGTCAACAAGTTTATTACACATACACCCCTTCCTTTAGAAAGGACCGATCAAGAGTTGATTGGTTATCCGTTTTAAAAAACAAAACTCAGGGGTCATGTCGAGGTTGTTCTGGATGAGAACGAAGACACAAGTGTGCGAGATGAAGTCTTTCAAGTTAGTGAGTTAGTTGAACCATATCGAGTTGCTCCTTCAATTGACTTAGAAGAAAATTAATTTTTTCCTGTTTTCGATGATAGTCTTATTGATATTGATGCAGAGGAGTTGAATGTTATTTTGAGCTCTAGCAGACAAGCAAATGTCGTTGAAGATGATGATGATGATATCCATATTGAAGATTGTGATGGAGCTGATGACAATTCAATTGACGACGAAGAAGAAGAAAATTCTGATTAACTATCAGAATCAATGAAAGTGTAAAGCGTATTTTTATAATGTAATATTATGGATGATATTTTGTAACAAGAAATATTTATTTAATAATTGTTAACTGTTGTTATTGTTTTAATAATCTAATTTAATTATGTAATTATTCGTATAAAATTGTGTAGATGCGTAGAACGAAATCAACAACTCGTCGCTCACATATGGTCGCAGCTAGTTCTTCTAGCAGTGAGGATGACATGTCCTTAGGTGCCGATCACGAAGAGTCACCTGCGCCGACTCGCGATACTGCCTCTTCCAGCGCGGTTTCACAGAGCAGAGACGGTGTGCCTTCACAGCGGAATCAATTCACCCGCACGTACGAGGCATGTTGGAAGGATGACCTTTCAATGTAAGTTTGTTTCGGTTCGGTTTTAGTTTATTTTTTTTAATTATAACATAATTTATGAACTAATTAATATTTCATTAATTTAATTTATTTTCAGGTTCACAAATAGTGAGGTCGCCTGAGTAATATCATTGGCGTTTAAATCGTCGATGGAGATTCCATTATTTCAATAGAGTTAGGTTTCCAGACATCTTGAATGGAGACTTTATATCGATAATGGTTTCAAAGATTTCAGGTTGGTGTTAATTTCTAATTTCTAGCTTATTTTTAATAAATTATTATTATAATTGTAAATAAATTATTATTTTTATTTTAAATAAATTATTTATACACAGCACAAATTCGAGTGGGACAACGCGTATGACAATGGTGCGAGGAGGGTGTGAGAAAATCACGCGGCAACTAGGTAACATCGAAAACAATACAATATTTTTTTAAAAAAAAAAAAATTTTTATATCTAATTTGTCACTATGGAAGTAGGTTGCGTGATTTTTTGGTATATAGCACAAAAAAAGGCCAAACAATACGCGAGAGATAACGGTCTACAAAGCTGGAATGACGTGGCAGTTTAGAGGGATTTCAAAGCGCCATACATCCCAGGGGATATATGGCCGCAACATATTGAGCACGTGACGCCTAAGCGGTTCACACGACACTCACAGTCTGGTGCCGACAACCGGAACCGACAAATTCATGGTTCGGTGACCACGTACACCAGTGGCTCCATTCCATTTGCTGCACATGCAAAACGGATGATAAGATTAATTTAAAGAAATATATCGTTAATTAATTTGTTGTTACATAATTAATTTTTTTTCTTACAAGCTACGTCTCTTGGACTTGAGCCGAGCCCAATGGAGCTGTTTCTAGAGACGCACGTGCAACAAATGGGGGGTGCAACAGTTCGTTGACAACCACACTCAACACTTCATGGTTTGTTCGTTCAACCATTTTATTTCGTAAGTTATTATTTTTCTTGAATTGAATATGATGATTTCTTTTTTCATTTTCATAAGACCTATAATAGCCGGTTGAGGGAGAGATATGGGGACGATCCCTCAACCCAATCGGATTTGTGGATGGAGATAGGATCATCTAGTGGAATCGATAAAAATCGGGTGTACATTAACACATCAAAATGATCTGAAAACACTAAAAAATATTAATTAAAAAAATAAAAAAATATTTAATTTTTTAAAAAAATATTTTTGAAGCATAAAAATAAACATCCCTTCATAATACAATTATATTGTGATTGATGCTTCGTGTAGATGAGTGGGACTGGTTCCCAATTAGAAGTCTATGGCAGGAGTCGGAAAAAAAAATGCAGTCAATGCCAAAGATGATTAATACAAGGACCCTGTATACCAACTCGTTCTTGCCCATCCACTATCATTCTAGTGATTTTCCCTTAATGTTTTTTTGGTAGGCTTCACTTTTAACCTACTACTAACAGTTGTGCCTGTAAGTTTGTTAATTCGAGACCAGAACTTCAAAATCTATGCTCCTTTGAGGACAGAAATTGTGTCTTGATGTGTCCCAGATATAAGAAAGCATGTTTGAAAGGGATTGTAGATGGAGTAGTCCTAAGAAGAACTCCTATCTCTTTGGCATTGGCTATAATAAGTTTGCTGCTGAAAGATAGCCCTTAAATCTAAGAAAAAGTAAATAAACAGTGTATATGTAGTCATCTTTTTTTTCATGCAGTATTCATTCATTTTTTTCTTGTATTTAAGGTATGTTGTCATGGATTTAAAGTTTCTCTTGCTTAAAGAACCTATTTTGAATTTATCATTTCAACGACCGTAATCTCTCTTAATTAAATATAGCAACAGGGAAGATAGAGAAAAAATAATAGAGAATTGTTTCTCTCTGACACTAGGAGAGAAGGGAAAGAATTTTTTATCTCTGAAAAATAGAGATTAGTACTTAATTAACATTATAATAATAAAAAAAAGAGTACAATTTTTAATTGTGATTATTTTTCATATTTATGTTTAAGATCATGACAAATTAGTAACAAAGCTCTAAATTTAATACACTCAATAATTTGTATAAATTATCATATCTTCATCAATATCTATGATACCAAGAAGTTTGATATACTCAACAATTTTAGTCCAAGACATATTAAGATGAGAGTGGTTACTTAAATCACTTAAAAGAGTTCTTTAGGGTATATAAAAAAAACCATAATAATAATGGATAATGAAAAGAAGCTAATGATAAAGGCTTTAGGATGATTCAATTTTGTAGAGTGTTAGAGAAGTAATAGTTGGAAAAATCCCCATAATTTATGAAAAAAAAGTTATGTAACATTCCTTTATCCGGGATAAAACACCAATCACATATCAAATGGAAAACATGGTAATTTTTTCATATATAGTTTTTATATAAAAGTTTACCAAAATTTCTACTAAAATTTCGGCAGAGTCTCTCCCATATTAAGAGGTACTAAGTTATCGACATTTAACTTGTTTACACTTCTAAAATCTCACATCTCATCACTCAATCACGACACAATCATCTTAAATCTCAATCTCACAAACATCATCATCATCACAACCACAATATTTATAACATGCATTGAACATCAAATATTATTATAGAGGAATAAAAGAAATAAATACGCATACATGGAACATGATTATATGAATTTCAGAGTTAAGTTCATATATTCAAGTTTAAATATTAATTATACAAAATAAGTTATATAAATTTTTAATATTATAAAATACAATGATATACCTCCTAGAACTAGATACAGAAATGAATAAAAGCTAGGATATACTCCTGTCGTGCTTGCGATGATCCTGAAATAAAAACACATATTATTAAGACGTGAATATCACAACAAGTATAGTAACATAAAAATCCAACAATTTAAAAAGACAAACATGTATTCATATTCTATTCACTTCTCCCTTTTTGTTTTCATTTGAACTCTTTTTCATTCAGTTACTAAAAACGGTTTCACCTTCCATTTTCAACTTTCATTCATGATTCCATAAAATCGATCACAACTATTTCCGCCTAACGCATTGCCGATACCAATTCCACTGGTATCATCATCGTCCCGTAGGCGTTGATGCATGGCGATCCCCTTACCCTGGACCCCTAACATACATTAAATGTATGTTAGCCGATACATGGTGATCCCCTTACCCGGGATCCTACCATACATTAAATATATGCTAGTCCATGCCCCATAGATATCGATGCATGGAGATCCCCTTACCCGATATCCTACCATACATTAAATATATGTCAGCGATACTTCCATCACTTGGCAAATCACATGAATGACCATTCACCTTGAACACATATACATTTGGGATACTATCTGAAATAACAATATCATTGCGCAAACTTTTATTCTTTCATATAATATCCAACATTCGTCAATTCACATTTCACATCAACAACATATAAAATCATGAAATTTAACTAGAAAGCATAGATACGGATCACCTACCTGCAGTAGAAACTCTATTTGTGCTCTTTGTTGCTACTGTTGCACCACGCCTGTGGTCCCTCCTGAAATCACAAACATATCTAATAAAATATCATCATTCAAGGATACATTTCATAATAACCATATTAATAGCTAATATAGATTTTTCTTTTAATTATTCTTTCTTTTTTTAATATATTTTATGTTTTTCTCATTTCACCTATTAATATCATCATTCTTTGTCCGACTCTAGTTATCATTATGAATTTTCATTTCGAACATGATTCGTTTCTTTTGGAAGCTAAAATGTAATATCACATGTTTCCTTAAGGGAAAGGACCCAATTTCACCCGTAACATGTTTAGATAGTTGCTTTAGCGACTTTCTGAATCTGCCAGCAGAGTTTGCATTTTGACCTCTCTTCATATTTTTTACTATATCCAAAGTTCTAGGACTTTGTTTCAAGTGAGGTTAGTCTTGTTAGAAAGCTAAGACACGGGGTTACAAGTCCCATGAGGGGAGGAGACCCCAGTTCTGCCCTAAGACACTCGAAATTTCTCCTCAACGAATCAGACCTACTGCCCTATAAGGTCTATCATGACCCAATCTCGGTTGGTGACCCATAACTGGAGTTCTAAAGCTCCAAATTGAATAAGACAAATTTTATTAGTTAGTCAACATCCAGAGCTACAATGTTTATGAAGGAACCCGATCTTAATTCCCTCATCCTCTTACTCGAACTCTCTCCGAAAATCAGGAGACGAATTTGTCCAGATTCATCAACCTTTCCATTTACACACAACATCCACAATTCAACTTTCCCTCTTTTATCTCAACCCCTAGCCATATCATATATTATATAAGAGTGGCAAAAATAACTTTTTAAGATCTAATTTACTCTATGTATTTCAATCTTCCCTCTTAACGTCAAAATAGAACATTTTTATCGATTTTACTAACTTTTCGAACAATATTCTTATAAACATGATCCTTGCAATTTCAACATGTATTTTTCCTCATTTCAACGCAATTAAACACACGTCATCAAGCTAAATATGTTAAATTAAACATCCTCCCCCCTTTTATGCATAATTAGCCGAAAGCATGGCCTTAAGGAACCAAGAGTTCCCTCATTCCTTTCATGATAATTCCATTCAATTCACACACACATTCACATAAAAAATAACCTATTATAATAAATTCAATAAGGAAAATCACAATTCCCCCCTTTCCCTCTTTACTCTTCATATGGCCAGTCACCCCTAACTCAATTACCCATGCATTTTCTTTAATGAATGATCATGATTTCATGCCCCTAATTACATACAACACATGCATTAACTTAATTTTAACAACTAACAATTTCCCCCCAATTCAATTCTAAGAACCCAAATTAAAATTTAACATTAAAGCATCAATTCATAATAGAATTCGAAATGACTTATAAAACCACGTTCAGAACTCCTTACCTGGTAAGAATCAAGATCGCGATCCCAACCAGTCAAAAATTTTCAACTCCTCCTTTGCTAATGACAGTCGGCCCTCCCTTCTCTCTCTACCTTCAAAATGTCTTGTTAATCCCTTGCCCACGAGTGTTTATTCTACCTATAAACTTTTAATCTTAGATAGGTTCTTGGGATTTTTGGTGTTTCTCTCTTAATTTGACAAGAAAAAAAATCAAAAACTCCCCCTTTTTTCTTAATGGCTACACTTGTTTTTGATGAGCAAGAAAGAGGGGTATTTATATCCTCATAATTTCTCTTATTTGCATTCAGGCCTTATTTTTTTTAAGTGTATTATTTTTTCCCCCACATCTTTTCTTCTTATAATTAAGCTATGCCTCTTTTTATTTCTTATAATTTCACCCCTCAACTTTTTAGTTTAGTTCATTTTCTTTAATTTAATCTCATCCTCAATATTTTCGAGTTAAATTTATAATATCTCGAAATATTTCGTTTGAAAATTTATATCTGAAAATTTTCAAATTCTCGTTTTATTTAAATCTATACATAAATTTCTTCACTTTTATTTTCTATTTATTTAGTTTGCAATTTATGCAAACATTTATTTTCATGGGGTTTACAAATTAAATCCTCATCCATGATTATGTTGTTGACAAATAATCTCTATGTATATTGTGAATGGAAAAAGGTACATTAATAAATTTCATCTTGATTAGTTTAATTCAAGTATTATAAATTTATTACCTATTGTTGTTCAAGTGAATGGACCACACTTTGTTATTGTTGTATTCAAAATTTAAAGAGGCTATTCTATTTAAAAGAAAAACTAAAATTGTATAAGAGGTAACTAGTCTTCTCGTTTTCTAAAAATCTTATAAAGAGACAATTGAGTGGCAATTTTAATAATAATCAAAAGGATGCACTTGTAGCAAGGAGTAGATCTAGATAGCAAGGTTTAGATAATAGTGGTAATTGTGGAAGATCATAGTCACATATAGAAATGTTTTATGTTTTCATAGTAAAATTTTTAAAAAAATGTTCTAATTTGTCATAATTAGAAATCTATTAATTAACTTTTTGTGATAATTGTGTGCTGGGTGAACAAAAGTTGTGTAGTTTTAGTGCACGTCACAAAATCAGATCAAGGATGTTTAAATTATATTCATTTTGGCTTTGAAATTCTAAAGTCCTTTCTTAAAATGAGTTATATCTTGACTTTCAATAATGATGATTTTATAAATACTTGATTTTATTTTCTTAAGAGTAAAGATGAAGTGTTTAAGAACTTCAAGTATTGAAAGACTATAATTGAGTAATAAAAAAGAAACTAGTGAACAATCGTAATACAAATAATGATTTGGAATTTTATTTATTAAGATTTAATAGATCTTACAAGAAGGTATTATTAGACACATGATAGTTAAACTCACCCCCCTCTTGTTCAGGGTTGACATGAGATTGTTGTTTTTATCCCAGAACAGGGATGTTACAGTTTCTTTGTAAGAGGGGGGTTGTTGTAGCTAGGGTTCTTGTCGGTTTTTTGGGAGAAGAAAAGTCATTTTTTTTTCTCTCTATGCATTTATACCCCTTCTTAAATGTGGTGGGATGTGTTTAGATGTTAGATGTTCTTATCCTAGCACCTCTTTTTGGTTATCCTTAAACCGGTTCTTTCATGTTTTTCTTTTAGTATTAGTCGGTATACTTCTCTTTCTTTTATTTTTAAACAGGGTTTTACAGTACTGCTATCAATTTCTAGTAATTAATTACCCTTTTATGGTAATGTAAAAATTACCATATACGCTAAAAGTTGATTTGGTTCAGAAAAAGAAAAAAAACACGCTAAAAGTTAGCTAAATATAATAGAGAAATATTTTTGCTTTTTCAAGTAAATAAAAAATAAAAATTGATACCACTAGCTAGGGAAAAAGAAAGGACTAAATCATTTATCTTTGGAAGCTAATATAATGAAGATATTTGGTCTGTAATTCAATAAATAATTGGCTTTTTTGATCATGTAATTGGCAAACAAAATAAAAATAGAACATGATATAGTTGAGAGAATGAACTTTTATAAAAGGAACTGGCCATGGTCAAGTTATGTAACGAATTAAAGCTCTTTAGGATTAATCATGTCTTACATTAAGAGCAATTAGGTAAAGAAAGCAACTCTGAACATAGCCCAAAGATGGACATCATATCACGTTTGTAGGGTTATTTTGTTTATGTTTTCAAGACTTCTTTTCCACCAAACTGTTGTTATCCTTCTTAAAAAGCCAAAATCGTGATGAAACCCTTGTGTCACTTTACCTATAAAAAAAGGCACTTGATTAATGGTGACAAATGACCTCAATCAGACGGTTTTCCTGCTCTAATTTGTTTTAGTTTAACGTGGGTGTCCGGGCCAGCTTACGTGCATCTCGACTAATCCACGGGCCCTGAAGTTAACGACTATGTAAATTTCCAGTGGTCATCATATGAGCAACCACAGGGCTCGAACCTGAGACCACAGAGGAAGCAAACCTCTTGTTCCCAAGCTCTAATTTAAACATTGAGACACTATACGTGTACTGTTTAATTACAGATGCGAAATATTATTTCACAGTGAAGAAGGTCAAATTTATACTATATAAGCAATTTGCTCTGTGCTTGACGTATCCCTTTTCAAATGTATTTTTTTTCCTTTCTATTCAAGTAATTTAATAAATTCTCAAAGCCATATATCCAACAAGCATCCACTTGGTATGTTGTGTGTTAAATTTGGGAACAGTTTTTTGGGTGAGTTTGAATGAATTCAAGAACCCAACAGCTATTTCCGGGTTTGGTTTTACTTCCTTTTGTGTCTTCAGTTCTTGAGAGGAAACTCCTGGGCAACTAGGCACAGAGATTGCTATTTATGTTTAGGGTATCACATGAGCACCCACATGGCGTGTGGTTAACGACTGATAAAATGAGAGGAAGATATACAATTACACTTTATATATATTGCTGGATGGAAGGCCGTTTATTTTGTATCTATGTATGATCATCCTATATGGTCCCAGTACAATCTTTCTCTGTTCTAGCTCTAGATTTGTAGTCTACATTAGGTAAATAATAGTAGAGGTATAGATGTTAGAGAAGTTTTGACCATATATTATGATGGGCAGCCTTTGTTTTTTCTTCTCCCTATTTCCCCCCTTTCACTAGGAATAACAAGTCAATAATCATTTAGTTGGTAACCTAGTGATAAGAGTTTGAGACTAAAAAGTTCTCAGGTTTGAGCCTTGTAGTTGCTAATATGATGGCCACTAAAAGCTTACATGGTTGTTAACTTCAGACCCCATGGGATTAGTCGAGGCGCACAAGCTAACCCGAACATCCATGTTAATCAAAAAAAAAAAAAAACAAGGCAATCACACTGCTAAATACAGCCACTCTTCAGCATCATCATAAGAATCCAAGAAGTTTTGATAAAAAAGATGAATCGATCCAAGAAGTTAAAAGCTTCCATAACATTATGGTAAACTAAAATACATGAAAGATTTGACTTGTACAAGGGCATACTGAAACTCCATTATATATCTTCCTTCGAATCTTTTGAGGATTTGTAATAAGGACTTTTTCTGGCATGCCATTTTGGTTTACATTTCCTACTTTAATCAAGTCCTACTTAGATACATATTTCCCCAAGCTGGATATTTGTCGGTGATTTTTCCTTCACGAATTATCATCCCACAGATTCCTAATTCGGACAAAAGCATGCATGTAGATGGCAGCATCAAGAAGAGCAACATCTTCCATAAAAGGAAAAGGGCATTTTCTACTGTCTTGTGGGTGGGAAGGTGTGGTATCAAATTCAAAATTAAAGTTAATTAATGTATTCATTAATCACCATGAACATTCATAGCTTATACCATAGTTTTTTTCATTTTATTTAAAAGCCTTTTTCTTAAAGTAAATGACTGTCACTTAAAAATAGATTTTTAATAATGACCATCTCCTCATGCCAAATTAATGCATCGTACTTAATTCTATGATTTGAAAATGGCAGCAGCCACAATTAATTTCTAGATGGAAGGAAAGGCAGTAGCTTGTTACTTCCATGCATTCATGATGATGTTGCTGGTATAATAAGCCAAGTGAAAAAAAAAAATGCAATCACCGACATTTTTATTGGCGAATAAATCTTAAGTTGTTTGTATCTTAAGTTGTTTGTTTTGGTATTTAAAAAACGTTTTAAAAAAAATAAAATTTTTTATTTTTTTCTTTGTTTTAAATTAATATATTTTTTTATGTTTTTAAATTATTTTGATGTGCTGATGTGAAAAATAATTTTTAAAAAATAAAAATATATTATTTTGATATATTCCCAAGTAAAAAATACTTTAAAAAACAACCGTAACAAGGGAAGGGTAAAGTACCTTTTTTCCTTTTCTTTTGGCTGATCATGAGAGCAAAGAAAAACAATGTGACAGTTTTTTGTGTCACATGACTAAGAAACTATATTTTAGGGACTTGGAAGGTTGAATGGAAGGAGAGATTCACCTTCTTCCTCCCTTTGCCATTGAAACAAGGTTATGCCCTCCCTTTTCCTTCTCGTGAACTCTTTTTCGGATGAAACCTTGCTTTTACCTCTCCTTCGAAACAAACAGGTGTTGGAAGAAAAGGATCACTGTATATCTAGCAACATAATGCACAGTAGCAAGACTAGATAATTTAAGAAACTTCAACATAAGCTATGAAGTTGCTTGGGGTGATCAATAACTAATAACAGCTGGCATACAGAAATACAGAAAAATGAGTCCAGTCTGGCATGCTAAAAAGCTCATTTAATTCAAGACGCATGCATGATTAATCAGACTAGTATATATTTATAACTGTATTAGCAATTTAAATATATAGACTTTCATTATTAAATTCCTACTAATTATGCCTTTAACATTTCACTTTACAGACCTTGCATCGCATTATTTCTTAGGTATCAAAGCACGACTACTGTGTTCTCTGATCAGTTCAAGGGTAAACATATCAATAAAGGTACAAAATAGGCTTTGAAGATTCTCAATTTTCCCCCTTCAATTCTAACTTCAATGGAAAATATTCCCTCTACCTCTCTTTTCGGCTGTTAGCTCAAAGGGAAAAGGCTGCTACTGTAGACCTGCTAGTAGGTTCCCTCAGTCCAGTTGTCTTGCAGCTTCTCTTTCTACCTTTGGAATCTCCGTGCTTAACTTACACATGAAAATAGCTATTTTACGGACACACATGCACACATGATAGATACATGCCAACAGAAGCTGAATTCAATGATGAAGGTTAGGAGCATGATCTATGGACTTGGTCACTTAAATGGGTTAAGAGAAAAAAGAGCCAGCCAAAAATCCTAACTTTAACGTAGATACCTCATATTCATGAAAAAACTTTAAACTATCCTCGCACCTGCATACATATGCATTTCTTATTCCTGGTCCTGGACGAGGCCATACTTTTGATGCGAAGCCATATAGCAAGAAGTCATTTTGCAAGAATAAGATGATCAAGGTAATAAAGGTGGCTTCATGGCCAAACAATTATAAGGTAAATAATACAAGTGGCTAAAGATTCATTTGATGTTTACTGTTAGTGAATTATCTCTTTGCAAGATTTGATCTACAGAGTA